>ENA-OQMY01000328-OQMY01000328.1-human-gut-metagenome-genome-assembly--contig:-NODE-328-length-13860-cov-2.603583_pt1 | contig 13860 bp, 20 predicted proteins | sample MGYA00242623_ERZ504868 | MGnify/ENA primary metagenome ERZ504868 (study PRJEB26092, sample SAMD00036386) | human gut metagenome | host: Homo sapiens | study: EMG produced TPA metagenomics assembly of...
TTTCATATCATCATAGTCGATAACGGGCGGAGTGATATCCTGGCATGTCCCGATCATATCCGTACGCTGAACTGCATCCGTTGTGGCGAGTGTATGAATACTTGTCCGGTCTATCGCCGTAGCGGTGGTTATTCCTATACATAGTTTTATACCCGGCCCGATTGGGATCAATCTAGGGATGCTGAAAGATCCGGTGAAATATTCGGACAATGTTTCTGCCTGTTCGTTGTGCCTCTCTTGCTCGAATGTTTGCCCGGTCAAGATAGACCTCGGCGAACAGATCTATCGCTGGCGTCAGGACTTGGATAAGATAGGGAAAGCGAGTACGGAGAAAAAGATTATGTCCGGCGGCATGAAGTTCCTGATGGAACGTCCGAAACTGTTCAATACGGCTTTGAAGTTTGCCCCGGTAGTCAATAACATGCCTCGTTTTATGATCTACAACGCTTTGAATGCATGGGGGAAGTATATGGAAAGAGCTGAGTACCGATGAAAAAAGCTAGACCGACGAACCCGCCCGCCGTCTCGCGCGAGCGCACGCTGTATCTGCGCCGCAAAAGGCGGCGCACCCATCTGGTGCACGCGTGCCAGATCGGCTTTCTTGTGTTCTTTTTTGCCCAATGGGAGATATCCGCCCGGCTGGGGTGGATCGACAGCTTTATCCTCAGCCAGCCATCGCGCATCCTGGAAACGCTGCGCAACATGTCCCAGAACCATTTGATGATGCATGTGGGCGTGACGCTGTATGAAACGCTGACGGGCTTTGTGCTGGGCGTGCTGCTGGGCGTGGCCATCGCCGTCGTGCTGTGGTGGTCCGGCTTTGTGTCCCGCGTGGCGGAGCCTTATCTGGTAGTGCTCAACAGCCTGCCCAAGATCGCGCTGGGGCCTGTTATCATCATCGTCGTGGGCGCGGGCACCGAGGCCATCATTTTCATGGCGCTGGCCATTTCCCTCATCGTCACGGTGCTGGAGATGCTGGCGGGCTTCCGTGCAACACCCGGAAAGCATTAAAATGGCGCGCACCTTCGGCGCCACAAAGCGCCAGGTATTCACCAAGATCGTATTTCCGTCCAATATCAACACATTGTTTAATTCATTGAAAATCAACATCGGGTTATCACTGGTGGGCGTTATTGCGGGCGAGTTCCTCGTCAGCAAGGCCGGGCTGGGGTATCTGATCGTATACGGCGGGCAGGTGTTTCAACTGGACCTCGTGATGTCCAGCGTGCTCATTTTGTCCGTGATGGCGGCGCTGATGTACCAGAGCGTGGTGCTGCTGCAAAAATTCGTGAGCCGTTGGTTCGGGGGCTGACGGCGGGCGGAACAGGGGGAATAAGCGCGGCGAAAAGCGCCGGGCTTACCGATAAAGAAAGGGTGGTAATAAATGAAAAAAGGTTTGGCGCTTCTCCTGTGTGTGTGTCTGGCGCTGACGGCTCTGGCGGGCTGCAGCGGCAAGACAAAGGAAATGCAAAAGGTGACGGTGTGCGAGGTGACGCATTCCATTTTCTATGCGCCGCAGTATGTGGCGCTGGCAAAGGGCTTCTTCGCGGACGAGGGGCTGGACGTGGAGCTTTCCAACGGCGGCGGCGCGGACAAAGTGATGAGCGCGGTGCTTTCCGGCAACGTGGACATCGGCTTTGCGGGGCCGGAGGCCAGCATCTATGTATACAACGAGGGCAAAGAGGACTACACCGAGGTGTTTGCGCAGGTAACGAAATGCGACGGCAGCTTTTTGGTGGGGCGCGAAAAGGACGCCAGCTTTACCTGGGATAAGCTGGCGGGCAAGCACATCCTGCCGGGCCGCAAGGGCGGCGTGCCGTATATGGCGTTTGAGTATGCCATCCGCAAAAACGGCATGGACCCGGCGTCCGACCTGCTGCTGGACAACAGCATCCAGTTCGACAACATGACGGGTGCGTTTTTGGGCGGCACAGGCGACTATGTGACGATGTTCGAGCCGACGGCGTCCTCCGTGGAAGCCGAGGGCAAGGGCTACATCGTGGCGGCTGTGGGCGAGGAAGCGGGAGAGATGCCCTACACCGCGTATTTTGCCAAAAAGAGCTTTATCGAAAAAAACGCGGATATGATCCAGCGCTTTACCAATGCTGTGTACAAGGGCCAGAAATGGGTGGCGGAGCATTCCGCCGCCGAAATCGCGGAAGTGGTCAAAGACAGCTTCCCGGACACCGATATTGCCCTGCTGACCAGCGCTGTCCAGCGCTACAAGGACATCGGCGCGTACAGCACGGACCCGGTGCTCACGCAGGAGAGCTTCGATTTGCTGCAAACGGTGATGACAGCCGCAGGCGAGCTGGAGAAAACAGCGCCGCACGACGTGATCGTAAACAATACCTTTGCGGAAAAGGCGATGCAGTAAAGCGATACGACACAATAAAAAAGCGTCCCGCCAATCAGGCGGGGCGCTTTTTGCTGCGGCGGGTTGAGAAGATCAGGCTTTGATTGCGGCGTTCGCGGCGGCAAGGCAGGCCCCGCACAGCCAGCGCCTGCCGCCCAGGGAAACAAGGCCCTGGGCGCCGCCGCACGCACAGCACTGCGGGCGCGGATGGTTTTGGGCGCGCAGCAGCAGAGCATCCTGCGCGGGCAAGGCTTCCGCCTCCAGCACTTCGTCCGACGTCCAGCCCAGCAAACTGAACGCTTCCCGGGGCAGCACCACGCGGTGCAAAGAATCCACGCGGCGGTCTTTCCAAAGGTTCATATATAAGCACCACCTTTTGTTTCTTTATCCTACAAAACAGCTTAAATAGTCAATCTATAAATATATTATTTTATAACACACTATTTTAATAACGACTATTTGTGCGTTTTACAATTGCCATACAATAGAATATAAAAGATACAACAAGAAATGAGAAATAAGCATGTTGCAATTTAACGTTCAAGCACTTTTTAGACAAAAAAGATAAAACAAGATACTGGCTTGTAAAACAGATGGGAACGGACTATGCGACCGTGAACAAAAATCTGCGACAACGCCAGCAAATCTGTGCGTATCGACACGCTGGAGCGTCTGATGAAAGCGCTGGACTGCGAAGTGCAGGACCTGTTTACCGAAGAATGAACATCAGCCGCTCGGGCGGCAAAACGCCTGTGTTTTCGTGCAAAACAAAAAAGGGCCGCACGGTGTTAACCGTGCGGCCCTTTGTATGCCGGTAAAATCAGTCGCTCACGTAGGGCAGCAGCGCAACATGGCGCGCACGCTTGATGGCGACGGTCAGCTCACGCTGATGGAAAGCGCAGGTACCGGTAACGCGGCGGGGAATGATTTTCGCGCGCTCGGAAATGTACTTGCGCAGGCGGGGGATGTCTTTATAGTCAATGTGGTCGATACGGTCCACGCAGAAGCTGCAAACCTTCTTGCGGCGTCCACGGGGGCGGCCACCACGGCTATCCTGACGGTCTCTGTCGAAAGGCATGGTGTTTTCCTCCTTGTCTCAAAGTAGCGGAAGGGGCGCGCCGGGCACGTCCGCCTCCTTAAAACGGTAGATCTTCGTTGTCGTCGATCACGGCGAAATCGTCGGCGCTGCCGGCCGCATAGCTGACGGGCTCTGCGGGCGCGGGACGCGCGGCGGGAGCCTGCATGGGCGCGGGCGCGCCGTAGCCGCCCTGGCCGCCGGTGCTGCCGCTCTTTTCGCCGGTAAAGTGGACGTTGTTCGCAACGACCTCAAACGCATAGCGCTTGTTGCCGGTTTTGTCCTCATACGTGCGCGTCTGGATGGAACCGTCCACGGCGATGAGGTTGCCTTTGTGGAAATACTTGCAAACAAATTCCGCAGTCTGGCGCCAGACCACGATGTCGATAAAGTCTGCTTTGCGCTCTTCACCGGCACGCACAAAGCTGCGGTCCACCGCGATACGGAACGTGCATGTCGCAACGCCGTTCGGGGTGTGGCGCAGTTCGGGGTCCGCTACAAGGCGGCCCATCAAAGCTACAACATTCAGCATTATTTTGCCTCCGTTTCAGCTTTCGCGGGTAACGGCTTCTCTTTCGCCACGATCATGGAACGCAGCACGCCGTCGGTGATCTTGTAGACACGGTCGAGCTCGGCGGGGAAGTCGGCTTCACTCGTGAAGTTGATCAGAGTGTAAACGCCTTCGTTCTCCTTGTTGATCGGGTATGCAAGGCGACGCTTGCCCCAATCCTCGACAGAATCGATCGTACCATTCGCTTCGATGAGGGATTTGAACTTGCCGACCAGCGCGGCCGTAGCTTCCTCGTCGAGAGTAGCGGTGGTAACCAGCATTGTTTCATACTTTGCCATTTCTGTGCACTCCTTTGGACGTAAGGCCCCCGAAGGGCAAGGATTACCTGCCTGTTCACGGCAAGCAACTAATTATACAATTAAAAACACCGTGCCCGTCAAGCATATTGTGGACAGGCACGGCAGTTTTTTATGACTTGGTTTGTAAAGAACAGCCGCGAGCTGTTTTCGGCTCTGCGGCCGTTCCGGAGCCGTAACCGCTGAAATGCGTTTTGCGGCGCGGAACAATAAGAACTTTTGCTTTGTGCCTTCAGCGCCCTACAGCGTTTTGGAAAGTTCTTTCAGGTAAGCGCGGAACGCCGGGCCGATCTCCGGATGCTTCAGCGCGGTCTCCACCTGGGCCTCCATCACGCCCAGCTTGTTGCCCATGTCGTAGCGTTTCCCGGTGAAATCAACGCCCGTCATGCCGCCGGTGCGCGCCAGCACGGCCATGGCGTCCGTAAGCTGGATCTCGCCGCCCGCGCCGGGCTGCGTCTTCTCGAGGATGCCGTAAATCTCCGGTGTAAGCAGGCAGCGTCCCAGGATGGAGAACAGGCTGAATTCCTGTCCGGGCGCAGGCTTCTCGATCATGTCGGTGATGTTGTACAGGTTGCCCGAAAGATGGTCCAACTTCATGGAGGAATATTTCACGATATCGGCGGGAGAGACCTCCTTGATGCCCACGCAGGCCTTTCGGTACTGCGCGTAAGCGCGGCAGAGCTGCGCGGCCACAGGGTCCTCGCCCATGATGACGTCGTCGCCGTACAGAACGACAAAGGGTTCATCCTGCGTGAAGGGGCGCGCTTTCAGAATGGCGTGGCCCAGCCCCTTTGTCTCTTTTTGGCGCAGAAAAAAGATGTCCGCCAGGCCCGCGATGGAGCGCACGTCCTCCAGCATCTTTTCCTTGCCGGGTTTCGCAAGGCCGGCCTCCAGCTCGGGGGCGCGGTCGAAATGGTCTTCCATGATGCCCTTGCCGCGGCCGGTGATGATGAGGATCTCCTCGATGCCGGCGGCGACGGCCTCCTCCACGATGTACTGGATGGCAGGCTTGTCCACAATGGGGAGCATCTCCTTGGGCATGGCCTTTGTGGCGGGCAGCACGCGGGTGCCCAGGCCTGCCGCGGGGATGACGGCTTTACGGATCTTCTGCATGGGAAACATTCTCCTTTGGTATTTTCGTTTTTTACAGCCCTACAGGGCGGGGAAAACATGAGCCGAGACTTCCTCCTCCACAAAATGAACGGCGGATTCATTCCAGTATTTTTGATACACCCGGCTGCCGTTGCCATCCAGGTTCAGCTGGTAAAGGCGGAAAGTGACCAAGAGATCCTTAGGCTGCCATTGCTCTTCATAAGAATACTGGTACTTCATCCCGATTTGCCGCATCACGCCGCCGCTTCGGGGATTGTTGACATCGTGCGTGGCCGTGATATAGGGCAGCCCGTCCCGCTTTACTTGTGCGGTGACGGCCCTTCCGGCCTCGGTGGCGATTCCCTGATGCCAGAATTCCGCGCGCAGGCCATAGCCGAAATCGTGGGGCTCGGCCATATCTACCTTGACATATCCGATGGGTCGGTTGCCGCGCTTCAGGCAGATGGCGTAGGCATAGGCCTGTGGCTCCGCGTAAAGGGATGCGTAGCGGTCTTCAAAGAATTTTCGGGCCTCATCCATGCTTTGCAGGGGAAACCAGGGCAGAAACCGGTTCACATCCGGATCGCGGTATATTTGATACAGGGCCTCCAGGTCATTCTCCGTGAATTTGCGCAGGATCAGGCGTTCGGTCTCCAATGTGGGAGTATTGCTCAATTTGTTCCTACCCGTTTTGCCCGAAGGGGATTTTAGTAAAGATTAAAAGGCGGACATCAGGCGATCCGGCCCGATCCATGCGGAAAAACGCAAAGCTGCACACCAGCAGCAGCACGCCCACCAGGACCACGGCCACACGGGACGGCCCGCCGCGGCGTTCCAGCTCGGTGCGGTAGCGGTCGTCGTCGGTGCTGTCGTCCTTCATGGCGCGCATCCGCCTGGCCGCGCTCTGGCGGAACAGGTAAAAACCGAACAGGCACGAGGCGATGCGAACGCCCCAGTTCAGAAGCCCGCACACTGTGATGAGCGTGGAGAGCGCCGAGGCGGAGAGAGGCAAAGCCGTGGCGATGCCCAGCGCAGCCATGAGCGAAAGGAGGGACGGGATGCTTACGATAAGGGACACCGCCAGCGCCAGCGCGCCCCAGCCCCACATTTTGCGGTAGAAGAAATAAAACTCCGGGATGAACAGCGCGCTCCAGCAAAAGCTGGTCTTGCGCCCGCTTTCATCCATGCGCTGGAACTGATACAGATAATACGGCGCGGAATTGCCGATGTACTTCATCCAGTCCTGCGTGGAGATGCCGTCGTATTCCTTGGCCAGATGGAGCTGCGTCATCACGTCGCCGGTGGCGTATTGCGCGCCTGGCCCGCCGAAGCCGCCGGGCATGCCCGTGCCGCTCATACCCGGCTCGGCATACTGTGGGCTGCTCTGCGCGGCCTGGGGCCGGTAGCCCCCGCGCATGGGCTGGCCGCACCGTTCGCAGAACAGCGTGTCGGCGGGTTCTGTGCATGGCACACAGGGCAGATCGGCCCGTTGGCATTTACGTCGGGCTTGGCCTCCGGCGGCACGTACTCAAAGCCCTTGCCGTGCTTGGCGCTGAACACGCACCGGCCCTCCGCGGCATAGCATTCTCGGTGATAGGGCGCACCGCATTCCGGGCAGATGACGATGTCGTCTCCCTCTTTCAATACTTTATGGCAGGATGCGCATTTGCAGCCTTTGTAATCCATCATGCAGGGGTTCCTCCAAATTTTCCTATATATCCCTATCTTACTCCAAACAGGCCGTGAAAGTAAAGGGCAAAGCGCCTTTACAAGCGGCTTTGTTTCAATTATAATAGAAAAATATGAACAAATACCATACTGCGGGAAAATAAAGTGAGGATTCTATGGTAATTTTAGATGAAGTAAAGCGCCGCCTTTCCGAGCTGGCGCCGGAAGTAACGGATCTGCACGACGCGCTGGCCATCGAGCGCAGCAGGGTGCGTCTGGAGGAGCTGGAGCAGAAGAGCGCCAGCCCGGAGTTTTACGACGACGCGGCAGCGTCCGGCGCGGTGTTTGCCGAGATGGGCGAGCTGAAGGACAGGCTGGAGCAGTACGCCGCTTTGCAGACCATGCTGGAGGATTCCGAAACGCTGCTGGAAATGTGTGCGGAAGACGACGACCCCGCCCTGGCGGAGGAGGCCGACGCGGCCGTGAACAGCCTGGACGCCAAGGTGGAGGAGCTGCGCCTTGTGACGCTGCTGAATGGAGAATATGACGCGAACAATGCCATCCTGACCTTCCATGCGGGCGCGGGCGGCACAGAGGCTCAGGACTGGGTGGAGATGCTGTACCGCATGTACACGCGCTTTGCCGCACGCCACAACTGGACCGTGAAGGTGCTGGACTATCTGGAGGGCGACGAGGCGGGCATCAAGTCCGCGTCCATTCTGGTGGAGGGGCACAACGCCTACGGTTTTTTGCGCAGCGAAAACGGCGTGCACCGCCTGGTGCGTGTTTCGCCCTTCGATGCCTCCGGGCGCCGCCATACCAGCTTTGCCTCGCTGGAGGTCATGCCGGAGCTGGACGACGCCATCACTGTGGAGATCAAGCCGGAGGACATCAAAATGGAGGTGTTCCGCTCCTCCGGCGCGGGCGGACAGCACATCAACAAGACAAGCAGCGCCGTGCGTCTCATCCATATTCCTACGGGCATCGTGGTGAGCTGCCAGAACGAGCGCAGCCAGTTCCAGAACCGCGACATGTGTATGAAGATGCTGGCCGCGAAGCTGTATCAGATCAAAGAGCGCGAGCATCTGGACAAAATCAGTGATATCAAAGGCGTGCAGAACGCCATCGCTTGGGGCAGCCAGATCCGCAGCTATGTATTCATGCCCTATACGCTGGTCAAGGATCACCGCACAGGCTTTGAAAACGGCAACGTCAACGGCGTGATGGACGGAGATCTGGACGGCTTCATCAACGCATATCTGAAAATGTCCAGCAAGGGCGAGCTGTAAGCGCGCCGCGGCTATTTGTCGCAGAAGGTTTTAAAATCCCCGCTTCCGGGCAAACTGCTCTGGAACGGGGTTTTTTTTGCTGACGCAATAAAAAAGCTTATCTTAACGGCCGCAGGCCGGGGACGGCCTGCATGGCCGAAAAAATAGCCTGCGGCTAGTTTTTTTCCTTTGGCCGGCGCGGGCGCGTTTGAAAATTTTTTGTTGACAGTTTTTTTAACGAAAGCGTATGGTGGGAATTATAAGGGTGTTATTTTTTTAACGATTTTGTAAAATAAAAAGGAGGCAGTGTCCATGAAAAAGATGGAAGGAAAGGTCGTACTCATCACAGGCGGCGCACGGGGCATCGGCTACGGTGTGGCCAAAGCATTTGCCGAGGAGGGTGCCAATATCGTCATCACCGGGCGCACGGCCAGCACGTTGGTAGAGGCGCGGGAGAACCTGGAGGCGGACTACGGCATTGAGGCGCTGTTTGTGGTGGCTGACGGCGGCGACGAGGAGGCCGTGAAAAATGTTGTAAAGCAAGCGGCGGAGCGCTTCGGTCGTCTGGACTGTCTGGTAAATAATGCGCAGGTGTCAAAATCCGGTACCATGCTGGTGGATCACACCAAAGAGGATTTTGACCTTGCCATTTATTCAGGCCTTTATGCAACATTCTTTTATATGCGCGAGGCGTTCCCTTACCTGAAAGAGAGCCGGGGAAGCGTTATTAACTTTGCGTCCGGCGCGGGGCTGTTCGGCAAGCTGGGGCAGTCGTCCTACGCGGCCGCCAAGGAGGGCATCCGCGGGCTTTCCCGTGTGGCGGCGGCAGAATGGGGCCCTTTCGGCGTCAATGTGAACGTGGTCTGTCCCCTGGCCATGACGCCGGGGCTGGAAAAATGGAAGGACGAATATCCCAAGCTGTATGCTCAGACCATCCAGGGCATCCCGCTGGGCCGCTTCGCGGACCCGGAAAAGGACGTCGGGCGTGTGTGCGTGTTTCTGGCGTCTGAGGATGCGGCATATGTCACGGGCGAGACGATCACGCTGCAGGGAGGCAGCGGCCTGCGCCCATAAGGCATGCCCCAGCGGCCCGCACAAAAGCGGCCGCAGGCTGTTTTGCAGGCCATGCGGGCAGCTTTCGGCCCGCGGCCATCGGGATAAGCTTTTTTATTGCGGGGTCAATAAAAAATGGCCTGCGGCCGCTCCGGCCCATATGGCCGTCAGGACGGGGCTTTTATTGCGCAGTCATAACCACCAGCTAAGCTGGTGGCTTGAGTAGGCTCTATAAAAGCCTATTACCGACAAGCGTCTTAAGACGCACTGAAATTTATTTCGCTTGCATAACTTGCCCCACAGCCCGTAAATGGGCGATTGCTGTTCTAACGGAAGCTTTCTATTATTGAAAGCTTTCTGTTAGCAGCTCGCTTCGCTCGATGCTTGAAGCTAAAGCTTTTTACGGGACACCTCCACCGGCAGAGCCGGTGGTTTCCGTAATCAATAAAAACATCCCCCGTGCCGATTTCCTGCACGGGGGATGTTTTAAACAGAACTTAAACCAGTTCGATGATCGCCATTTCGGCGGCGTCGCCGCGGCGCACACCAGTCTTGATGATACGGGTGTAACCGCCGTCGCGGTCGGCGTATTTCGGGCCGATCTCGTCGATGACCTTCTTTGCCACGCTCTCTTTCGTGATGAAGCCGTACACCTGACGCTTCGCATGCAGGTCTTCACGCTTGCCGAGGGTCACCATCTTCTCCGCCATCGCGCGCACTTCCTTTGCACGCGTCGCCGTGGTCTCGATCTTGCCTGTCTCAAACAGGAAAGTCACCATAGCGCGGAGCATCGCCTTGCGGTGGTCGCTGGTTCTGCCAAGTTTTCTTGTACCGGGCATCCCATTTCACTCCTTTGCAGTTTACTCGTCGTCTTTTGTAAGGGTAAAGCCGAGGGAATCCAGTTTCGCCATAACTTCCTCCAGGCTCTTGCGGCCGAGGTTGCGCACTTTCATCATCTCGTCTTCGGATTTGTTGATCAGGTCTTCCACGGTATTGATGCCGGCGCGCTTCAGGCAGTTGAAGGAACGCACGGAAAGGTCCAGCTCCTCAATGGTCATCTCGAGAGCCTTTTCCTTGCCCTTGTCGTCCTTTTCCACCATGATCTCGGCGTCCATCGCCTCCTGCGAAAGCGTGACGAACAGGTTCAGATGCTCGGTCATGATACGCGCGGCAAGGCTCACGGCCTCCTTCGCGCTGATCGTGCCGTCCGTCCAGACCTCAAGCGTCAGCTTGTCGTAGTCGGTGATCTGGCCCACGCGGGTGTTCTCCACCGTGTAATTCACCTTGAGTACAGGGGTATAGATGCTGTCGACAGGCAGAGCGTTCAGGGAAGCCTGCTCCGCAGCCTGCTTGTTGCGTTCCGCCGGGACATAACCGCGGCCCTTGTCGAACACAAGCTCCATGATGAGCTTCGCGCCGTCCGCCAGGGTCGCAATGTGCCAATCAGGGTTCAGCACCTCGATCTCCGCATCCTGCTGGATGCTGCCGGCAGTTACCTCGCCCTCACCGCTCGCTTCGATGCGAACGGTTTTCGGGGTATCGGAATAAAGCTTTGCGGTGATGCCTTTGACGTTCAGGACGATCTCGGTAACGTCTTCCTTCACGCCCTCGATCGTGGAGAACTCATGGACTACCCCGTCGATTTTAATGCTGGTGACTGCCACGCCCGGCAGGCTGGAAAGCAGCACACGCCGCAGGCTGTTGCCCAAGGTGGTACCGAAACCGCGCTCCAGCGGCTCCACGACGAATTTGCCGTAACGGCCGTCTGCGGAAAGGCTGGCGGTATCGATCTTGGGTCTCTCAATCTCCATCATTCTAAAACCCTCCTTAGTTCAGGCAGGCGGCGGCACGCCGCCTGCCAAAATGTTCGCATACGGTGATGAGGATCACGGGGATTATTTGGAGTACAGCTCGACGATGAGGTGCTCCTCGATGTCGAAATCGATGTCGGCACGCTCGGGCAGCTTCGTGACGTTGACAGTCATCTTCTCAGCGTCCTTGTCCAGCCACGCAGGCACGGGGCGGGCGCTGTTCTTCTCGATGCACTCTTTGATCTTGTCGCAGTCCGTGGTGCGGACGGCGACCTTGTCGCCCTCTTTCACGAGGTAGGAGGGGATGTTCACGGTCTGGCCGTTCACGGTAAAGTGACGGTGCAGCACCAGCTGGCGGGCTTCCTTGCGGCTCATCGCAAAACCCCGCGCGGTAGACGATATTGTCCAGTCTGCTTTCAAGGATCCTAAGCAGATTCTCACCGGTGATGCCGGATTTGCGCTCGGCCATTTCAAAGTAATGGGCGAACTGGCTCTCCAGAACACCGTAATAGCGTTTTGCTTTCTGTTTCGCGCGCAGCTGCAGGCCGTATTCGGAGACCTTCTTACGGGCCTGGTTCTGGCCGTGCTGGCCCGGCACGAAGCTGCGGCGGGCGAGCGCGCATTTGTCGGAGTAGCAGCGGTCGCCCTTCAGGAAGAGCTTCTGGTTCTCACGACGGCACTGGCGGCAAACTGCGCCTGTATATCTTGCCATTGTTTTTCCTCCTTCAATTAAACTGCGGCGGCGCTTGGGCGGGCGGCAGCCGTTATGCGGAATGGGGGTAACGTCCTTGATCATATTTACCTCCAAGCCGGTGGCCTGCAAAGCACGGATAGCGGCTTCACGGCCGGAACCAGGGCCTTTCACATAAACTTCTACCGACTTCATGCCATGCTCCATCGCGGCGCGGGCGGCCGTCTCGGCAGCAGTCTGCGCGGCAAACGGCGTGCTCTTGCGGGAACCGCGGAAGCCCAGGCCGCCTGCGCTGGCCCAAGACACGGCATTGCCCTGCACGTCCGTAATGGTAACAATGGTGTTATTGAATGTGCTCTGGATATGCGCGCAGCCACGTTCAATATTTTTGCGCTCACGGCGTTTGCCACGCACGGGGGCGCCTTTTTTAGCAGCGGCTTTTGTTGCCATCTAACTGTCCTCCTTGTTGGATTACTTCTTCTTGTTGGCTACAGTGCGCTTCGGACCTTTGCGGGTACGGGCGTTCGTTTTGGAACGCTGGCCGCGCACGGGCAATCCCTTGCGGTGACGCGTGCCGCGGTAGCACTGGATCTCGACAAGGCGTTTGATGTCGAGCGCGGTGTTACGGCGCAGGTCGCCCTCAACGGTGAAGTTTTTATCAATGTAGTCACGGATAAGCGCTTCTTCGTCCTTGGTCAGGTCCTTCACTCGGGTATCGGGATTGATCTTCGTGGCGGCGAGGATCTCGTCCGCAGCACTGCGGCCAATGCCGTAGATATAAGTGAGGCCAATTTCGACTCGCTTTTCCTTGGGCAAGTCAACTCCGGCGATACGTGCCATGGTTTTAGCACCTCCTGATTTATTTATCCCCTTGGTGGATCATGCCGCAGAAGGCCGGCGGGATAAGAACGTCCTTGTGCGGCTGGAATGCTGTTTGTCGATTAACCCTGGCGCTGTTTGTGCTTCGGGTTCTGGCAAATCACCATGACGCGGCCTTTGCGCTTGATGACTTTGCACTTTTCGCAAATCGGTTTCACGGAAGGTTTCACCTTCATACTTGGTACCTCCTTCAAGCTGCGCCCTGAATGGTTACTTCGAGCGCCATGTGATGCGGCCCTTCGTCAAATCGTAGGGGCTCATCTCAAGTGTGACTTTGTCTCCCGGCAGGATGCGGATGAAGTTCATGCGCAGCTTGCCGGAAATGTGTGCCAGCAGGCGGTGCCCGCCCTGGATCTCCACAAGGAACATCGCATTGGGCATGGCCTCTACCACGACACCTTCTACTTCGATGACGTCTTCTTTGGACAAGCTTCTACACCCTCCTTGGCTGTGTGAGGATGACCGGCCCGTTCGGCGTGATGGCGATCGTATGCTCAAAATGAGCCGCGAGGCCGCCGTCAACGGTCTTGGTCGTCCATCCGTCTGACATGGTTTTTACGACGTGGCGTTTTTTCGTTTACCATCGGTTCGATGGCAAGCACCATCCCGTTCACGAGGCGCGGCCCGCGCCCCGCCGTGCCGAAGTTCGGCACCTCCGGGTCTTCGTGCAGCTCGCGGCCCACGCCGTGGCCGACGTAGGTGCGCACGACGGAAAAGCCGGCGTCCTCCACGTACTGCTGCACCGCCGCGCTGATGTCGCCCACACGGTTGCCTGTCTGCGCGGCCGCAATGCCGCGCATCAGCGCCTCCTTCGTAACGTCCATCAAGCGCTGCGCCGTTTCGGAAACTTCGCCGCACGCGAACGTGGCGGCGTTGTCGCCGTTCCAGCCATGGACGGCGGCGCCTGTGTCGATGCTGACGATATCGCCTTCGTGCAGCACGATGCCATGGGACGGAATGCCGTGGATAACGACGTCGTTCACAGAGATGCATGCACTGCCCGGGTAAACCGGCCCCAGGCCCTTGGAAACTTGGGCCGGGTCGTCCCGTGGCTGACGATATAATCGTAAATGATCTTGTCGATCTGAGCCGTCGTAACG
>ENA-OQMY01000332-OQMY01000332.1-human-gut-metagenome-genome-assembly--contig:-NODE-332-length-13793-cov-3.857310_pt1 | contig 13793 bp, 16 predicted proteins | sample MGYA00242623_ERZ504868 | MGnify/ENA primary metagenome ERZ504868 (study PRJEB26092, sample SAMD00036386) | human gut metagenome | host: Homo sapiens | study: EMG produced TPA metagenomics assembly of...
TTTTTTGAAATATGCCTGCAGTGCGCTGGGCGTGGAAGCCGAATCGCCAAGGAGCGCGCAGAGGAAGCCGCGCGCAAGCAATGGCGCGAGAGCGTTGACGTCGGCCACGGACCCGGGCCGTGGCCGCACTGCCGGTGCTGGCCGAGTATTGCCTGCCCTTGCTGAGGCGGGGCGGCGTGTTCATTGCCATGAAAGGCAGCGGCGCGGATGAGGAAATTGATGCCGCGCAGGGTGCGGTTGCCAAGCTGGGCGGGAAATATGCGGGCCGTCAGGATGTGACGTTGCCTGACGGTTCGGCCCGGACGCTTATTTTGTATGAAAAAATATCGCAAACTCCGCCTGTTTACCCAAGAAACGGCGGCAAAATCGCAAAAGCCCCGTTGAAATGACATCCGGTTGTCGAATGATGTAAATGGAAATAACTGGAAATATTAGCGTATCCGTGCTACAATTTGTCTTGTTGCAAGATGTTGGCGCGGATACGCTTTTTTCTTTTCCCTTTTCGGCGTATTTCCCGCGTGCAAAGGAGGAACCCGATTTGGCGAAAGAGAAACCAGCGGAACAGACGAAAGTATGGCTGCTTTCCATTGAAAAAATCACACCGTCGCCTTTTCAGGCGCGCACAGTATTTGATGAAGGCGAGATCAAAAAACTGGCGGTGAGTATTTTGCAAAACGGACTGCTGCAGCCCATCAGTGTCCGCCCTACAGTAGACGGGCGGTATCAGCTGATTGCCGGGGAACGCCGCCTGCGGGCATGCAAGCTGACGGGTATGGAAACGATCCCCGCGATTATCTATCATTTTGAGGATGAAAAGACGGCTGCTCTGAGTTTGCTGGAGAACCTGCAGCGGGAACAGCTGGGGCCGTTTGAACAAGCACGTGCATTACGTGACCTGTTGAACCTTTGGAATTGCACGCAGGAGGCGGGTGCACGCAGGCTGGGTATTGCGCAGCCTACACTGGCCAATAAGCTGCGCCTCTTGACTTTGACGCAGGAACAGCAGGATATCTGTACCGAAGCAAACCTGACGGAACGCCATGCACGGGCGGTGCTTCGGCTGCCGACTTCAGAGCTGCGCACAAAGGCGCTTCGCACAGCAGCAGAGCGGGGTTATAATGTACAGCAGACCGAGGCGTTGGTGGAGCGGGTCCTTTCTCACAAATCAAAACCGAAGCGCAGTGTTATGGTGCGGGATGTGCGTATTTTTGTAAATACCATAGACCGTGCCGTAAAGATGATGACGGGAAGCGGTATTCCGGCAACGGCTGAAAAGCGTGAACAGGCGGATTACATAGAGTATGTGGTGCGAATTCCGACACACCGGCCCGTCAATTGAATATTTTTAAGATTAAGCCGGCCGTCTTACCGTACAAGAGCCTCTCACAGTCGTGCTCCTGTGGATTTTGTAAAGTTTGTATACGGCCCTTTAAAATTGCGTTCTCCTTCTTCTCCATCCAAACGTCGGGCGGATGTTCCACGTGGAACATCCGCCCGGCGTTTTTATATGGATTGTTCCACGTGGAACATTTTGCGAAAAGGCCTTTTAAAGCCCTCCAAGCTGTGCTATACTAAAACACAGCGGTGTGAGCAGAAAAGCTGCGTTTAGAATTATAGTGTTGAATGTATACAGAAGACCGGAGGGAAAACCGTTGGGAAAAGTGATCGCAGTTGCCAATCAAAAAGGCGGGGTGGGAAAAACCACAACAGCCGTAAATCTGGCGTCCAGTGTTGCGGCGCAGGGCAAGCATGTTCTGATTGTTGACCTGGACCCCCGAGGGCAATACTACCAGCGGCTTCGGCGTGACAAAGCGCAGTGTGGAAACCAGCGTATATCAGCTTTTAACCGGGGAGGCACCGGCCTCTGCGGGCATTCAGCACACAAAATACCGTGTGGACCTGATTGCCTCCAATATCCAATTGTCCGGTGCAGGCCTGGAATTGGTAAATATGGAACGTCGGGAATCCCGTCTGCGGGAGGCCTTGACACCGGTCCTGAATCAATACGATTTTATTTTTATCGACTGTCCCCCTTCCCTGGACCTGCTCACTCTCAACGGGCTGTGCGCCTGCGATACGGTATTGGTCCCCATTCAGTGTGAAGTTTTTTGCGCTGGAAGGTCTGTCGGAGCTGATGAACACCATCCGAAATGTCAAAAAGATGTATAACCCTTACATTGAGATAGAAGGCGTACTGCTGACGATGTACGACGCAAGACTGAATTTGACGCTTCAGGTCGTGCAGGAAGTGAAAAAATACTTTGGTAATAAGGTTTATAAGACAACGATTCCACGCAATGTACGGCTTTCAGAAGCGCCCAGCTTCGGCGCGCCCATCAATTACTACGACGGCGCGTCCAAAGGTGCAGAAGCATACGCTTATCTTGCGGCGGAATTCATCAAAAACAATAAGAAAGGCGGTGCGTGACGCATGGCAAAAAAAGGAGGCCTCGGCAGAGGTCTTGACATCCTGTTTCAGGATACAGGCGCGGGCGGCGGCGATGAAGGCGTCAGCACGCTGCGTCTTGCGGAAATAGAGCCGGACAAAAATCAGCCGCGCAAAGCGTTTGACGATACGGCATTGTCCGAGCTTGCGGCCAGTATTACAGAGCACGGCGTTTTGCAGCCAATCGTGGTGCGTCCGTCCCCCGCAGGGGGATATATCATTGTAGCGGGCGAACGCCGCTGGCGTGCTGCGCGCCTGGCGGGCCTGACGGAGATCCCTGCATTGATCAAGGATATCTCGGACACACAGGCCATGGAGATTGCTCTCATTGAAAAATCTTCAGCGCGAAGACCTGGACCCCGTGGAAGAGGCTTTGGGATACCGTCAGCTCATGGAACGGTGCAGCTATACGCAGGAAGCGGCCGCAGCACGGCTTTCCAAAAGCCGCAGCGCGGTGGCAAACAGTCTTCGCCTTCTGAACCTGCCGGAAAAAGCGCTGGGATATCTGCGCGCGGGCAAGCTGTCTGCCGGGCATGCGAAAGCTGTGCTCTCGCTGGAAAGCCGCGAGGCGCAGCAGCAGGCGGCAGACATCATCGTCAAAGAAGGGCTGAATGTACGCCAGGCAGAAGCGCTCTGCAAAAAAATGGCGAAAAAACCCCGGTCCCAAGCGGGAACTCACCCTCCTCCCCTGCCCTGTGAGGTGGAATTGAGCCTGAAAGAGGCTCTGGGTACTGAAGTACATGTGCAGTACAAAGAAGGCAAAGGCAGCCTGAATGTGAGTTTCTATTCCGACGAACAGCTTAGGGCGTTTGCGAATCTCTTGGGAAAATATGAAAAGGAGCGAAATCTATAATGCTGGATATCAAATTTGTACGGGAAAACCCCGAACTTGTAAAGGAAAATATCAAAAGAAATTTCAGGACAGCAAGCTGCTGCTGGTGGATGAAGTGATCGCGCTGGATGCCGAATACCGCGCAGCCATTACCGAGGGCGATGGGCTGCGCGCACAGCGCAATAAGCTGTCCAAAAGCATTGGGGCGCTGATGGCACAAGGCAAAAAGGACGAAGCGGAAGCTGTGAAAAAGCAGGTCACCGAGCAGGCGGACCGCCTGAAAGAGTTGGAGATGCGTGAGGCGGAGCTTCAGGAGGAAGTACGCCAGCGGATGCTTGTCATCCCCAATATGCTGGACCCCAGTGTACCCATCGGCCGCGACGACAGCGAGAATGTGGAGGTACAGCGTTTTGGTGAGCCTGTTGTGCCGGATTTTGAAATCCCCTATCATACCGAGATCATGGAACGCTTTGGCGGTATCGACCTGGACAGCGCCCGCCGTGTGGCGGGCAATGGGTTCTATTACCTGCTTGGGGATATTGCCCGCCTGCATGAAGCCGTTCTGGCATATGCCCGGGATTTTATGATCGAAAAGGGCTTCACCTATGTCATTCCCCCGTTCATGATGCATGGCAGCGTGGTGCAGGGTGTAATGAGCTTTCCCGAAATGGACGCCATGATGTATAAGATCGAAGGCGAAGATCTGTATCTCATCGGCACGTCTGAACACACGATGATCGGCCGTTTTGTAGACCAGCTCATCCCTGAGGCCCAGCTTCCGCTGACGCTCACCAGCTATTCCCCCTGCTTCCGCAAGGAAAAAGGCGCTCACGGCTTGGAGGAGCGCGGCATTTACCGTATCCACCAGTTTGAAAAGCAGGAAATGATCGTGCTCTGCAAGCCGGAGGACAGCATGGCATGGTACGAAAAGCTGTGGCGCAACAGTGTGGAGCTGTTCCGCAGCCTGGATATCCCGGTGCGACAGCTGGAATGCTGCTCCGGGGACCTGGCGGATCTGAAGGTGAAGAGCTGCGACATCGAAGCATGGAGCCCCCGCCAGCAGAAATATTTCGAGGTATGCAGCTGCTCAAATCTGGGCGACGCACAGAGCCGCCGCCTGAAGATCCGCATCAAAGGCGAGGACGGGAAAAACTATCTGCCGCATACGCTGAACAATACCTGTGTGGCTCCGCCCCGCATGCTTATCGCGTTTTTGGAAAATAATTTGCGTGCTGACGGCAGCGTGCGCATTCCCGAGGTGCTGCGTCCCTACATGGGTGGGAAGGCAGAATTGCAGAAAGCATAATTGGAAAATAATGGAAAATATCCCCGGCTTTTCCAATGTGAGCCGGGGATATTTGGATTTCCATGCTTTTTCACCTGCAAAAGACTCAGACAAAGAATTATTTTGTTTGCCTCTGGGAACACTGGAAAGGCGGAGCGGGGAAAAAGCCGGAATACTGCGGGAATTTCCGTGAAAAATGCTTGACAACAGGGAACCTTTTCTATATAATATCAGATGCACCACTTTTCTGTGGTTGTTTGTGGCGGTATAGCTCAGTTGGCTAGAGCATTCGGTTCATACCCGAAGTGTCACCGGTTCGAATCCAGTTACCGCTACCACATTACAGGGTTTTGCTGAAAGTTGCGGGGTACTTGCTGCAATCGCGGCGGGTGTGAGGCTTTGGCAATATTCAGCAAAATCCTGTATTATGGCCCGATGGTCAAGCGGTCAAGACATCGCCCTTTCACGGCGGTAACCCGGGTTCGATTCCCGGTCGGGTCACCATTACCAGCAAACTCGAACTTACTCTTGTATGAGAGCGGGTTCGGGTTTGTTTTTTGTTTGGATATGATTTTGAAGTAGAATAAACGGGCCGTACAGGAGAGATATCTTCTGTGCGGCCTTTATTCTACCACCATCCAAGCTTACCGGATTGGTTTTGTGTATCACCTTTTTGTATGTGCTGGAATAGAATATACCGAGGCAATCCATTGACTCAAAATTAAAATAAAAGGGGGCCTGTTTTATGAGTATGCCCGTCATTGTTCCCAGCCATATTGAACGTTGCAGCGCGATTACCGACATGATACAATCAGTAGCTCTGGAACAAACCGCGCTCTCCCACATTCTTAATGCAGAGGGAGAAAAAATTCAAAAGATGATTGCCTTGGATACCGCAACACCGGAACAACTTTTGGCAACCAATAAATCGGTACGTTCTATGGTTGATAGCATCTCACGCTTGGAAATCCTCTTGCAGGCAAAATTGGGACTTTTTGAAGATTGCCTGTGCAAGGACTGCAGTGAACCGCCAAAAGTATAACTATTTCTATACCTACGGAATCTGAATACTTTCCGCAAACTGCTCGAAAGACATCTCCCCTACCTGGTATTTGACCATTGCCTTCTGCGCGGTGTCACGCCATTTGTTGTAGTCCTCGCGCATTTTGGCGTTCCCCTGTGCGCGGGCGCAGCGCATCTGGTATCTGTTCCGCAGCTGCTGGTAGAGCTGCCGCGCCCTGTCCGCTTTCACCTGTGCGGCGTATTTCTCCCGTGCCGCGACCTCCTTGCAGGATGCTCCCGTGTCTTCATCGCACACGCGGTCGCAGTATTTGGTGCGGCTCGAAAATGGCAGGAACAGCCTGCCGCAGTTTTCACAGCGTGCGACACGCAGATCAAGCGCGCACATCTGCTGAAATTCCAGAAATACAAGCGCAGGCAGATTATCACTTGCGTAAAATGTGGCGGCAGCAATGCCGCCCTTCTTTATGCCCTCCGGTATGTACTGCTGCAGCTTGATGTGTACATCATCCAGCATTCTGCTGCATCTGCCATAGAGCTCTCCATTATTCTCCGCCAGCTTTAACAGCCGTGCGGACGGAGCAGAAAGCGGCTGGCCGTCCTTACCGCAAAGTGTTACACCGATAAGAACCCGCAGGTCCTTTTGGAAGGCGCTGATCTTCTTCAGGAAGTTGATAAAATAGTCCAGCACCAGCAGTGCCGTTTCACACAGAGAACGGTCCTCGGTCTCCCATTCGATGTAATACTTCATCTGTTCGGTATATGCCGGAAAGCTCCGGCAGTAGCCTTCCATAATGTTTCCGGTAATCGCCTGGTTTCCCAGGTGGATGAGCCTCTGGTGCACCTCGGATCGGGACAAGCCTGTATCATTCACGCCGGAGGCCAGGGCCTCAAGATACGGCTCACTTTCCTGGTCGTAGGCACGCCATACTGCCAGGCAGTATCCCTCCAGCAGGTCAAAGAATGCCGGAGAAACGGTCTTGACACTCAGGGACATATTGTGATAGAACTCCGCGACCTGATAATACACACAGGTCTCCGGCTCGGACAGCCGCTGCGGCATCGTGCAGGTTTCGCCGAAATCCACGCCTGTATAGGCGCGGCGCAGCGCGCGTGCCTGTTCCAGATACGGTTCCCAATCAACGTCGAGTGTCCCGAAAACAAGCGAACCCAGCGGATAGGCGGTTTGTTCTTCTCCGCCTGTACCGATGTACTCGGTCTTGCCGTTAAAATAGACATAGGTTTTACCGCGCATCCTGTTCCCCATCCTATCCTGTGTGAATTTGCCTGTGTTTCACAGCAGCTCACAAAACGTGTTCTTTTATCCTACACGAAATCATAGTAACACATCTTGTCATTGAAAACAAGCAGTGATACGCTTAATGTGTCGGGATGTATGTTGGCATATATCACAGACACGGAAAGCAGCGGAATGTTTCAGAGCGAAACCGTTCCGCCCGGGCATCAACGGCAGGACAGCGTGGAGATGGGCAGCGGCAGAACAAAGGACAAACAGAGCAGCACAGCCGCCGCCACTTCTCTCCCGCCGCAGCGGGCCCACGGACACTTTGCCGGCCCTGGCCGGAAAGTGTCCTAGTGGGTCAGACGCTTTCAAAAGCGTCTGCGCGCCCCGCAGGACGGCGGATGCACAGGCCGGTACAAGGAGAAAGGAGGAGCCGATAAGGAAAACGAGCAGGACGGTGGTGCGCAATGAGCGTTACCGCAAAAACGCAATCGGGGTACGGGAAAGGCATAACGAGCGAAAAAATGAAGCGTACTCGAATCCGGATGTTTTACTGGAGTACAGCGGCCAAAATGTTGTTTTCAAAACATGCGGTGCACCAACATATGCACAGCAATTCGACAGGATGGTTGCGGAGGGAGCCGTAAGCACCCGTGGCTTAAAGCCGGACGCCTATGTATTCGATGAAATGGTATTTGATGTAAATACGGAATATTTCGAGCGGCACGGCGGATATGAGTACGCAAAAAAGTTCTATGCCGAAGCGTATGAACTGGCCAAACAAATCGCAGGCGGAGAACAATATGTGATATCGGCGGTGATGCACGCGGACGAGAGGAACCGGGAAGCCAGTGACAGGCTGGGAAAAGATGTGTTCCATTACCACATGCATGTTATTTATCTTCCGGTGGTGGAAAAGGAGATCCGGTGGTCAAAGCGCTGCAGGGACCCCACACTGCGTGGGACCGTTCGGGAAACGGTCATGCAGGTAAGCCATAGTAAAAAGTGGCCGATGGTCCCGGCGACAGATGAAACCGGCAGGCCAGTGCTAAAAAAAGACGGCAGGCCGAGGCTTGTCAGTTCTTACAGCCTGCTGCAAACCGCTTTTTACGAACACATGAAAGCGGCAGGTTTCACGGATTTTGAACGCGGTATCGAGGGAAGTACGGCGGAGCATCTGGATGTGCTGGAATACAAGGTCAGACAGGACAAGCAGGCTGTGCAGGAACTTCGGCAGGAAATCGGAGACCTGGGTACACAGGCGGAAGAAGCCCGAAAACAGCGAGATGAACTGCGCGGCGAGGTTGCAGCCGCAGCAGGCGATTTACGGGCTGTACAGGCCGACGTAGGCGATGTGCGGCAGATGCACGGGCGCAGCAGGCGGAAAGCTTTGACAAAACGGATCGAGCTGCCCGAGGATGATTATGCGAGGCTGCTGAAGCTGGCGGAATCGGCGGCAGGATTGCAGGTGGAAAACCGCCATCTGGCGCAGGAGCTGCAGAACAGCGGCACGATGCTGTGGCGGCTGCGCCGTGAGGCGGAAGATACGGAGGAGCGTCTGCATCAGCTTTGGATGGATACGCGCTCCTACCGAGAGGCGGTTAAAATCGCGCCGCGGCGTGTCAGCGAATTTCTTTCGGGGGTCCTGCGGGAGCACCGCCGGGAGCAATCGGTGACACGGCAAAGCCGGACGCAGCAGCGGAGCCGGGATTGGGAAATACGGTTGTGAGCAGATGGAATGAGCAGGCGCCGGGGACGGCCCGGCGGAAAGGAGACCGGATGGGTTAAAGAAAAGCAGGTACATGGCGGAACGGGAGCGTAACAGGCGGAAAGAAAACACAGCACGTCAGGGCGTGCCGGTGGAGGATCTGGAACAGTTTGCAAGGTTCCTACTTCCGAAAATCCAAGCGTTTTACGAAACGGAAGAAGGACAACGGGCGTTTCAGGAATGGAAAAAAAGAAACAAGAATTAATCTTCTAAAAAGCAATAAATGACAAGGCCGAGGAACGGGCAGAAATTCCCATTCCTCGGCCTTATGCTTCGTTTGTTTTGCTTTAAACACCAGTTGAGATCAACTTAAAGCACCAGTGGGCGAACAAGACAGCGTTGCTGATACAGGCACAGAAGCGCTCCCTTTTGAAAATGTAGCAGACATATTCGCAGTATTGCCGCTGCACCAAGAAGATTCACCACCATAACTCCATCCATTTGAAACGGTATGGTAAACGCTTGCAGATGTTGCAGTAGCCGTATGACCATCATATGAAAAAATCCCATTAAGCTGAACACTTCCGATTGCCGCGCCATAATAGGAAAAGTCTCGTGTAATACTGCCTTTTTTCACTGATGCGCGTAAAGCTGAGTTTTCGATGGTCAATACCGTATGGTATGACACACCATTTCCGAGGTCGACGGTTCCCAAGTCAATAACCTGCGTTTCAGGTTCAAGAGCAAATGCAGGAACAGCTAACACAAATACTAAAATCGCAGCTATTGCTAAAGAAACAAGTTTTTTCACACAGAAAGCCTCCTTAAAAATAATTTATTCTAAAAGATTCGGGAATTCATCCCAATCTGAGTTACTTGTATCAACATTCCCAAAATCAACAATAGTAGTATTCACTTCTACCACACGGAATTTTTTGCTTTTCCACATATAGAAAACAGAAAAGGCTAAAATGCCCATTAGTACAGCGCCGCCAATCCGCAGCAACCAGGTTCTACGTCTTTTTTTGCGATGACAAATTGCGACAACATTTTCGGGGAGAGTATCCAAAAAGCTTCCGGCCGCATCTTGAGGGGTCCCAATGATTGCAATACATTCCTCGTATGAAATCATAGGATTTTCATTTTGAAGGTCCGCTATTGCTGCGCGGATTTGCTTCTCAAATATATCTTTTTGAGATGTGTCACAGTATAAATACTTCCCGGCCTGGCGGAAATACTGTTTCCACCTACGCTCATTCATACCGAATCCCCCTCATAGAGCACACCGTCTTTCGATAAGAGGCTATCAATAGTCTGCGTCACTCGCCGATATTCTGCAATGATATCATCGAGATATCTGCTGCCCTGTTCGGTAATCGAAAAATATACTCTGGTTCGATTACTCTCCGTAACAACGGTTTCTGACGGTGAAATGTAACCGTGCTCTTGTAGCCGATAGATAGCAATATATAGTGTGTTAAATTGAAGCACACCATCACTAAGCCGGGCCATTTCCTGAAGCATTTCGTAAGCATACATTGGCTTTTGCCTCAAAAGAAAAAGAACCAGCATATCGGTCGTAGCTTTTTTCAGGCCGTCTTTCATGCCCGCCACGGTGCCACTACGTTTTTTGGATGATTGCTCCATGGTGTTATCTCCTATGTTCATCAATATTATACAACATAATATCAATATTTTCAATACATTTATTAAGAAAAATTTTATATCTAATTTTCGATTATCCGCATAAACACTATACTTTCAAGTATTTTGAAGTATAGAAAAAACTCATTTTACCACGAATTTACCACGATTGAATGAGCCTTGATATGACCTATAAAATAACACCCAAAAGACATCATTACACCTAAATGGTGTCTTTTTAAAAAGCAGTCAATCCTAAGACTAACTGCTTTGTGTGTATGGATATGAAATTGTCAGTCGAGTAGACTAAAGCCTTGCAACTTTAGCCCCTCACAGATCCGTACGTGCGGCTTTCCCGCATACGGCTCCTCATAGTAACATTTGCTTCAATATAAACAATAGTACGTTTAGGTTTTGCTAACGGGTAATACTTGAGCATTTCCACAAATCCATTCCATGTGTATGCCCGTCTACAACCTCTCCGATTCATGGCTTTGAATAGAAACTGTTGTACTCTATGCAGGAATGTTGTTATCTTCCGAAAATTCCATGTAACACCATAATACCGATAGTGTCCAATTAGTTTTACGTTCAACTCTTTAATTATTTCTCGCATTGGTCGATTTCGATTATCATAAATCCAGTTCTTGTATGCTCTAACCTTTTGCTCAAACTTCTTTCTTGAAGTCTGTACCTTTGGCACGAAACCTCCCTTTCGAGTTTTGCTACAGTAGAAGGTAAACCCTAGAAAATCAAATGTTTCAGGCTTACATTCTCCTCTTGCTCTACGATTCTGCTCTGCAAATCTCCCAAATTCAATCAGTCTGCTTTTACTACTTTCCAGCTCCAGTCCAAACTTTTCCATTCGTTCCTTTAACTCTTTATAGTATCTTTCAGCTTCTGACTTATATTGAAATCCTGCAACAAAATCATCCGCAAAGTTGACGAGAAAACACTCTCCCTGCATTTCCCTTTGCACCACCAGCTTAAACCACAGCGTCAGCACATGATGCATGTATATATTTGCAAGCATCGGACTCATTACTGAGCCTTGTGCCGAACCTTCCTCTGTTGGCTCGAATTTTCCTTGCTCCATTATTCCTGCTTTAAGGTATTTACGTATTAGCCACAATAAGTTCTTATCCTGTATATTCCATTCAAGGAACTTCATCATCCAATCATGGTCGATATGGTCAAAGAAACCTTTGATATCGGCATCTACGATATAGCTGATTTTTCCATAGCTTATCCGTTGGTATACTTCTTTTATTGCTTCGTGACACCCCCTATTCGGTCTGAATCCATACATGCAGTTTAGGAATCTCGGTTCATAAATAGCTCCCAGTATTTTCTTCACTGCCATTTGTACAATCTTATCTTCATAGGAAGCAATCCCTAATGGTCGTTTCTTTCCATTTCCTTTAGGTATATATACCCTCAGTGACGGAAGTGGCTTAAAGGATTTGTTTTTCAACCTCTGTACCAGTTCCTTGATATTTCTATCAAGGTTCTTCCCATACTCATCCTTAGTTACCTTGTCAATTCCGACTGCTTTGTTCCCATCTAATTCCTTATGGCATTGCTTTAGCATATCTTCATTTATCAAGTGGTACACTGATGTAAATATAGGATGTTTTGATGTTGCCGATATCTCAGCTATTCTCACTAATTTCGTTTCCATTATTTCCTCCGTCCCTGAGTACGGATAATGTGTCCTCAGTAAGACCTTTACTATGCAATCCCCTTCCCTCCATCGGCATTGCCCGATTTCCACAGTACTATGGGATTGTCCGACCACCTACCATTCATTTGAAATCCTCCGTTTTCAGTTGCAACTTCATACTCTTCTTCGAGAAATGGCAGGTTCTCCCCAGTTGATGTGTATTCATAATGTAAAACATGATTGGTTCTCTGACTCCGCAGTGCCACATAACACTCGCCATATCGCATTATATGATATTGTCTTCCGCACCAGTTAAGACGTCGACCGACTGAAGTTAACGTTTCGAAGCTCAATCACTATTCAACCCTGCTTTCTTGCTGTCTACGCTTGTCAGATGCCGTTACCGGCATCGTCCCAAGACTCGCTATTATCTGGTTGGCTAAACCTTGGATAAACCGGAATCCCACCGGCTTGACTACACACCCTTAGCTGGGCGCACAACTGGAAGTTGTCGAGTTTTATATATTGACCAAAAGTTTGATTTAAGAACTATAAGACTTTTTTCAAATAATATCTATAATGCTTTTCTGGACAATTTTCTAATATACCAAATACAATATACCCTTGCTTCTCATAAAATTCTTTGGCTTGAAAATCAAATGTATCAAGATGAATAAGTTTAGCACCTTTTGATTTAGCATCATTTTCAACTTCTTCTAAAAGTAAGCTACCAAGTTTTTTCCCTCTATAACTAGAATCGACCCACAATGTATCAACATAAACTACATTCCAACAATACATCCTTGCTACAATACCAGCAACAATCTTATCATCCTTACCGATTTTCTTGCTTAAATCTATGAAATTTTCTTTCTGTTTAGCCTCAACCTGAGATAGATTATATTCCACCAGTCTTTCAATAATATAATCCTGTTCTTTCTTTGAACATACATCAATTTTCATAATATAATTTCCTTTCATATAATAAATCGGATTTGTCCAGATTTACAAATTCTATTTGCTTAACTTTCACTACTCACAGTATAATTCGATTTTATAAAATACACAAGTAAAAAGGTATGAGAGACTTTCACACCTCCGCATACCCTTTTATCCATTCCATGCCAATAACAGCGACAGCTCGTTATTCTTTTACATAACAAATCAATTCGCCAACTTCACAATCAAAATAATCACATAACTTACAAATCAAATTTGCATCCAGCCTTTGAAATTCATTTCTGCAATATCTATTGAAATTTGACCTTGGGATATCGAGTTCCTTACAAATCATATTCTTACTGATACCTTTTTCTTGTAACAGTTCTTCTATTCTTAATTCTAAATGTCCATAATTCATGTTCCGCACCTCTACATAAAGTATATTTATTAAATCTTTATGTAGTAATTCACTATATAGTGAGGTACTATACAGTCAGTCCCTTGTTAATAACACAAAAGAGGTATGTACATGAAAAAGAAAATCATAGCAACAATCACAATGCTCTGTTTACTGACCGTTCTCTATAATTATCTTAGACTGCCGGACTATCATATTACTAACAGCATATCCTTTAGCAGTGCAGATACCAGAGATACTGAATTGACTGTAATTGTTTACAAATGTTGGAAAATTGATGGATTAATCAAAGACATTGAAAATGAACATAACAAAATCAATGGTACGCCTACCACCTTGGAAATCAAGCTCTATTATCCAACTTATTACTTGCACAATAATAGTCAAACCATTCCGAACTACGAACCCATTGAATATAATAAAAAACGAATAGCACTCTATTACTGCTTTTTGAAGTAGTATCGGCTATTCCCGTCTCCTTATATTCTTTTGTTCGTATTTTCGCAAACTAACGTTCCGCAAGGTATGCCCAGTGCGACGGTTCCTAACAGGGTCGGTCGGGTCGACTGGGCAAGTGGGCGGCTGAGAAGCA
>ENA-OQMY01000334-OQMY01000334.1-human-gut-metagenome-genome-assembly--contig:-NODE-334-length-13668-cov-2.963740_pt1 | contig 13668 bp, 17 predicted proteins | sample MGYA00242623_ERZ504868 | MGnify/ENA primary metagenome ERZ504868 (study PRJEB26092, sample SAMD00036386) | human gut metagenome | host: Homo sapiens | study: EMG produced TPA metagenomics assembly of...
CCCCGTGCCAGGTGATGCAGCATCGTCTCCGCAACGTCATCCTGGTGATGGGCGAGCGCAATTTTCACTGCCCTCTGCTCCTTTGCGCACGCTGCAAAAACTTCCTGCCGCGCCGCGCGTCCCGCCTCCTCCGTCGAGAGATGCTTTTCTTTTGCGATCTTCTCCACGGGACAGGAATAGAGATAGAACGGAACATCATATTCCCGGCACAGATTTTCTGCAAATGCCGCATCCCGCCCGGCTTCCGCGCCGCGCAGGTTATGGTTGACGTGGACAGCCAGCAGCGAAAAGCCAAGCGGCTCCTGCAGTTCCCGCAGCAGATGAAACAGGCAGACGGAATCCGCGCCGCCGGAGAGGCCGAGCAGCACGCGTTCGCCTGCCGTTACCATATGATACTGTTCCATAAAGGCTCTTACTTTCTCTCGCATCCTTCGTTTTTAACTCCTATTTTTTCCAGATTCTGGCGACCAGAACCGTCATATCATCCCGTGCGCGGCAGCCGCCGAGGCGCAGCACGCGTTCCAAAAGCTCCCGGGCAAATTCCCGCGGCTCGCTGTTTTTCACTTCGAGAAGAAGCTGCTTCATCTGCTCCGTCCTGTCCCCGGGCAGCGCGTCCAGCACTCCGTCCGTCATCATCACAAGATAATCACCGTCGTACAGCTTTTTCGTTGTGGTATCAAAATCCGTCTGGGAAACAAGACCTGCGGCAAGACTGGTCGACTCCACAACCTCCACCCACGTATCCCGCCTAAGGAACGTCGGCGATGCACCTCCTTTCAAAAAGCTGCAGACGCCTGTGTAGAGATTAATCGAAGCAACATCAAACGTGGAAAACATCCCTTCCTTTGGCTGCAGCAGAAGCATCGAATTGATCATCCGTGCCGCCATGATCCGCGGGAATCCGGCGCGCAGGAACTGTTCAAACAGCTCCACCACCGTCTCGCTCTCCCTGTTTGCCTCGATCCCGGAACCCATGCCGTCCGACAGGCAGAGGACAAACTGGCCGTTTTCGCAGAGCACACTGTAATTGTCCCCGGAGATACTCTCCTGCTCCTTGGTGATGCGTCCCACACCGTAGAGAACCTGGAATTTCACATCCTCCTGAAACAGCACCGTCTGGTATTCTCCGCTTAAGACCTGTGCCCCGTCGCGTACCGCAACCATCGGGATTCCACACAGGGAACCGATCAGTTCCGCCGTCTGGCGAAGCGTGATCCGGCAGTGACGGCCCGCTTTGACCGTCATATAGATCTGTAAATGCTCTTTCGGCCGCTCCTGGAGCCAGATTTTCTGGACGAAAGCCCCGTTTTTCTTCATCTGGCGGCAGATTTTTTCCGAGAGCTCATCCGGCAGACTGTTGAGGCTGTACAGATCACACGCGGCGCGGTCCATAATCCCGGCGACTTCACTTAACTGTTCTGCCACCACGCGGCGGCTCTCCGCCACACGCCCCGACCAGAGCGCCGTCTGGCGTTCCTGCTGGTAGCGGTTCCAGAACAGTTCCAGAAAGCGGGAGCCGTTCAGGCAGGAGGCGTTCCATTCGCCTTTTGCACGGCTGATCTCGTCCTCATCCCCGTCGGCGATTGTCTGAAGAAGTTCCTGGCACCGCTCGCGCGTCAGGTTTCCGTACTGCTCCCAGCACCACGACGCCTTCGCACAGCGGCTACAGACTTCCTGCTGTTCTTTTTCCAGAATCTTGTCCACCCGGCCCGTCTCCGGCATCACACTTTTTGACGGCATCTGGTAAAAGCTCTCTGCCAGAACGCGGAACGAATCGGCGTAGTGCTCCATCTGCAGTTTCTGCGGATGATTGTCATAGACGGCCGCTTCCCGGCGGCTTCTTCTGGCTTCCAAAAAAATTTTAGCCATGTCCCCTGCTGACAGCAATGCGCCGATCAGGAACATGGCAATGATCCACTCCGGCATGTTCCGCTCCTCCTCTCTTTGTTCTGGACTTCAAAGGGGACTGCGAAATCATGCCCTTTCTTTATCTGTTTTGTTTATTTCGACTGGGATTCTTTAAATAAAATCTCATTATCCTTTACCATGCCAAGTTTTTCTCTTGCCGTTTTTTCTATGTACTCATCGGTCTGCATGTATTCTTTCAAGGCGGTAATATCATCGGTGCGCTGCTTCTCCTCTTCAATCTGGCTGTCCAGACTGGAAAGACGGGATGCATTTGCATTGACCTTCTGCTGAAGGCTGATTCCCTTTACGGTAAGGACTGCAACCAGGCAGCATAGGACTATGGTAATTGAGAACTCTGTTGTACGGCTCTTCTTTCTGACTTTTTTCTTTCGGCCAGAATTCTTTTCTTCCCTTTCTTTCATTCTTTTCTTTACCCTTGCTTTCTATTTTCCAACCATCTGCAGCCAAACTATCTGTTGTTTTTCGTCCGCAGACTTGTTTCTTTTGTTCTTACATGTGTAGTTACATCTTACCGTTCTCCCCATGAAATTTCAACCTTTTTCTCCGTTTTTTCATACTTTTTACCAGTCCATTTTCCTGGTAAAAGCGAGGATTCGCCCTTGCTTTTTTTGATTCCCTTTGCCTAGAAGTTCCGGAAGAAAGCGTCCAAACGATGCGTGGTACAATGCAGCGCCCCCAAGGATGCCGCCAAACAGATACCCACGGAGAATGCCGCTGTTCTCTCCGTAAATCCGTACAAACAGATACAGCGCTGCCGCAATCCAGTAGCAGAGGTCCTCTGCAGATACCGCCGCATGGCTGTGGCGGATCAATTTCCGCGCTGTCTTGATCAGATCGTACCAGAACCCCAGGACTGCCCCCTGCCAGATGGAACAGGCGAGCAGAATCAGCTCCCGGGTGACATACGCACTCATTTTTACCGGAACAGCCGCGCAAGCGCAGACCCCTTCTTCTGCAGCGGCCCATGTTCCGTATAGACCAGGCTGTCGATGCTGCCTTCGATATCCGCCTCTCCCTTTTCCAGCTCCAGGCGGCCCACATGCAGCTCTTTTCCGCGGATGGTAAGAACACCGCAGACGGTCACGAGCAGAACTTCGTTCTCATCAAAGCTTTTCACATCCTGCACGCCGCCAAGAGAAAGTGTTTTCCGCTGTTCCAGCAAAAGGCGGTGCACCTGTTCGTTCATCTCCCCCATGCAAAAAACCTCCATACAATGGTCTATACACCCATTATATGAAGGTTTTCTCTTTTTATTCGCTGCACATGAATCCTGCCGCACTTCTTATAAGTAGCGGTAAAGCTCCTGTGCTTCTTCTTTTTTCACGGTTTCCTGCACATTCAGCACTTCTACCCTGACGGATTTACTTCCGAACTGAATTTCCAGTACATCTCCTGCCTTGACCTGTGCGGATGCTTTTGCCGGTCTGTCATTGACGAGGACACGGCCTGCATCACAGGCTTCATTGGCTACGGTACGCCGCTTGATCAGTCTTGATACTTTTAAAAATTTATCTAAGCGCATAGATTTTTACTTAGTTCATCATGTCCTTTAAAGCTTTTCCTGCTTTGAATTTCGGAGTTTTGGAAGCTTTGATTTCCATGGTCTCGCCAGTCTGCGGATTTCTTCCTTCTCTTGCTGCTCTTTCGGACACTTCGAAGGTACCAAAGCCTACCAGCTGAACTTTCTCACCTTTCTTTAATTCTTCAGATACTACATCGATAAATGCTTTTAAAGCAGCCTCTGCATCTTTTTTGGATAAATTTGTCTGCTCAGCCATAGCTGCAACTAATTCTGTTTTGTTCATGAGTTTTACTCCTCCTGTATCTTACATTTGTTTTTTACATGATACGCGGGCCCGCTGATACACACGACCTGCCCTGCCGGCTGTTTTTCTTCCGGATGATCAGTCTGTTACGTTGACCGGCTTTTTCGCGTAGCTGTATATATTTATATACTAATGCGTCTCTCTTGTCAAGAAAAAAGTCCCCCATACCAGCGGTTTTATGGCGATTTCTGCCAAAAACAGACTCTTTTCCACCGCACGGTTAAAAGAAGGATCCCTTAACAAACCGCAGCCAGTCTGCCTGCTGCGCATTGAGTGTTTTTAGTTTCTCCGTATTCCGCCCGGATATCCACGATTTTCTGCTTCCGTAGTAGCGGTTTGCCAGTTTCCAGTATTTCCACGGATAGGAAAGATAGAGGCGGAGTGTCTCGATTTCCCCCTCATCGAGCGGCCGTCTGGCGCTGTAGGCGTTTAAGATCCGTTCTGCCGCGCGCTCGCTCCAGCCGTGTTTTTCCAGAATTTTCCGCATAAAATAGCCAAGATCTGCCACCTGGAGATCGAAGTTCCACTTGTCGAAATTGACCGCCGTTTCGCCTCTGCCGTTTTCCAGCAGAATATTGTGCTGGCTGAATTCCCCGTGGCAGACGGCGCCTTCTTCGTCCGCCCGCTGCCGCAGTTTTTCATAGGAAGAAGCTTTCATTTCCGCGGCCGCCCGCTCTCCCTGTTCCAGATACGGACCGGCGCTTGCCAGCAGCAGTTTTTCGAACTCATTTTTCTCTTTTTTGTCTGCAAATACTTTCGGATCTTTCGAATTTCCACATTGTGGCGGATGCACTCCTCCACGAGGGATTCCCTCCGGTATTCCATTTTCACCGGCAGATGAGCTGCCGTATGTAACCGCGCCAGCGCGTCCGAGGCGCGGATAAGATCCTCACTGTTTCCCGTCTCACATTCCCGGCCCGGGTACCAGTTCCGCACAATGTACGTTCCTCCGTCGTCCCCGCGCGTTGCAAGCGCTCCCTCTTCGTTCCGCAGAATCTGATCGCACCGCAGGAGCCCCGACTCCGTGATGCGGCACTGTAGAAGATACCGCTGCTCCAGTTTTTCCGCCGCCGTCCCGAACTCGCTGATCAGCTTATCCCCCTGTTCGGTGTGGCACAATAAAGCGCCCCGCACCCGCATTGTGCCGGAAGCCGTAAGACCGTAATGGGACAGCACACTCAATCCATAATCATACAAGAGCCTGACTCCTTTCCCTGTTGTGATCGTTTTTGGGGTCACGATTCAATGTATGCGTATCCGCCCTATTCCATGCATACTGGTTTCTGTTTTTTCTTTCATCCCAAAAGCAATGTTAAAAGTATTTTCTTTTTCTCTTATTTTATTGTTTTTAATTTCACCGCATGGTAAAATATTCCAAACTTGACAGGGTGAAAACACCTGTTATGGGGTTCTCTAAAATCATTTTATTTTAAGGAGGGTTTTTATGATTTTCTTACCACAGCCATCTTCCCTTTCCTACGGAGAGGGCACCTTTACAATTCACTATGACAGCCGCATTTTTCTCGACTCCGAGAGCCCGGCTGAGCTTTTTTTACTGCAGCACAGCTTCTGCAGCAGGAGATTGAGACACAGACGGGATTCCGTCCTGCCATCTGCCGCCGTCATCAGCCGGTGGGATCACACCTGATCTATCTGACTGCCTCTCCGGAATTATCCCGTGAGGCTTATACCCTCGCTGTCACACCGGAAAACATCACGATCTGCGGATCTCTGGAAAGCGGCGTTCTCTACGGCGTGCAGACACTCCGTCAGATGATCCGCCAGGCAGGTGCTGTTCTTCCAACCGTCCTGATCTCCGACAAACCGGCCATGGAAAACCGCGGCTTCTACCACGATGCGACCCGCGGACGTGTTCCGACGCTTTCCTATCTGAAACAGCTTGCCGACACCTTGAGCTTCTATAAAAATCAATCAGCTTCAGCTCTACATCGAGCACAGCTATCTCTTCGACGATCTGACCGAGATGTGGCGCGACGATACGCCGCTCACTGCAGAGGACATCCTCGAGCTGGACCGCTACTGCAAGGGACTTGGCATTGATCTCGTTCCGTCGCTTGCAAGCTTCGGCCATCTGTACAAGCTGCTCTGCACGAAATCGTATGCACATCTGTGCGAACTGGAAGGCTCTGCTTCGGCTCCGTTCTCCTTCTATGACCGCCAGGCGCACCATACGCTCGATATCACAAACCCGGAGAGCCTCTCCCTTGCCAAACACATTCTTTCCGAATATATGCAGCTCTTCTCCTCGAAGTATTTCAATCTCTGCGCGGATGAAACGTTTGACCTTGGAAAAGGGGCTTCCCGCGCACTCGCCGAGGAAAAGGGAACCACCGTCATCTACACCGAGTTTGTGACAGAGCTTGCCAACTATATCACTGAATCCGGCCGCACGCCGATGTTCTGGAGTGATGTCATCAGCCAGGAGCCGGAAGTTTACCATCTCCTGCCGAAGAACCTGATCTGCCTCCACTGGGATTATGCGTCAAATGTTTCATCGGAGCGTCTGACCCGCCTTGCCAATTCCGGTGCCGAGCATCTGTATGTATGCCCTGGCGTACAGGGATGGAACCAGCTCATCAACAAGTATCATGAGGCGTATGAAAACATTTCCAGAATGGCGCGCTACGGCCATGAACGCCATGCAATGGGACTTCTGAACACTGACTGGGGCGATTACGGCCACATCAATCACCCGGACTTCTCCCGCATCGGCATGATCTACGGCGCGGCGTTCTCCTGGAATGCAGACATTCTGCCGGAGGAGGAAATCAACCGCCAGATTTCCGTGCTGGAATTTGGTGATGCTTCCGGAAAACTCGTTTCCGTGCTCGATCTTCTCTGCCATCAGGATGCGTATCCGTGGCGCACTGCCGTTATGGTACAGGAAGCACTCGAACTGCATCAGGACAAAGAAGAGGCTGCCGAACTGCTCCGCTCCTGCGCGGAAGGCGATGCGGATGCAGCAAATGCTTCAATCGACGCGCTCTGCGCCGTTCTGTATGAGAAAGCCGGCACCGTCCGCCCGGAGAACCGTCCGATGATCTATGCGTACCTGCTCGCCGCAGACGGCCTGAAAGTGCTGAACCGCCTGCTGCCGTTCCTGCGCGCTTCCCTTCTTTCCGAGGGCACTCTGCCGGAGAAAGAAGACTGTTTTGCACTCGCCGGAGATCTCGAACGGTGGCTGCACAGCTATAAAGAGCTGTGGCGCACCGTCTCCAAGGAGAGCGAACTGTACCGCATTGCCCATGTGTTCTGCTGGTATGCGGATCTGCTGCGTGATCTGAACGCATAAAACCAGCAAAAAACAAAAGAGAGCCGGGGACGGATTGTTCTGTCCCCGGCTCTCTTGTTTGCCGTTTTGGCTTTACAGCAGTGTTTTTACGTACTCTGTCAGGTATTCTTTTGTATTCTTCGCCGGATCTTTCATCACTTCTTCCAGCGCCGCGTTCAGGCATTCGCCGATTTTCGGGCCTTTCGGGACACCGAGTTCCATCAGATCTTTGCCGGAAACGGCCAGCGTTTTCAACGTAAAGCAGTCGCCGTTATCGAGAATTTCTCTGACGCACTCCCTTACCTTTCCGATCCGTTCCAGGGTTTCCTCCCGCTGGTACAGGCTTTTGGCCATCGTATCGGCTTCCTGCACGATCATCAGTTTTCCGAACAGCTCCTGGCCGAGTTTGTTCAGAATACGGCGGATCACCGGTTTCTCCGGAGCCATGCGGCAGTCATGCCAGCGGATCAATGCTGCGACCTGGCGGATGGTTTCGTTGTCGAATTTCAGACGGCGCAGAATCGCTTTCGCCATTTTCTCCCCCGCCGGTGCGTGGCCTTTAAAATGATCGATGCCAGCCTCATCCGTTGTGCGGCACGCCGGTTTTGCAATGTCGTGGAGCAGCATCGTCCAGCGCAGAATCGGATCTGCCGGAACGTGCTGCAGAGCGGCAATCGTGTGCTCACCGACATTATAGCAGTGGTGCGGATTGTTCTGCGGCGTTTTCATCAGTTCATCAAACTCCGGCAGCACAATTTTTGTAATACCCGCCTCATAGACGGCCTCCATGTACTCCGGCCGCTTCGAGATCAGCAGTTTATTCAGTTCCACACGGATCCGCTCAGCGCTGATTTTTTCAAGCGTCGGCGCGAGTGCTATGATGGCATCCAGTGTTGCCGGATCGAGTTTGAAGCCGAGCTGTGCGGAAAAGCGGAGGGCACGCAGGATCCGCAGTGCATCCTCACTGAACCGCTCGGTCGGATTTCCGACACAGCGGATGACTTTGCGCTGTAAATCCCTGATTCCATCGAACAGATCCACAAGCCCCTCTTCGTTGTTGTATGCCATCGCATTGATCGTAAAATCACGGCGGCGCAGATCCTCGGCGAGGCTGGAGGTAAAGACCACTTCTTTCGGATGGCGGCCGTCCTCATACTCTCCGTCGATGCGGTACGTCGTGACCTCGTGCGCGCCGCTTCCGGCCAGAACTGTTACCGTTCCGTGCTCCAGTCCCGTATCCACGGTGCGGTCAAAAATTTCTTTTACCTGCTGTGGGGAAGCAGAGGTTGTAATATCCCAGTCGTCCGGCTCCCGCGCAAGAATCGTATCGCGCACACAGCCTCCGACCGCGTACGCCTCGAAGCCTTTCGCATGCAGGGAATCGATTACCATATTTACGCTTGGCGGCATTTTTATCTTCAAATTTGTTATCTCCTTTTTCTAAATCTGCTTTTCCAGTATAGCAGTTTCCTTTTTTTACCGCAAGTGTGGTTGCGGTTGTATTTTGGGGATTGCATGTGTATAATAGAGGTTAATAAAATTCGAAAGGGGATTTACATTTTTATGAAACTGGATCGTTACCGAAAATATGTCCGGGCCGGCGTTACTGCCTTTCTGGTACTTGCAGCGTCCATGATTTTTTACTACCTGCTCTTCCACCAGACTTCTGTGCGGACCGCCTTTCACAATGTCCTCAACATTCTCTCCCCCCTGATTGCAGCCCTGATTCTCGCCTATGTGATCAGCCCGATCATTAACTTCATAGAACAGCGGATCATCGCCAGACTCTTTGCCCGGCACGGAAAAACACAGTCGGTACGCTGTAAAAAGCTTGTGCGGGCGCTTTTGATTCTTCTGACGTACGTCTCCATGCTTTTCGCGCTGTACGGACTCATTGCGACCCTGATCCCGGAGCTGTTCTCAAGTATCACAAACATCGTCTCCAACTTCTCCAACTACGCAAACAACATTCAGGATTTTGCCACAAAAGTGCTGGCGAATTACCCGGAGATGCAGCAGACGGCAGACCAGTACATCTCCACGTTCTCCGCAAAGCTTTCCAACTGGCTGACCAATGACCTGATGCCGATGCTCCGTACGTTCCTTCTGAACCTCTCCGGACAGCTCGTCAACATGGTTACGTTTTTCAAAAACATTCTGCTTGGCGCGATCGTTGCGATCTACATGCTGTACAACAAGGAAAGCTACATTGCCAAGCTGAAAAAAAGCAGTCTACGCGCTGCTCGGTCTGGATCACGGAAATGCCGTGATCCGCGACTGCCAGTATGTGAACCAGGAATTCAGCGGGTTCCTCGTTGGAAAAGTCATCGATTCGATCATTATCGGTGCCATCTGCTATCTTGTGACGAGCCTGATCGGCACCCCGTACGCACTGCTGGTCAGCGTAATCATCGGTGTGACGAATATCATTCCGTTTTTCGGCCCGTTCCTCGGCGCCGTTCCGTGTCTTCTGCTGATCCTTCTGATCGACCCTCTGCAGGCACTGTATTTTCTGATTTTCGTCGTTCTCCTGCAGCAGTTTGACGGAAACTTCTTAGGACCGAAAATCCTCGGCGAGACGACCGGCGTGTCCAGCTTCCTTATCATCATCTCGATTCTGATCGGCGGCGGCTTCTGGGGTGTCTTTGGCATGATCATCGCCGTTCCGGTCTGTGCCATTATCTGCACGGTCTGCCGCAACTTCGCCAACCGTCGTCTTGAAAAACATCACCTGCCGGATGACGATGCGTTTTACTTCCACATGGACCACATTGATCCGGAAACGAGACAGGCGATCCCATATCAGAAAAAGAAGATCGACGAGGCCGAAGTCTTCCACTTCCCGGGCTACCGGCTGCGCAAAGCGCTGACAAAGCTGGCCACGGAAGAGTCTTCGGTTGATGCGCCGTATACACCGGCAAAGCCTTCGACCGAAGAGAAAAACTCAGATTCTTCCGATTCCGATCAAAATAATCGTATCTTACAAAAATGCCTTCTGTGCAGACTGTTTCCATTCTGCACAGAAGGCAGTTTTTTTATTTTTGCTTTTTATTTCTCGATTACAACCGTGCTGAGTGTCTCTGCCGGAAGATCGACACGCATGATATGTCCGTTGACACGCAGGAAGCTGCCGGAATCCTCTTTTGTGCGGTTCAGCAGGATCACAACGTAGCTTCCGTCTGGATTGACTGCGGCCGTTACATCCAGGTTTGCTCCGTATTTGCTCCAGCCGATGCGTTTTGCACCCGGAGCAATATATTTGGAAATATGGCCGATGTAGTGGTACATGATCGGTTTGCGGTAATGGAAATCATCATCCACAATCAGACCTGAGGTGAATCCCATCGGTACGTGGCGCGGGCCGCCGTCGATGCTGTGAAAAAAGCGGATGCCGATATCGCCGTTTGCCGTAATCCATTCGAAATTGCTCTCCATGGTGCCCTCCCGTTTCTTGTCTTTTCGTGTATACAGACGAAGCGCGTCTGAACTTTCTGTTCGTTCAGGCGCGCTCCTTCTATTATCTTTTCTGCTACAGGGACATGGTAATTTCCCGCCCTGTGCGGTGGTATTTCTGAAAAGTGACTCCGGACGCCTTCATCATCCGTTTCGATGCGATCACGGACGGGGTGTCCGCGTACTTGTCGCAGTCGTAGATCACCGTTTTGATTCCCGCCTGGATAATCGCCTTGCAGCACTCGTTGCATGGGAACAATGTCACATACAGCTTTGCTCCCTCGAGGCTTCCGCCGCGGTAATTCAGGATGGCGTTCAGTTCACTGTGCGTTGTGTAAAGATACTTGTTTTCCAGCGGATTTTCACTTGTCTTTCCCCACGGGAACTCGTCGTCCGAGCAGCCTCTCGGGAAACCGTTGTATCCCATGGACAGAATCTTGTTGTCCTCGCTCACAATGCAGGCTCCCACCTGTGTGTGCGGATCCTTCGAGCGCATACCGGCAAGCTGGGCAACTGCCATGAAATATTCATCCCAGGAAATATAATCCTCTCGTTTATCGCTCATACCCATTTCCCCTGTGTTTTCTTAACGTACTTTGCTTCCGCTCTTATTTCGTACCGAAGATACGGTCTCCGGCATCGCCGAGGCCTGGTACAATGTAGCCGTGCTCGTTCAGATGGTCATCCAGTGCTCCGACGAAAACATCGACATCCGGGTGAACCTCATGCATTTTCTCGATTCCTTCCGGAGATGCGATGATGCACATGAAGTGGATCTTCTTTGCGCCTTTTTCTTTCAGCATGGTGATGGCTGCCGTTGCAGAACCGCCGGTTGCCAGCATCGGGTCGGTTACAAATACTTCACGGCTTGCGATGTCTGACGGAAGTTTGCAGTAATACTCAACCGGTGCCAGGGTTTCCGGATCACGGTACAGACCGATGTGTCCGATTTTTGCTGCCGGAATCATAGCCAGCATACCTTCTACCATACCAAGACCGGCACGGAGGATCGGCACAACTGCCATTTTCTTTCCTTCGAGCTCTTTTACGGTTGTTTTGCAGATCGGGGTTTCAATTTCAACGTCTGTGAGCGGCAGCTCTCTGGTTGCCTCGTAGCACATCAGCATTGCAATCTCGCTGATCATCTCGCGGAACTCCTTGGAGCTTGTGTCTTTCTTTCTGATAATACCGATTTTGTGCTGGATCAGCGGGTGATCCATGATGACTGTTCTTGCCATTTTCCCTTCTCCTTTGTTTAAAATTTATTCATTTTCTCCTTCATGCTCAATCAAGTGAATCCGGCGTTCGTGACGCTCTTCTCCGGAAAATGGAGTGTTCAGGAAGGTTTCTACGATTTTGATTGCAAGGCCAGGGCCTACAACGCGTCCTCCCATCGCCAGTACGTTGGCATCGTTGTGCAGGCGGGTTGCCTCTGCGCAGAAGCAGTCGGTGCAGAGTGCTGCACGGATTCCTTCCATTTTGTTTGCCGTGATAGAAATGCCGATTCCGGTTCCGCAGATCAGGATTCCCTTATCACACGTTCCGTTCTGGATCGCATGGCCTACTTTTCTGGCGTAAACCGGATAATCAACTGCCTCGTTGCTGTAGCATCCGAAGTCCTGATATTCCAGTCCCTGTTTGTCCAGATATGCTTTTACCTCCTGCATCAGCTCATATCCGCCGTGGTCGCATCCTAAAGCTATCATTGTTCTTCCTCCTCTTTCAGCCGCGCAAGAACACCTTCAATCAGGAATTCCAGCGCTTCATAACATTTTCCGTATTCGGTAAGCGGTTCCCCGTAAAGGGCGGGGATGTCTCCTGCCAGCCGCAGAAATCCGGCGATCGTCTGCAGATGGGGCGCATCCGGGAAGTCCTCACGGATCTTTTCCCTCTGACTGTCCTCCATCACAAGAAGCAGCGTGTCGTCGTTGATGTCCTCCGCGGTAAGCGGTGTGGTGGTGTGGTCTTTGGCCGAAAGCCCGTTGCGCGCAAGCACTGCCTCTACCTTCTGGTTGACCGGCTGCGGAAACAGAACGACAAGCCCGCGGGAACCAATTTCCATCGGCCACGGAAGCTCTTTGCTCTGCAGAATCGCCTTCGCCATCGGTGCGCGCGCGGTATCGTCCGCGTCCACAAATAAAATCCTGCTGTAATGTTTCACTGTTATACCTCTGCTACTTTGTGGCCTGCGGCTTTTAACAGGCGGTTCATGATCGCCTGCCCCATACGTGGGGTGTCGAAAGCCTCGGAATAAATCACCTCCACGCCGTCCTCATCGAAGTCGCGCAGAATCGCAAACAGGTGATGCGCGATCGTCTCATCTTCGGCGCGCAGCCCGATGCTCTTGATATCTCCTGTGGTGTACTGCTCCCGTGTCTCATCGGTGCAGATTACGCCCACTTTCTTTCCTGCCTTTTCCTGTTCTGCGGCAAGGCGGTTGATTTCCGGAATCACCCGTTCCATCTCGCCCTGGATAATCGTAAGGTCTGCCTTCGGCGCATAATGTTTGTAGCGCATGCCCGGTGCCTTCGGACGCACATGGCTGTCCTCCGCAAGGATTCCCGGATCGACACGCACGGTTCCAAGCACTTTTTCCAGCATCTCTTTGTTGTAATAGCCCGGGCGGAGAATCGTCGGAATCTCCTCTGTAAAATCGACGATGGTGGATTCGAGGCCGATCTCGGCGTCTCCTCCGTCGATGATACAGTCAATTTTGTCCCCCAGGTCCTCGATCACATGCTCGGCTTTCGTCGGGCTCGGCCGGCCTGATGTATTGGCGCTCGGCGCTGCGATGAAGCCGCCTCCGGCTAAGATCAGTGCGTTTGCCACTTTGTTGCTCGGGTAGCGCACGGCTACAGAGGTAAGGCCTCCCGTCGTCTCGAGCGGAACGGCATTTGTTTTCTCAAAAATCATCGTCAGCGGTCCCGGCCAGCATGCGGCTGCCAGTTTGCGTGCACTCTCCGGCACGTTTGCCGCTACGGTTTCGAGGTCCTCCATTCTTCCGATGTGGACGATCAGCGGGTTGTCCGACGGACGGCCCTTTGCCGCATAAATTTTCTCAGAAGCTTTGGCATCCAGCGCATTTCCGCCAAGACCATATACGGTCTCGGTCGGGAATGCCGCCAGACCGCCGTTTTTCAGAATCTCTCCTGCTTTTTCGATCGCGCT
>ENA-OQMY01000335-OQMY01000335.1-human-gut-metagenome-genome-assembly--contig:-NODE-335-length-13612-cov-2.703152_pt1 | contig 13612 bp, 16 predicted proteins | sample MGYA00242623_ERZ504868 | MGnify/ENA primary metagenome ERZ504868 (study PRJEB26092, sample SAMD00036386) | human gut metagenome | host: Homo sapiens | study: EMG produced TPA metagenomics assembly of...
ATCAAAGGTTATTTGCACCTACCCCAAGCTTATCGCAGCTTATCACGTCCTTCATCGCCTCCGAGAGCCAAGGCATCCACCGTCTGCCCTTGCTTACTTCTTTATCACTGACACTGCTTCCGTTTATTGCTAAATTGAAGCCCGTGTCGGATTGATATATCTTCAGCTTGCTTCAGTTTTTTTGTTACTTTACGTTTTTTGAAGTTGTCCAATATCATAAACATACAGCTTTGACTTTGTAAAACCGCCAGCGTGCCGTTGGGGCTCATAGCGCAGAGCTGGATGGCGTCATCAAATTTGTTTTCGAACAGCGTGCGGCTGCGGCTCTCCACCCGCAGCTCCTTGCCAGCGCGGTTGTATACACACACACGTGTGTTGCCCGCCGTAATGGCCGGCCTGCCGTAACCGTGCTGGATGCGCCGCACCTCGTTGCCGCCCGCGGAATAGATGGCCAGGTCCTTATCGCCTACCGCCACGAAGCCGCCTGCCAGCGGCAGCGCATTCTGATACCCGGACAGCGTAAATGAAACGGGATAGCCGGGGCTGGGCGTCAGCGCGATGCCGATGGAGTCCACCGCATCACCCAGCAGCGCCAGCGACGCGCCGTAAATGCCGGTGAAATAGGCCAGTACCGCAGCCAAAAGCACCGCGCACACCGCAGCCGCGCGGATACGGCGCATGCGCTTGCGCCGCCGGATACGTTCAATACGTGCCGCGCTGCTCCGAGGCGGCACGGGCTCCGCGCCGGGCGCCTGCTCTTGGATGGCGCGCGGCTCGCCCGCATCGGGACGCACCGCACTCCGCGCAGGGGCGCCGGGCCTCTGCGGAGTTGTATTCTCCTGTTCGCGCCCGTCTGGTTCGCGTGGCATCAGTTCCATAAATCGTATACTCTCTTTTGCGTTTCGTTATTCCTGTTTCGCCGTTATTTCCTGCGCGGCCTGGGCGTTGCCGGCTTCTTCTTCGGAGTAATTCACCTTGTAAAGGAAAAGCCCCTGCGCCGGAGCGGTATCCCCCGCCAGCGAACGTTTTTTTTCTTCCAGAATATCCCGCACGCGCTCCGGCGGCATGCGCCCCGCGCCCGCTTCCACCAGCGTGCCCACAAAAATGCGCACCATATTGTACAGGTAGCCGTCCGCGCACACATGGAACGTGATATCGTCCCCCTCACGCCGCACATGGGCGAAATACACCGTGCGCACCGTATCGGCGATATCGCTGCCGGAGGACATGAACGACACAAAATCGTGTTTTCCCACAAGGTACTGCGCCGCGCGTTCCATCCTGCCGGCATCCAAAGGCCCTGGGAAACGCCAGCACAACCCGTTCTGAAACGGGTCCGCCACGGCGCTGTTATGAATGCGGTAGATATATTCTTTGCTTTTCGCACTGTAACGGGCGTGGAAATCCTCCGGCACCCGGTGCGCCTCCGTCACTCGTACATCGTCCGGCAAAAAGCGGTTGACGGCAAGCGGAAGCTTGCGCGGCGGAATCGGCTTGGGCTGCGTGTAACTGACACAGTACCCAAGCGCGTGCACACCGGAATCCGTGCGCGAACACCCTTTCACCGGCGGCCGCACGCCGTACAGGCTTTCCAGCGCGTTCTGCAGCACCTCGCACACCGAAAGCGCATTTTTCTGCACCTGGAACCCGTGGTAGCGCGTGCCGGCAAAGCGCAGCGTAATGCAGACGTGCATAAAATTCCTCCCGGACGATTTTAACACAAACCCCTTTTACCCAATGCGTGCAAAAAACAGGTTGCTCATACCAATGGCGACAAACACCAGCACCGCCACAACAGCAATGAGGATGTCGGAACGGTGCATGTGCAGCTGCTTCAGGCGGGTACGCCCCTCGCCGCCATGATAGCAGCGGCACTCCATGGCCATGGCCAGCTCGTCTGCCCGGCGGAACGCCGAAATAAACAGAGGAATCAACACCGGAATCAACGCCTTTACACGCTGGCGCAGATTGCCGGAATCCAGCTGCGCGCCGCGCGCCTTCTGGGCGTTCATGATCTTGTCCGTCTCCTCGATCAGCGTGGGAATGAACCGCAGAGCAATGGTCATCATCATGGCAAGCTCATGCACCGGCAAGTGCAGCTTTGCCAGCGGATGCAGAAGCTGCTCGATGGCGTCGGTCAGCACAATAGGGCTGGTTGTGTATGTCAGCAGGCTCGTTCCCGCGATCAGACAGATGATGCGCACAGCCATAATGACGGCGTAATAGATGCCCTCTTTGTATATTTTCAATATCCACCAGGACACCAGCGGCTCGGATGTTCCCGTCATAAAAAACAGATTCAGCACGGCCGTAAACAGAATGATGGGCAGGATCGGCTTGATGCTTTTTCCCACGATTTTGAGCGGTATCTTCGCCACAAGGTACAAAACAGTGAGGAACACGATGGAAATAACGAGTCCCGCCGGATTCGAACCAACAAACAGCATCACGATATAGGCGATGGTGAGCAGCAGCTTCACGCGGGGGTCCATTGTATGCAGGATGGAATTGCCCGGGAAATGCTGGCCAATGGTGATGTCACGCAGCATTTACATACCCTCCTTTGCTGCCGCACGGGCGGCAAGGATGGTCTTAACAGCGTATTTTACCGTATATACGTCGGTGTCGATGTCCAGCCCCATCTCACGCAGGCGCAAAAATATCTTCGTCACCTCGGGCACCGAAAGGCCCAGCTCCAGCAGCTCCGGCGCGCGGGCAAACACCTTATCTGTGGCGTCGTACATCGCAATGCGTCCCGCGTTCATCACCAGCACGCGGTCTGCATATTTGGCGATATCCTCCATGGAGTGGCTGACAAGGACGATGGTGGACCCGGTCTGCTTATGGTATTCCCGTATCTGTCCGAGGATCATATCCCGGCCCTCCGGGTCCAGCCCGGCGGCGGGTTCGTCCAACACCAGAAGCCGCGGTTCCATGGCAAGCACACCTGCAATGGCCACACGGCGCTTCTGCCCGCCGGAAAGCTCAAAGGGGCTGCGCTGCAAAAAGCAGCTGTCAATGCCGCAGAACGCGGCCGCACGCTGCACGCGCCGGTCGATCTCCTCCGCAGAAAGCCCCATATTCGCGGGGCCGAAAGCGATGTCCTTATATACCGTTTCTTCAAAAAGCTGATACTCCGGGTACTGGAACACCAGACCTGCCATAAAACGAAAACGGCGGATGTCTTTGGGGTCCGCCCACATATCCTCACCGGCAATGTACACCTTGCCGGAGGTAGGCTTGTTGATACCGTTGAAGTGCGTGATGAGCGTGGATTTGCCGCAGCCGGTGGAACCGATGACACCCACGAACTCGCCTTCTTCGATTTCGAAGCTGACGTGATCCAGAGCCACAGTCTCGTCCGGCATGCCCTGGTTATAGATATAGGTGAGGTCTTCCACCTTCACGATTGCGGACATGCGGACACCTCCTCTGCTTTTTCCTGTGCGGCTCCGGGCGCTTTTTTTCCTGTAAGCAGTTCATACAGCGCCGCGGCGCACTCTTCCACATCAATGATGTCATCCGCCATCGGGCAGCCCGCAGCCGTGAGGGCATGGCACAGCTCGGCGGCCTGCGGCACATCCAGGTGCAGCGCGCGCAGCTCCTCCACATTACGGAACACCTCTTTCGGCGTGCCCTCCATAACCACTCTGCCCGCGCTCATTACCACCACACGGTCGGCTGTGGCGGCCTCTTCCATATAATGCGTGATCTGGACGACGGTGATGCCGTAGTCGTCATTGAGTCTGTGTACCGTACGCATGACCTTTTCGCGGCCGATGGGGTCCAGCATCGCGGTGGCTTCATCCAGCACAAGGCAATCCGGCCGCATTGCGATCACGCCCGCGATGGCCACGCGCTGCTTCTGCCCGCCGGACAGCTTGTGCGGGCCCTTTTCCCTGTATTTATAGATCCCGGCCATCTGCATGGCCTCGTCCACACGCGCCCGCATTTCCGCAGGGGGGTACACCCAGATTTTCCAACGCAAAAGCGACGTCCTCCTCCACTACGGTGGCGACGATCTGGTTATCCGGGTTCTGGAACACCATGCCCACCTTCTGGCGGATGTCGAACAGCTTGTCCTCGTCCGCAGTGGACATATCCTCCACGTATACTGTGCCCGCCTGCGGCAGCAGGATGGCGTTAAAATGCTTGGCCAGCGTGGATTTGCCGCACCCGTTCGCCCCCAACACGGCCACATATTCGCCGCGCTTTACGCGCAGCGAAAGGCCGTCCACAGCGCGGTGCTGATCGTCCGTATAGCTGAATGTGATATTGTCTGCTCTGAGCATTTCTTCCATGCTTTCCCGTCCGTTTCTGATCCTTTGTCCCGCGGCCCTTTGCCGCGCGGCCCCTCTTCTCAAACAACAGCTTTCCCCTGTTTTTCGATACATGTTTTATGCCCGCGGCATTACAGCCCTGCGTTTCGTGCCAGCCACCACGCCGTGGCCCCACAGGGCACCACGCCGCCCGTAGCCGTTACCGGCAGGCCGATCTCGTCGCAGGCTGTGTGCCCTCCCCACCTGGGACATACCCGCGCCCGGAGCATATACTCCATCACACTGGGCGAAAGGCCCGTAGTATAACTGTTTACCGCGACGAACAGCGGCTCGTCGCTCAAAACGCCCGCGCACAGGTCAATGAAATCGTAGATGCTGTCCTCCAGCTTCCACACCTCGCCGCCCGGGACCGCGGCCGTAACTGGGCGGGTCCATAATGATGCCGTCGTACCGCACCCCGCGGCGGATCTCCCGCGCAACAAATTTCGCGCAGTCATCCACGATCCAGCGTACCGGCTTGTCCGCAAGGCCGCTGGCTGCGGCATTCTCCCGCCCCCAGGCCACCATCCCCTTGCTGGCGCCCACATGGCATACACTGGCGCCTGCCGCCGCGCACGCAAGCGTGGCGCCGCCTGTATAGCCGAACAGGTTCAGGACCCGGATGGGCCGCTCCGCTGCCGCGATGAGCCGCGCATAGGCGTCCCAGTTCACAGCCTGCTCCGGAAATACACCCGTATGCTTGAAGCCTGTAGGAGACACCACCATACAGATATCTCCATAGGTGATCTGCCATTTTTCCGGCATCCTGCGCCGGTATTCCCACTGTCCGCCGCCCGAAGCGGAACGGTGATACACCGCATTCGCGCTTTTCCACAGCGGGCTGCTTTCTCCGGTTTTCCAGATGACCTGAGGGTCAGGCCGCACCAGGATGGTTTTGCCCCAGCGCTCCAGACGATTGCCGTCCGTTGCGTCGATGAGCTCATAATCTTTCCAGTTGTCCGCTGCCCGCATAAAAACCTCCGGTCCAATTCTGCGGCAAGGCCCGGCGCTGCATGCGCCGGGCACGCCCGCCGTTCGTTTTACTGTTAATGAATGCGCTCGTTGATCTTCACTGCAATGCGTTCGGCGCTGGCGGCGATGGCCGCCTCGTCTCTTCCCTCCACCATGATGCGGATGAGCGGCTCTGTTCCCGAGACCCGGACCAACACGCGTCCCAGGCCCATCAGGCTCTGCTGCTGGCTCTCAATGAAGCCCGCAATGTATTCATCCTCTTTATAGCGCGCCTTTTCCTCCGGTGTGGCCTTGATATTGACCATCACCTGCGGAAAACGGGCATATACGTCGTTCAACTCGCTCATCCTGCATTTTTTCTCAGCCATCGTACGCAGCAGCATGCCCGCCGTCAGTTCGCCGTCTCCGGTGGTGGAATGCGCCAGCAGGATGATGTGTCCGCTTTGCTCACCGCCGATGACATAGCCTTTGTCGCGCATCTCCTCCAGCACATAGCGATCGCCCACAGCGGTGACAGCTGTTTTCATGCCGTTCTGCTTCATATACTCGATAAAGCCCAGGTTGCTCATTACGGTAACGACCGCCGTATCCTCGGGCAGCTTACCGGCGTCCTTCAGGTCTTTCGCAAGAATGGCGATGATCTTGTCGCCGTCGATCTCACGCCCCTTTTCGTCTACAGCCAGGCAGCGGTCTGCGTCGCCGTCAAAGGCCACGCCGCAGTCCAGCCCGTTGTCCACCACGTATTTTGCCAGCTTATCAAGGTGGGTGGAGCCGCAGCCCTCGTTGATATTGCCGCCGTCCGGATCCGTGCCGATGAAGCGGCACGCCGCGCCCAGACACGGAAACAGCAGCCCGGCTGCTTCACTGGCTGCTCCGTTGGCACAGTCGATGGCGATATTCAGCCCCGTCAGGTCTGCGCCGATCGCCTTTGCCAGATAATCGACATAATCCGACAAAGCCGTGTCCACGCGCCGGACGGTCCCGATGGCTGTACCGGTGCACAGCGTCAGCTCTGCGCCGTTGTTGAACACATGGTGCTCGATCTCTTCTTCCACTTCGTCCGGCAGCTTATAGCCTTCGCCGCCGAACAGCTTGATCCCGTTGAACTCCACCGGATTGTGCGAGGCTGAGATAACAACACCCGCATCCGCGCCGTATTTGCGCACCAGATGCGCCACAGCAGGCGTGGGGATGACGCCCAGCAGCTCCACGTCCGCGCCGACGCTGCAAAGGCCGGCGGCCAGTGCGCTTTCCAGCATATCTCCGGAAATACGGGTGTCCTTGCCGATGATAAAGCGGGGGCGGTGCTGCGTCTTGCCCGCCAGCACAGCCGCCGCCGCGCGGCCGATCTGCATCGCGAGCTCCGGAGTCAGGTCTTTTCCGGCAACGCCGCGCGCGCCGTCGGTTCCGAACAACTTTCCCATTGTGTCATCCTCCTCGTAAATGTTCCCTCTTAGGATAGCGAAAAAATGTGAACAAATCTAGTGTGCTTTTCCCGGCATTGTGCCCAAATCCATTTTCCACGCAACGCCTGTTTTACAGGTCGTCCAGCGTCTGCTGGCCGCTGGCCTCAGCGGTGCCGGGCGCTTTCATGCCCAGATGCTCATAAGCATACCGCGTCACACATCTGCCGCGGGGGGTTCGCGTCAGATAGCCGAGCTGCATCAGGTACGGTTCGCATACATCTTCCAGCGTCACGGCTTCCTCTCCCAGCGCGGCGGCAATGGTCTCCAAACCAACCGGGCCGCCGCCATACATTTCAATGATGGCCCGCAGCAGGCCCCGGTCCATCTCGTCCAGGCCCGTGTCGTCGATGCCCATACGCTGCAGCGCTTCCCGGGCGATGGATTCGTCGATCACGCCGTCGCCCAGCACAGCGGCAAAATCCCGCGCGCGCTTGAGCAGACGGTTCGCCACGCGCGGCGTGCCGCGGCTGCACTTCGCCATTTCCAGAGCGCCGCCCTCCTCGCAGGGAACATTCAAAATAGAAGCGGAACGGCGGATGATCTTTGCCAGTTCCTGCGGAGAGTAAAGTTCCAGCTTGAGCAGCACGCCGAAGCGGTCGCGCAGCGGGCTGGTGATCTGGCCCGCGCGGGTCGTCGCTCCCACCAGCGTAAAGCGCGGCAGGTTGATGCGGATGGATTGTGCAGACGGTCCCTTGCCGATCATAATGTCCAGCGCATAATCCTCCAGCGCAGGATACAGCACCTCCTCCACCTGCCGGGACAGGCGGTGGATCTCGTCGATGAACAGCACATCGCCCTCCTGCAGATTCGTCAAAAGAGCGGCAAGGTCGCCGGGGTTTTTCAATGGCCGGGCCGCTTGTGATGCGGATCTGCACGCCCATCTCGTGGGCCACGATACACGCAAGGGTCGTTTTGCCGAGGCCCGGTGGGCCGTACAAAAGCAGATGATCCAGCGGTTCGCCGCGCATTTTGGCCGCCTGCAGGTATATCTTCAGGTTTTCCTTTGCTTTGTCCTGGCCGATGTACTCCTCCAACGTTTTCGGGCGCAGGGACGCCTCGCTGTCAAAGTCCTCCGGCTCCGGCTCCGGGCTCACAAGGCGCGGGCCGTTGTCGATCTCTACGGTTTCCAGAGCCATGGATTACCTTCCTTTCCCGATGCCCTGCAAAGCAAGGCGGATAAGTTCCTGTACAGGCAAAGACGGGTCCAGCCTGGCAATGGCCTGCGCAGCCTCGCTGCCCGTATAGCCCAGGCCTGTGAGGGCGGCAATGGCCTGCGCCACGCCGCCCGTGGCTGCAGGCGCTGCCGTACCGGAAGCATCGGCCAGGCCAAGCCCCGTGGCCAGTCCCTTACCTACCTTGTCTTTCAGCTCCAGTACGATGCGCTGGCCCAGCTTGGGCCCCACGCCGCTGGCCGCAGTAAACGCCTTGTGGTCTCCCGCGGAGATAGCCAAAACAACTCTGTCCGGGCTGAGTACGCTGAGGATGGCAAGCCCCACCTTCGGCCCCACGCCAGAAACGCCCGTCAAAAGGCGGAACATCGTCTGGCTCTCTTTGTCGGCAAAGCCAAACAGCGACACATCATTCTCGGTGACATTCATACAGGTATACAGTGTACAGGTATCGCCAACAGCGGGCAGCGCGCCCGCCGTAGTGGACGGGATGGCCGCCAGATACCCCACGCCGCCGCAACTTACCACGGCGTAATCAGGCGCTTTTTCCAGCAGCTTCCCTGTCAGGCAGTAGATCATAATTTCCTCCGGTCTTTTCCACGCGCTCCAAAGCGCATCTTTTATTTGTATGCTTGTATCCAGCTCAAATCAAAAATATCCCATTTGCTGGCGCTTTGTCAGCGCCACGCCATACTGTTTGGAACGGTAGCTGTACGCATGGCAGATGGCCATAGCCAGCGCGTCGGCCGTGTCGTCCGGTTTGGGCACGGCGGGCAGCTTCAAAAGCGTCCTGGTCATTTCCTGCACCTGCTTTTTTGTGGCCTTTCCGTAGCCTGAAACGCTTTGCTTTACCTGCAGCGGCGTATATTCGAACACCGGCACGCCTGCCTGCCGGGCACACAACAGCAGCACGCCTCTCGCTTCGGCCACGGCGATGACCGTTTTCTGGTTGGTGGTATAAAATAGCGTTTCAATGGCCATTGCGTCAGGCTTGACGGCCGCCAGCAGCTGCGTCATATCATCATAAATTTCAGATAATCGGTCCTCAAAGGTCGTATGCGCCTTTGTGGTGATGGCCCCATACTGAAGCGTGGTAAAAGTGTTTCGGGTATAATCCAGCGCGCCGAAGCCGACGATGGCATATCCCGGGTCGATGCCCAATATCCGCATGGCGCGCCCTCCCATTTCTTGTGCCGCGCCCAACCCGCCGAACGCGGCAAAAACCGCATCCATGCACATTGCCGCGCAAGCAGCAGACTTGGAGTTATTATACCATAACCCCCACACGGATACAACAAAACCCGTACACACCGCACATAGAAAATGAATGCGCTTTGTGCAAAACAACCGTGCCGTCATTTTGTATCCTTGTGCCAAACCGCTTCGGGACGCCCGGCGGAAAGCCGGTAAAGCAACCGCCTTCCGGCCGCAGCTGAGGTCAAAGACATTTCCTTGTGCGGAAACACCTTTATGAAACGCTGTTCTGTTTTCTGCAAAAAGCAAACCCGACGCCGCAATGGCGTCGGGTTTGCTTTGCATTCGATATGGTGGAGCATTCTCCACAGCACTCGAACCCAACACCTCTTCACGGGAGATGGTTTTGGAATCATCCGTGAAGTTGAAATTGAGCACGACCCGGTCGTCAAAGACGTAGACCGAGTTGACAAAGGTATCAATGATCTGTCGCTGGTGCTCCATGTCTCTCATGTCACCCTTGCGGAATTTTTCAAACCAGAACCGCATCCACTCGCGGGTCAGGACGGGCTTTTTCAGCTCTTCTTCCAGAATGCTGGTGTTCAGAGCTTCTTTCCGGGCTTCCAGTTCGTCCAGCCGCTGCTTGGTGGTCGGGGTCAGGATGCCCTGTTCAATGGCTTCCAGAAGGTTTGCCAGCCGCTTCTCTGTATCCCGGAGCTGGTCTTTCAAAACAGGCAGTCGGGTGTTCTCCTGCTGCTGGGCTTCCATAATCAAATCTATCAGCTGTTCGATGATTTCATCGCTGAAAATCACCTTAATGGCAGTCTCCACCACGAACCGTTCCAGCGGCTCCTTGCGGATGGCTTTCAGGTCGCAATGCGCCTTGCCGTGGCGTTTGGCGTTGCCGCACTTGTAGTAATAGTAGGTGTTTCCCATGTGGCTGGTGCCGCTTTCGCCACCCATCAGGGTGCCGCACTTGCCACAGAACAGCTTGGTGGTCAGCAGATAGCTCACATCCTCTTTTGCAGGCCGACCATGGGCGATCCTGTTCTGCTCAAAACGCTGCTGCACCCGGTCAAACAGGTCCTGGTCAACAATGGCCGGAATGCCGCCCGGCGTCACAATGTCCTTGTAGCGGTATTCGCCGATATAGCGGCGGTTGCGGAAGATCTGGAAGAAGCTGTTCTTCACGAACGGCTTCCCGGTGCGGGTACGCAGACCGCGCTCGTTCAGGGATGCTGCAATCTTCTCGGCCGGTTCGCCGTCGGCATACCGGGTGAAGATCTCCTGCACGATGGGAGCCGTCTCCGGGTCGATATGGTACAGCCTGTCCTCCTTGCCAATGGTGAAACCCAGCGGCACCACACCGCCGTTGTACTTGCACTGGAGGGCATTTTCGCGCTCACCGCGCGCCACTTTCAGGGCAAGCTCGGCGGAATAGTATTCCGCCATGCCAATCAGCATACTCTCCACCATAATGCCTTCAGGCCCCTGCGAAATGGGTTCCATGGCAGACACCAGATGGACACCGTTCTTTTCCAGCTGGTACTTGTAGTTCACGGCATCGAACCGATTCCGGGCAAAGCGGTCGAGTTTCCAGACCAGAACCACATCGAAGATTTTCTTTGCGCTGTCCTTAATCATCCGCTGGAAGTCCGGGCGGTCATCCGTTTTGGCAGAGTAGGCACGGTCGATGTAGGTGCCGACCACGGTGATACCGTTCTTCTCGGCGTAGTCCTTGCAGTCGCGCAGCTGTCCTTCAATGGACGCTTCTCTCTGGCTGTCGGATGAATAGCGGGCGTAGATTACGGCGGTCATGGTTGCACCTCCTTGGCGTGTATTCGACTTGCCTTTATAGTATCGGGTCAAGCGCAGCTTGTCAACAATCTGCGAGCAGATTGAAATGCGAAAATTGCGAAACGCAGCGAAAAAGGTGAGAGCAAGAATCGTCCCGTGGCCACAAATTTTCAATTCTTGAAAATTCTTGCCCCTTTGGGACAGCTTCTTGTTGGGGCGTGCCTGCCCCAAACCCTGCTGGAACGAGTACGGCAAACTGGAATTTGACTAATCCTACATGTGCATCATATTACACTCATGTAATTATCCTCTACATAAACAGCTTTTCCATCAGCAAGCTTAATCTCATCTTTGCCGTTCGGTAATACTGTTGTTTCAGAACCATTCCAATGGGGGATAATAGGATTGTCAATAATATGTAATCCATCTGTTAAATTTCCCGCCGCATACATACTTCCTGCACTGATTCCGACATATATAAGTCCGTTTTTAATTGCATTATTAAGTATTCTATCAAAACCAGTTCTAGACATTTCACGACAAAGCACAGATACATCACCACCACTGACAAAAACAGCATCAAATTGGTTTAATTCTTCAAAAGTTAATAGCCTTGTAAGCATAAACGGGGTTGTAACATACGAAGAATAGGTTCTTTGATAGTCTTTTGAAAGAATTAATTCCAGATTGTACACTAATATATTTTCGTACTGAATTCCCATTAGAAAGAGTTCATGAAAACATATTGCAAGCGACTCTCTTGCACCATCTGTTTCAATGCCAGCTGTTGGAATATAAAGCACTTTCACATCCTTCGGACACTTTCCAATAATATCAAAGAATTTCTCTTTCATCTTATCGGTCAACCCTGCAGATGTAAGAAATAGATGTTTTCCATTCATATTCTTTTACCTCGTCAAACTCCGATTTACTGGGCTAAGCCGAGTATACCACACTCCACCATGAAAGAACACCCCGATATAGTGAAATTTTGCCATTTTTCTGCGTACGTGCGTACACGCTCCGCAGGGATTCTAAGGGGCTTGACCCCTTGGCACACAGACTTTGGCACAAAGTCTAGTGTGTTACACCTTGTCAGAGGTGTACAGGCTCCCGGTACGCACGTACGCAGCGACTACTCCCAAACGCGCCATATAGGGGGACGACCAAGTTCGCACAAAGCGAACTTGATTCCGCAAAGCAAAAGGCAGGATACCACTATCATAGTGATACCCTGCCTTTGCTCGTTTACCGTTCCGAGTAGTCCTTCCGCAGAACTTCCGATAAACAAAAACGTACCCAAACCCTTTTCATAAAGAATCGGGTTCGAGTACGAACTGTATGGTGGAGAATTAGGGACTCGAACCCCAGACCCCCTGCGTGTGATGCAGGTGCTCTAACCAGCTGAGCTAATCCTCCGAATCGGAACGTGCTTATTATACCACTCCGTTGGTCCAAATGCAAGCCCAAATTTTCGTTTTTACGAAAAAACGTTTGAGCCGGCAGCGCTTTCCGGTTGCTCTCCGGGGGGTCAGATGGTGTATACTGGGGCTGGAATTCTTTCGAAAGAGAGGTTCTTTTTTAATGATAACTGTACGCGGTATCATCACCTTGCTGGTGCTGGCTGTCCTGTTTGCACTGGCGGTGGTGTGGATCTCCCGGCAGGGCGGCTGGAAAGGCGAGGGCTGCGGAGGCAACTGCGCTTCCTGCCACCAGCACTGCGACACCCCCGAGAAGAAACACTGAGCACACGAATGCCCCCTGACCATCCGGTCAGGGGGCATTTTTGCGTCACAGCTCACCGTAGTGGGCGGCAAAGACCGCGATGGTGCTCAGCAGGTCGTCGTGGGCCTTCTGATAGGTGCTGTAACTGATGTTCAGCTTGTCCATCACCTCTTCCCGCCTCCGCCTTTCCATGTAGCGCAGCTGCAGGATGCTGACCCCGCAGGCCCGGATCCGCCTCGCGATAATACTCCTCGGCCAGCTGGATGGCCCGCTTCCAGCCCCAGTTGCAGGGGCCGTAGACCCAGGTTTTTCTGCCCCGCAGCGGCTGAGGGCCTCCTTCGTCTTCTTGCGCTGTTCCTGTGTCATGGCTTCCATCCCCTTTTTCCCTCAGCCCGCCGGGCCAAAGAAGCAGCGGTCGCGCTGCTCACGGTCATCCCCAGCACCTTCGAGAGTTTTTCGGCCTCACTCACCTTGAATTCACTCTCATTTTCCAGCTTGCAGCGGAGGGTGTTGTTGGTGATGCCCAGAACATGGGCCACATGGCCCAGTTTCATGCCCTGGCTGCGGATGCAGTCGCGGATCATCATGGTATCGGTCATAGGCGTTTCTCCTTTCGGTTTTGCGTTCAAAGCGTTCAGCACAATCATTGGTTGTATTATATCTTTCAGTTGATTATTTGTCAACATTATTCGCAAAATAGTCCCTAAAAAGTTGATTTATAGTAAATTTTTTGCTATACTGTCCTCAGAACACCGAAAATCATGCAAACCGCAGAGAAAGCGAGGCCCTATATGTCCGATACCGATCTATCCAGCCGCATCCGGCAGCGCCGGGAGCAGCTGAGCCTGTCGCAGGAAGAGCTGGCCGCCCGGATGGGCTACCGCTCCAAATCCTCCATCACCAAGCTGGAAAAGGGCATCAACGACCTGCCCCGGGCCAAGCTCGAGGAGCTGGCCGCCGCTCTGGACAC
>ENA-OQMY01000336-OQMY01000336.1-human-gut-metagenome-genome-assembly--contig:-NODE-336-length-13588-cov-2.388901_pt1 | contig 13588 bp, 21 predicted proteins | sample MGYA00242623_ERZ504868 | MGnify/ENA primary metagenome ERZ504868 (study PRJEB26092, sample SAMD00036386) | human gut metagenome | host: Homo sapiens | study: EMG produced TPA metagenomics assembly of...
AAGCAAGAAATATTATGCTGGTGAATGCACTCATCGGTGCTGTTTCCACTCTGGTTCTCTTCTTTTTGCAGGCGAAGCTGCCTCTCGCCTGCATGGGCAAGGCGCTGCTTGGCCCTGCCCTCTTCGTGATGGGACTCGGCGCGGCACTGGGATCGCGGATGACGGCATACTTTCACAAATACCGCTACCGCGCGATTCTGCTATTTAGTTCCATTGGTGTACTTTTCGCCTTTCTTATGAGCTTTACCGGACTGCCGGTCCTTATGGTCTTCGGCGGATTTGTCGGATCCTTTTCCGATGATTTTCTTGAAGTCCGGACCGATATTCTGCTCAATGACATGATCCCGTCCAAGCAGCGGGCAACGCTGATGTCGGTGAACTCGTTTGTCTTTTCTATGATTATGATCGTCCTTTCCACCGTGTTTGGATGGATCATGTGATCGTCAAAAATTTACTTTCATTGAAAAACGCTCATCAGTTTTTGCTGATGAGCGTTTTTTTCAAAAAACTGATCAAACACCGCTGCTTCCTGCCGGAACGCCGTCTGAGGTCTGCGGGGGTGTGCTTCCCCCTCCACATTCTCCACCACTTTTTCTCTCTTCAACCACTTCCAGACATCGCCATACACGCGGTACTTCTCTTTCTCATTCAGTATTTCATGCCGCATTCCCGGATACAGCTTTCCTCTGACATTGCGGTACCCGATCAGCCGCATATGGTCAATGGATTTTTTAAACGCGTCCGCACATTCACATAACACGGATCATCCCCGCGGACAAAAACAGCACCGGCAGCTTCCGGTTTGTGCAATGCCATCCATGGAATCCATACGTCTCCTTCAGCAGATCATTCAGCGCAAAAAAACGCATCATCCGAAAACGTAAAGCCACAGAGCGGATTTTCTTCATACTCCCGCACCACCTCCGGGTCCGAACAGCACCAGGCAAATCGGCTCTTCTCGTCTGCAAAGCGCGATGCAAACGAACCAAACGACATTGCCTCCAGAAGATTGCTCCGATGCTCGTCCCCCGAGCACCGCTGCTTCCGCGTGTCCCACAGCCGCACCCAGCGGCCGCAGATAATTCTTGCTCGGTGAACCGCACACAATCAGCGCATCCAGCTCCCTATCATGTTCCTTCGCATACGTGCGCACAACTAGGGATCCCATACTGTGTCCCATCAGAATAAACGGCAGATCCGGGTACTCTTTTTTTGCCCATACCGTAACCTGAAACAGATCCTCCACAAGCCCTGCGCCGCCTGCGCCGTACATAAATCCGAGATCCTGCTCCGACTTCACACTCTTTCCGTGCCCGCGGTGATCATGAATCACACACACCACACCGTGTTCCGCCATATATTCCATAAACGACAGATACCGCTCCTTATACTCACTCATTCCATGGCTGAGCTGCAGAAGTGCCGTCCGCTGTACGCCCTCCTCCGGCTCCACTACAAGTCCGTCAAGAAACAGCCCATCCACCTTCGACTGAATCGTAAATTCTCTCCTCATTAGCTATTTCCCCTTTCTGCCGAAAACGAGTCGAAACGACTAAGCCTTTTCAGGCACGTTCTAACCTTCCATATCCTCCGAAATCTTCGGCGGAACCGCAAACGATGCCGTAATCCGATCGTAGCACTCCTCGCACAGATCAAACTCATGCTTTTCCAGGTCCTTCCCGGAAAAGTACCCCCACGTCATGTCGACCGAGCAGATCCCCTCCAGCAGCATTCCATTCTGTATTTTCATGCTTTTTCCGCAGCAGTTACACACCGCCGCTTCCAGCTCATTTGTGTTTTTGTTGTATTTCCGCATTTTTCTTCCTCCCGTGTATCAAAAAACGTTTCTTTCTTCGTTCCTGACACAAAACAGAAATCAGATTCTCCTGTGTCCTGTCGATTGTAACACATCTTTCCCGCCATTCCTACTGGGAATGAAAGGAAAGTCCTGTGCGTTAAATGCGTATACAATAACAATTTCTCTCTACCTCTTCGGAACCGATTCATCCGTCCGGCTCATCAGCACCGCATCCTCCTTGGGGAGATCGTAATACCCCTTCCTGAGGCCGTCCTGCACAAAGCCAAGACTCTCATACAGATTCCGTGCCGGCGTATTGCCGATGCGCACATCCAGATGAATCACGCGCACCTTTCTCTCCTGCATCCGACGGAACAGCTCTTCCATCAGTGCACGGCCGATGCCGCGTCTTCTCGCTTTTTCTGCCACGCAGACATTTGTGATCTCACTTTCATCAAAGGAAATCAGGATTCCGAGATATCCTAAAATTTCACCGTCCTCCTCTGCTACAAGAAACAGTGCGTCGTCACGGATCAGAAATGTAAAAAATCCGGTTTCTGTCCATGGAATCGAAAAGTTGGCCTCCTCAATCGGCATCACCTGCTCCAGATCGTCGATCTGCATTTCCCGGATTGTGATCATTCGCTCTTCTCTCCGTTTTTCTGTTTTTTCAGCACATCGGCATGCTTCACAGATTCCCGTTCGGCTCTTTCCCGCTCCGCCTGCGATTTTCTCAGGTATTCCGGCTCATGCTCCTCGGCCGTCTGAATCTTTCCTTCTTTATAATAAACCTCAGCCAGTGCTGCGACTGCGGCCGCTCTCTGGCGGTTCACGTGCGCCGGTGCAAACGAAAACGGAATCGTAAGAAGCTCCTGCAATTTTTCCCGGTAAACCGCAACGCCGTCCCCGAGGAAAATCACTTCGTGGTCGAGGCAGTTCAGGCCCTCCGCCAGTGCCTCAATGCTCATCGTAATCCTGTTCCCAGACCGTATCGAGACGATGATCCGTGTAGCAGTAAACTCCGGGTATAGACCTGGTTTCTTCTACGCATCCATGATCGGGCAGACAAATTTGTTAAGTATCCCAGATATTGTACGCGATTGCCGCCGTCGTTGGAATGGAAATCAGTGGTTTTTCAAGTGCCAGACCAAGTCCCTTGGCTGTTGCAGAACCGATGCGAAGACCGGTAAACGAGCCCGGACCTCCGGCAACTGCAATCGCATCGATCGTCGAAAGATCCAGCTCTGTCATGTTCGAGATTTCATCCAGCATCGGAAGCAGAGTCTGGGAATGTGTTTTTTTATAATTTACGGTGTATTCCGCAAGCAGTGTGTCATTTTCAACAACAGCCACCGAAGCCACCAGGCCGGAGCTGTCCAGTGCAAGTATTTTCATAATTTTTTGTTTCCTTTCCGATATTTCCTTCCTGTGCAACTCATTTTGGCAGTCTGCCGGAAACAGGAATCTTTACGATTTCCTTTTGTTTTTCCACCACATTCAGGATTTTTCTTTTATTCCACCGTAATTTTCCGGTAATCAAACCCTTTTTCGAGGTCTTTTTCTATCGTAATCGAAATCGCACCCTCCGGGATCAGCTCTTCAATCAGTTCTGCCCATTCGATCAGGCAGACACCCTCACCGAAAAAGTAATCATCGTATCCGATTTCTTCCATTTCTTCTATATCACCGATCCGGTAAACATCGAAATGATAAAATGGCAGACGTCCTTCAGTATATTCCTGAATAATGGTAAATGTGGGACTGTTGACTGCCTCTGTGATGCCAAGTCCTTTTGCAAAGCCCTGCGTCAGAACGGTTTTTCCAACACCAAGGTCTCCGTTTAATGTATAAATCTGGCCAGGCTTCGCCGCTTTTCCCAGCTTTTCGCCAAGGGCAAGCGTCTCCGACGCAGAATTTGTTTCTATGATCATATGCTTTCTTCTCCTCTTTTTCTGCCTATCATTTTAACACAAACAAAAAGGTAATACAACCGCAGAACGAAACCGCTTTTCCTTGTGCTTTTCCTTGTGCTTTTCCTTGCTTTTTCTATCTGTTTTCGCTATACTATGTATCAGAGTTTCGCGGCCCAAAAACGTCCCACTCCTGTTTTTTCGGCCCGGAAAACGCGGTAAAACACGCTCTGCGCTTTTGTCCGCGTAAATCAAAAAGGAAAGAGATCAAAACTGTTATGCTGACTGTAATGAAATTTGGCGGAAGCTCCGTCGCAGATCTTGCGCACATCCGCAATGTAGCACAGCGCTGCATCGAAAAACAGCAGGCCGGAAGCCAGGTCGTTGTCGTTCTCTCCGCGATGGGAAAAACGACGGACGGACTGATTGCAACCGCAAAACAGATTACGGAAAAACCGTCCCGCCGCGAGATGGATATGCTTCTTGCCACCGGTGAACAGGTTTCCGTTTCCCTGATGGCCATAACCATGATTCAGATGGGCGTCAGTGCTGTTTCTTTAAATGCCTGGCAGGTACCGATGCACACGACCTCCGATTATCAGAACGCGCGCTTCAAACGGATCGACACCGAGCGCATCCGTAAAGAGCTGGATGACAACAAAATTGTCATTGTCACCGGCTTCCAGGGGATCAACAAATACGATGATATCACAACGCTCGGACGCGGCGGCTCCGATACGACTGCGGTTGCCCTCGCTGCAGAGCTGCACGCGGATGTCTGTGAAATCTACACGGATGTAGACGGCGTCTACACCGCAGATCCGCGGATTGTACCGAATGCGCGCAAGATGGAAGAGGTAACTTACGATGAAATGCTGGAGATGGCTTCGCTCGGCGCAAAAGTCCTTCACAGCAGATGCGTGGAAATCGCAAAAAAATACGGCGTGGAACTTCTGGTCTGCTCCAGTCTGAACCGGAATTCCGGAACGATGGTAAGGGAGAAAACCAAAATGGAAAAAATGTTAATCAGCGGCGTGGCTGCCGACAAAAATGTGGCAAAAATCCGTGTTGCAGGCCTTGGCAACGATCCGGAGAGCACGTTCCGCCTCTTAAATTTACTGGATCGGAACAATCTGAACATTGATGTCATGATCCAGTCACTCGGAAAGGACGGCACAAAGTCCGTTTCCTTTACCGTTGCAAAGCCGGATATGCTGCGCACGATCGATGTGCTGAACGACAACAAGGATTTGCTCGGCATCAAAAAGCTGGATTATGATGAGAACGTGGCAAAGATTTCCGTCATCGGAGCCGGTGTCCGCTCCCATTCGGGCGTGGCTGCCAAAATGTTCGGCGCGCTCGCCAATGCAGGAATCAATACCGAGATGGTTACCACCTCAGAAATCCGCATCACTGCCCTGATCGACGAAGCATACGCAGATCAGGCAATGCGAGCGATCCATGAGACATTCCTGGAGCGTGTCTGAAAAAGGGGGTTGACCCCTTTGATACCAGATTGCTGCGTGCTTTGCACTCCGGCAATCATCAAAAACATTCGTAATCCGCCCATTTTTCTTCGAAAAATGGCTGCTTACGTCTTATCAAGAAATCGTTTAAAAATCAGGAGGAAAACATTATGTCTAACCCAATCGTTACAATTACTATGGAAAACGGCGATGTGATGAAAGCAGAGCTTTACCCGGAAATCGCGCCGAACACCGTAAACAACTTCATCAGTCTGGTAAAAAAACGGCTTCTATGACGGCCTGATCTTCCACCGCGTCATCCCGGGATTCATGATCCAGGGCGGAGATCCTGCAGGCACAGGCGCCGGCGGCCCGGATTACTGCATCAAGGGTGAGTTCTCCCAGAACGGATTTGAGAACAACCTCGCACACACCCCAGGCGTTCTCTCCATGGCACGTACCATGTTCCCGGACAGCGCAGGAAGCCAGTTCTTCATCATGCACAAAGCTGCTCCGCATCTGGACGGCGCATACGCTGCTTTCGGAAAAGTAACAGAAGGCCTGGAAGTCGTAGATAAAATCGCATCTGTCAACACCGACTACAGCGACAAACCGCTGCAGCCGCAGAGAATGGCTACCGTTACCGTTGAGACCTTCGGCGTCGAGTATCCGGAACCGGAGAAATGCTAAGGATGAACGATGAACTGATGTTAGTTGAACCGTCGGAGGAATACTTCGCCGAACTCGCCGCCTACCGGAACGATTTTCTGGAAAACAGCGATTCCATGGACGGCTGCGGACCGCTTCGCCGGTTTGATGATATGAAGGCGTATCTTGAAGATACCATGCGGTATACCAGAGAGGAGACTCTGCCGGAGGGCATGGTTCTCGCAACACAGTTTCTGTGCATCCGCAAATCAGACAACCGCCTTGTCGGCATGATTCAGGTGCGCCACTACCTGAACGATTTTCTGCGCACCTTGGGCGGCCACATCGGCTACTCCGTCCGCCCGTCGGAACGCAGAAAAGGCTATGCCTCCTGGATGCTGAAAAATGTGCAGCCGTACTGCAAAAGCCTCGGCCTTTCCGAAATTCTGGTCTGCTGCCTGGATACCAACGAGGGAAGCCGCAGAACGATCCTGAAAAATGGCGGCCGGTTCGACGGCACCGCTTATCGTGCCGATGAAAACAAAACACTGGAGCGTTACTGGATCACCCTGTGATTTTTAATCTTCCATTTCGCATAGCTCTGAATAGTTTCACAAATTTTTCTTGACATCCATGTCATTTCACTTTATAATTTGGAACTGCAAGCGAACATTTCTGTTCTTATGCAAAATATATGCCCCTGGTAAAAAACCGACGGACAGGCAGGGGTAGTTGCCGAGCGTGGTTAAGAGCCACATTATTGATTGCGTTAAAAGCGCAAATTTTATGAGTTGATTACTTTATAATCGATGCTCTACGACGAGCACATCATCTTATGAAACGGTCAATAAGAGTACGTGACTATATATTTCTGCATAGGAAAGCAGGGGGAAGCTTGGATTTTTGCATATCCCCTGAAGTTTGCACAATACGATCATGTATAAATTTCGATTTTTAGACAGATGATGCACGTCATCTGTCTTTTTTTACGTGCTTATAGCCAAAGATGAACCCAACACCATTTTCTGGAAAAGGAGAACAAAATTATGTCAAAAGTTATGATCATTGGATGCGGCGGTGTTGCATCCGTAGCCATTCACAAATGCTGCCAGAACAGTGAAGTATTCTCTGAAATTATGATTGCAAGCCGCACCCTTTCCAAGTGCGATGCTTTAAAAGAAAAGCTGGCTCCGACCACAAAAACCATTATCACAACAGCAAAGGTGGATGCCGACTGCACAGAAGAATTAATCGCCTTAATCAAACAGTATCAGCCGGATGCCGTATTAAATCTGGCTCTTCCTTATCAGGATCTTACCATTATGGATGCCTGCCTTGCATGTAAGGTTCCTTACATTGATACTGCAAACTACGAAGCAGAAAACACGGATGATCCGGCATGGCGTGCGATCTACGAAAAGAGATGCGAAGAGCTTGGCTTTTCTGCTTACTTTGATTACTCCTGGCAGTGGGCCTATATGGACCGTTTCAAGGAAGCCGGCATCACCGGTCTTCTCGGAACCGGCTTTGACCCTGGTGTCACCAGCGTTTTTGCAGCCTATGCACAGAAACACTATTTCGATGAAATTCACACGATTGATATTCTGGACTGCAACGGCGGCGATCATGGATATCCGTTTGCAACCAACTTCAATCCGGAAATCAACCTCCGCGAGGTATCCGCTCCCGGTTCTTACTGGGAAAACGGCCACTGGGTGGAAATTCCGCCAATGTCGATCAAACGGGAATATAACTTCGATGAGGTAGGCGAGAAGGATATGTACCTTCTTCACCATGAAGAAATTGAGGCTCTTGCAAAAAATATCCCGGGCGTAAAAAGAATCCGCTTCTTCATGACCTTCGGCCAGAGCTATCTGACCCATATGAAATGTCTGGAAAATGTAGGACTTCTCTCCACCACTCCGATTACCTTCAACGGACAGCAGATTGTACCGATCCAGTTTTTAAAAGAGCTTCTTCCGGATCCTTCCACTCTTGGTCCGCGCACCGTGGGTAAAACCAACATCGGCTGTATTTTTACCGGTATCAAGGACGGAAAAGAAAGAAGCATTTACATTTACAATGTCTGTGACCACCAGGAATGCTACCGGGAAGTAGAGTCTCAGGCAATCTCCTACACCACCGGCGTTCCGGCTATGATCGGAACCATGATGGTCGTGAACGGCCTCTGGAACAAGCCGGGTGTCTACACCACAGATGAATTCGATCCGGATCCGTATATGGAAGCACTCAACAAGTGGGGTCTTCCGTGGAAGGTCGTAGAAAATCCTGTTTTAGTAGATTAAGCCTATGTATAAGATAAACGAACTGCCAACTCCCTGTTTTGTCATTGATGAAGGCAAACTGGAAGAAAACTTAAAGCTCCTGCACCAGGTAGAAGAACGCACCGGTGCAAAAATTCTGCTGGCTCAGAAATGCTTTTCCTGCTTTTCGGAATATCCGCTGATTGGAAAATATATCAGCGGAACAACTGCCAGCGGACTCTATGAGGCGCGGCTTGGAAAGGAAGAAATGGGGCTGGAGAATCATGTGTATTCTCCGGCCTACCGCCCGCAGGATATGGAAGAGCTCGCACAGATCTGCGATCACATTATTTTCAATTCAGAAAAGCAGCTCCGAACGTACCTCCCTGTACTTAAGGCTTCCGGAACCGCAAAAGCCGGACTTCGCATCAACCCGGAATGCTCCACGCAGGAAGGCCATGCGATTTATGATCCCTGTGCGCCCGGCTCCCGCATGGGCATCCGCGCCTGCGATTTTACAGACGAACTGGCTGATCTTGTGGACGGTCTTCATTTTCATACCCTCTGTGAACAGAATTCGGATGATCTGGAAACCACGCTGCGCGCCGTGGAACGAAAAATTCGGCAAGTGGCTTTTTAAAATGAACTGGCTTAACATGGGAGCGGACATCATATCACCCGTGAGGATTACGATATCGAACGCCTGATTTCCTGTATCAACCATATGAAAGAAACGTATGGTCTTCAGATTTACCTGGAGCCCGGGGTAAGCATTTGCCTTAAACGCAGGCTACAAATGTCACAGAAGTTCTCGATATTGTCGAAAATAACGGAAAAATTTTAATTCTTGACACTTCCGCCGCCTGCCATATGCCGGATGTGCTTGAGATGCCGTACCGCCCTCCGCTCAAAGGCAGCGGACTGCCCGGGGAAAAGCCTTATACCTACCGCCTTTCCTGCAATACCTGCCTGGCGGGCGACGTAATCGGCGAATATTCCTTCGATTCCCAAATCCGGATCGGTGACAGACTGTATTTTGAAGATATGGCGATTTATTCGATGGTAAAAACCAATACCTTTAACGGAATCCCACTCCCTTCCATCGCGGTGATGGACAAAGCTGGAAACTGCCGAATGATAAAGGAGTTTGGATATGAAGATTTCAAAAACCGATTGTCTTAGAACCCCAAAAGCCGATGGCTTTTACATGCCGGGCGAATTTGAGCCCCACGAAGGCACGCTGATGATCTGGCCGTGGCGCCCCGGCTCCTGGAATTACGGAGCAAAAGCGGCAAGAGCGGCATTTGCAGAAATTGCAGAAGCAATTGCCGCTTATGAGCAGGTTTATCTTTTCGTCCGGCCACAGGATAAAGCATCGGCACAGGAACTGCTTTCCTCCGACCGGATTCATCTGATCGAAGCCCCGACAGAGGATGCCTGGGCAAGAGATACCGGCGCTACGTTTGTGGTCAACGATCAGGGCGGGCGAAGAGGCATTCAATGGGAATTCAACGCCTGGGGCGGCCAGTATGACGGTCTGTACTCCCACTTTGAACATGACCGTGAGGTTCCGGAACGAATCTGCAATTTTCTCGGAGATTCCTTCTATAATGCCCGCCCCTTTGTTCTGGAAGGCGGCTCCATCCATGTTGACGGGGAAGGAACCCTGCTTACGACCGAAGAATGTCTGCTGAGTCCGGGGCGCAATCCTTTTCTTACAAGAGCGGAAATTGAAGAAAAGCTGCGTCAGTATCTTTCGGTTGAAAAAAATCATCTGGCTGCCTTTTGGTATTTACAACGATGAAACCAACGGCCATATTGATAATATGTGCTGCTTTGTAAAGCCAGGAGAAGTGCTTCTTGCCTGGACAGATGACGAAAACGATCCTCAGTATGCCAGAAGCAGGGCCGCTTTTGATCTTCTCTCCCATACCGTTGACGCGAAGGGACGAAGCTTTGTGATTCACAAGCTGCCCATTCCAAAGCATCCCATCTGTATTACAGAAGAAGATCTTCTCGGCTATAATTTTGAAGCTGGCGAAGACCAGCGGGAAGCCGGCGAACGTCTTGCCGCCAGTTATATCAATTTTTACCTTGCCAATCACTGTGTCCTTCTTCCCCGGTTCGGCGATGAAAACGACACCGTGGCTGCAGAAATTCTCGGAAAATGCTTCCCGGATCGACGAATCCTTCCGATCGATGCACGCGTCATTCTGACCGGCGGAGGCAACATTCACTGTATTACCCAGCAGATTCCGGCAAAGAAAAGAGGAAACAGATTATGCGAAATATAAAAATTGCCGCACTGCAGTTTTCGTGCTGCAGTCAGGTACAGGAAAATATAGACAAAGCAGAGACTCTGGTCCGTGAAGCCGCTTCCAACGGAGCCAATCTCATCCTTCTTCCTGAATTGTTTGAAAGACCGTATTTTTGTCAGGAAAAGCGATACGATTATTATGATTATGCCATGCCCTTGACAGAAAATCCCGCCGTCCGGCGCTTTCAGTCCGTTGCCGTAGAACTTGGAGTCGTGATTCCGGTCAGCTTTTATGAAAGGGATGTTCAGCGCCTGTTCAACTCGGTTGCCATGATTGATGCAGACGGATCCATTCTTGGCGTTTACCGCAAGACTCATATCCCGGACGACCATTTTTATCAGGAAAAATTCTATTTCACTCCCGGGGATACGGGATTCAAGGTCTTTGAAACACGTTTCGGAGCCGTCGGCGTCGGCATCTGCTGGGATCAGTGGTTTCCGGAAACAGCACGATGCATGGCCGTTCAGGGTGCTGAAATCCTGCTCTATCCTACCGCTATCGGAAGTGAGCCGATCCTGAATGTAGACAGCAGCGGGCACTGGCGACGCGTCATGCAGGGACATGCGGCTGCAAATCTTGTTCCGGTTGCTGCTGCAAATCGGATTGGTACTGAAACCGTAATGCCCTGTGAAGAAAATGGCGGCCAGTCCTCTTCTCTTACTTTCTACGGTTCTTCCTTTATTGCCGATGCAACCGGTGAACTCGTGGCATCTGCCGGAAGAGATACCGAGGAAATCCTGTATGCTTCCTTTGATCTGGATAACCTGCGCGAAGAACGTTTTTCCTGGGGCCTTTTCCGTGACCGGCGGCCGGAAACCTACCGTATCATGACGAAACAGTAAAGCCCCGTCGCTTCCTACAGCGGTACGCTGCATCACATATTCTAACTACAAAGGAGAACCGCTATGCAATATGGAGTTTTATGTCTGCTGCCGCCTGCAGCGATGCTGATTTTTGCATTAAAAACAAAAAAATCTTTCGAAGCTCTGATTTTCGGAACCCTGGTTGCCTATCTCATCATGTATAAAGCGGCTTTTATCGAACCCTGGTGTGATCTTCTGCTTTCAGAAATCAGCAACGCAGATAACCAGTATATTCTTCTTCTCTGCGGACTGTTCGGAGGCTTCATTTTCCTGCTCCGCGAGGCAAAAGGAACACTTGGTTTTTCCAACCTGTTAAGCCGTTTCTGTAAAAATGAACGGATCACCATGATGATGTCGGTATTTCTCGGAATCATTATTTTTGTCGATGACTATCTCAACATCATGACCGTTGGAACCTGTATGAAGGATGTCTGTGACAAACGAAAAGTCCCAAGACAGGCGCTTGCCTATATCATTGACTCAACCGGTGCACCTGTCTGTGCACTGATTCCCTTTTCCACCTGGGTGGTCTTTTATTCCGGTGTTTTTATTCAGGAACCGGATATTCTCAACATGGGCTTTTCCACCGGTATGAGTGTTTACTTAAAAGTGCTTCCTTATATGTTTTATCCCATGGCTGCCCTTCTGGTTGTGATTCTGTTTGCCTGCAAACTAATGCCAAAGCTCGGAAAAATGAAAGCTGCCTATGCAGATCTGGAAAAGGAAGAGCAGACACCGGAGCATCCCAAAATGCACAATGCCCCTTCCGTCGACCTTGCCATGGCCGGAATGAGCGTTGATTACCCGCCCGAAAATACCAATACCGGAAATATACTGGATTTTCTGATCCCTATTGGCATTCTGATCGGTGTGACAGTAGCCACACAGGATATGATGCAGGCGATCATTCTTGCTCTTGCTTCCTGTATGATTCTTTATCTTCCACGGAAGAAAATGACCTTTACGCGGTACGTGGAACTGTTTTTGCCGGCTTTGCAGATATTCTTCCGGTTCTCGCCATTCTTCTTGCATCCTTTATGATCAAGACTGCCTGCGGCGAAATGGGACTGTCGGAATATGTTATCAACCTGTGTGTTCCGTACATGAATGCCAAAACACTGGCAGCTATTATTTTTGTTGTCATTGCAGTTCTGACCTTTGTCACCAGCTCTTTCTGGGGAATTGAGGCCGTAGCCGTTTCCATCGTTGTTCCGCTTGCCATCGCCCTTGATGCTAATGTACTTCTGGCGCTTGGCGCTGTCGTATCCGGCGGTGTTTTCGGAAGCCATGCATGCTTCTATTCCGACGCAACGGTTCTTTCCTCCGCGACCTGCGAGATTGACAATATGTCACATGCCGTGTCGCAGTTTCCTTACGTCCTGATCAGTGCTGCTCTCGCCGTAGCAGGATTCTTAATCTGCGGAATTTTTGCTCTTTAAAAAGCACCCTTAAATAAAAAAGTCTTCGACGATCGGATTTTTCCAGATTCATCGAAGGCTTTTTTGTTTTTTATTCTTTTACACTCAACCGCACCAGCGCACGCTGCAGCTTGGCTTCGGCAATACGGTATTCTTTGTCTGTCAGACCGCCGTTTGCCAGCGCCTGCTCGGCCCTGTGTTTGGCAGCCTCGGCGCGCTCTGCATCAATATCCTCTTCCCACTCCCAGGTTGTTGCCAGGACACGGCAGACCCCGTTCATCATGGAAAGCATTCCGCCGATGCAGGCGGCATTTCTTCTCGTTCCGTCCTCCAGCACAATATGCGCCTCGCCCATACCGAGTGCAGTGCAGTAATTGCAGTGCCCAGGCAGAATTGCCAGGTCGCCGCTGATGGTTCTGCAGACAACTCGCGCTACGTCACCCTCATAGAGAAGTCCGTCCGGCGTGCCGACACGTAAAGGAAATGTACTCATACGTCATTCCTCCTTTACTGATTCAGTGCTTTTGCTTTTTCAAATACCTCGTCGATGGTACCTGCAAACAGGAAGCAGCTCTCCGGAAGATCGTCGCACTCGCCGTCAAGGATCATGCGGAATCCGCGCAGAGTTTCTTTTAACGGCACATATTTTCCTTCCATACCGGTAAACTGCTCCGCTACCGAGAAGCTCTGGGACAGGAAACGCTGTACCTTACGGGCACGGCTGACCGTCAGCTTATCCTCCTCGGACAGTTCATCCATACCCATGATGGCGATGATATCCTGCAGCTCTTGTATCTCTGCAGCACCTGCTGTACGGCACGTGCTACCTCAATGTGCTCATGGCCTATGTATTTCCCGGTGTCAGGATACGGCTGGTAGAATCGAGCGGATCAACGAGCCGGG
>ENA-OQMY01000339-OQMY01000339.1-human-gut-metagenome-genome-assembly--contig:-NODE-339-length-13517-cov-3.839283_pt1 | contig 13517 bp, 13 predicted proteins | sample MGYA00242623_ERZ504868 | MGnify/ENA primary metagenome ERZ504868 (study PRJEB26092, sample SAMD00036386) | human gut metagenome | host: Homo sapiens | study: EMG produced TPA metagenomics assembly of...
CGGAGGGCACGCGCAGAGAGGGGCGATGCCCCACTGGCTGGCCTAGCCTAGAAGAAAAACGGAATAGACGGACCGACCGTCCGGCTGAGTCTGGGAAGAGGCGCCGGGCGGCGGGCGGAGCATGACCACCGGACCTATCAAACACATTTCCACCGTTCCTTCAACTGGGAAAATGTCGCCCCCGGTTCCCGGATGGGGCCTAGGGGGCGTTCGGCTAACTGCGGGAGCGTGCCGTCAGCTCAATGTGTTCGGCTGAGATCGGAAATCAACCTACAAAGTGCGTTAACATCTTTAGTGCGTACGTTCAGATGAATCATAGTTTTACGCATTTCGATAATTGTGTAATTGTATAGAAGTATTCAAAACTAACTGCTTATTTGTTGCTTACGGGAATGAGTGGAATTCAGGCGTGAGCGCTTATTACCTGATGAGGGGAGACGCAATGAATGACTTGCAAAATAACGATATCAAAGCTAATGCCCAGGCGGGCGCTGTAAATATTTCGACAAATGACGTGTCCTTTCAACCAACTGTTAACCTAGGCTTTAATGGACGCGGTGATCTTGCCGTGTTCCCTGTGCGGTTTATTCGTAACGCACGTAAGGCTGTTAACCCCCATTGGGGCCGCGCGTGACGAGGCGGAGATGCGGAGTATCGAAGCGAGTTCTATAGCGGATGTTGTTGCAATCTATAAACGGGCGTTTCCGACTTTTACTGATGGCCAGCTATGTTTAATGGCCCATGGTTATAACACGAGCGCTTCTCAGGCAGATAATTTGCTAAATGTTCTTGAGCGCGCGGGAAGAATGTCAGATTCGAATAGAGTTGATGAACTGCCGGAGTCCTGCATTGATCTTGACATTCAGGGAGCTCAGACAGCCTATGACGATGATCTGAGGGAAATATGGGCAAAATTGATTTCGCAGGAAGTATCATCAGGTCGCGCGCGCTCTAAAAGAACGAAGAAAATACTCGAACAAATGGATTCGGAAGAAGCGAATCAGCTGTTTTCAATTCTTCGGTGCTGTCTATGGGCGAAAGTGGGGCCCAATTCGGTACTTACTCCAATCCCGGTTCTCCTTAAAACCTCAGAAGATGATTCTTGGACATACAATGGGGGCACAATTTCATTTGAATCTATCGTCGCCATGGATTCGCTGGGACTACTTTCGTCTAATGACTGGATAACGTTCACGCTTGAGCCTAAAGGCGGTTTGAATCTATTTTCTTCATCGTCTCATGTGCTTCTTATAAATAATAAGGATGAGAAAATCGAAATTAATCTCGGCTATGCCAAATTTTTGAAACCGGGGATAGAGCTCATTGAGATTCTTGACGTGCCGATGGACGATCGGCTCATGTCCGTAATGGATGAGGTTCTGGAGACTGACGTGATTTATAGGCCCTTAGCCTAGCTCAAGTAGATGCACTGGTAGCTCTCGCAGGTGCCCTAGCGGCGCGTGAGGCCGCTTCCGGCCGAGCACCAATTGAGGCTGTGGTCGTACTCCAGTTGGTCGAGCGTCCAGTCGTGGAGCCACGGCGCCATGTCGTATTCCGAGCCGTTTGTCTGTTGCCTGCACTGGGCTACGGCACCGTTGACGATCTGCGTGACGTTTGGGCGGGCGACGTCGTTTGCGGTCACCTCCGCCGTGGTGCGCAGGTAGTAGATCCCCTTGCCGTTTTTTTGGGAGGGGTCGTTTCAGTCGTTGCTCATAAAGTAGAAGTAGATGCGATACGCGCCCGACGCCGTAAAGCCAAAGGTAAAGTCGTGGCCCGTGGTGCCACGCTGCAGTGGCTGGTCCATGCCGGGCGCGACGGGTCGCAGACGCTTTCATGGCTGCCGCCGTCCCAATAGGTGGGCACGTCCATGCGCGCCTTGGCCTGGGACGAGCCGTTGGTCTGGGTTACGTGGAAGGTCGTCGCGGTGCCCGCGGGGGCGTCGTTCCACGAGACGGTGAAGGTGACGCCGTTTTGGGTTGCGGTGGCGGAGTGGGCGTAGCCGGTTTGCGACGTGGCGGAGATTGCGGCGGGCGTGGGGTTGGTCTGGGCTCGGAGGGATGGGGCGGGGGTGTCGGTTGCGGCGGCGGTGCCGGGCGCGGCGGTGTCTGTGGCGTTGGCGGTGGGGGTGCCGCCAGCGCTTTCCGTGTTGACTGCGCTGGCGCCGGTGGATGTTGCGGTGCCGTCCTCTACGGTATCTGCTGTCGCATTTGCGTTGGTGCCGTCTTCGGCCTTGCCTGTGTCGCTGCTCGTGGCGTCGGCTTGCGCCTGCTGCTCGGCGGTTTCTTGAGGCTGAATCGCCTCCGCAATGGCTGGCATAGGCAACGTCGCGCCGACCATGGACGTGCACGCGATCGCGCAGAGCAGGTAGTAAAGGGGTCGTTTCATAGCGGAGCCTCTCGGTGAGCAGCCAATAGGGTCCGAAGGCAGCTCCAGGCCAGCACTCCGCACATATTTTGTTGGGGTTTATTTTACGGGAACCCCAGTCAACATCAGCGATCTTTCTGGGGAATGTTGGGGGGAGGGGGAGGGAGTTGGTCCTCGGCCTCGCTGTGCGCTGATGTCTTTGCCCTCAACGATGTGCCCGTCGGCGAGGAGCGCGAAGCGACCAATCTGAACAATGACAATCCACCCGTCTGTGCATCCAAACTCCTGGATTATGCACATCGGGATTTTCACGGTCTTGTCGGTGATATTGTCTCGCGGACCGTGTGCATGCATTAGCGTGCATGCATTAGATGGAGGAGTCCTTGTATCCGTAGAGGCGCACCAGCATTTTCGATGCGACCGCCGTCAAGACAATTGGGTGTGCATCAAGGCGCTGTTAACTGCATGAGCCGATTTCTTATAACCTGTTTAAGCAAAGCAAGAATGGGGAATAAAGCTAACTGCCCATCGCGAACTGGCGATGGGGTACGCTACTGCCGTCAATATCGCAAACGACGAAATTCCGACGTTCGCAACATTGACACCAGCGTTGCCTGCTGCTAGCTGGATAAGAGCCTCGATGGTCATAAGTACCAATTCCTCGCTTTCGTCTAGTATGCCATAGGCAAGCATTGTTTTAGGTGGCCGCGAAAGCGTTGGTTGCACTTGCTGCGCCTTTGATTAGCCTGTCCGGGGAGGGTTAGCCGCCGCTTGTTGATCCGGACAGGTTGATTTATTTGGGGGGTATTTTGGCCGAGTTCGATATCGCTCGTATTCCTCGATATAGTTCCAAAAGTTCATATGCCCATTTCGATCATAGGGTCTCTTTTGCCGAAGTTCAGGCCAAGATTTTAGATTCAGGGTACGTTTCTCATCATGCGTTCTACCCTCTTATTTCCAACGAGATCATTACTGTTCGGTATCGTGGAGGTAAGCGAAGCTGCAAAGTTCGCAATATCGCTTATGCCTCGCATTTCGATCACCGCGTCTTCCAGTACTACTCTTATCTGTGGTCGGACTTATATAACAAGAAGGCTATTGCCGAAGAGTTTAATGAGGTTGCCGTAGCGTACCGCTCTTCGCTTTCATCAGACAGCGCCGTAACTGCTGGCAGCAATATTTCCTCAGCTAAAAAGGCATTCGACTATATGCGTGAGCAAGAATCGGCTTTTGTGCTTACGGGTGATTTCGAGAGCTTCTTCGACAACCTAAATCATGCCCATCTAATAGCGTCGTTGCGTTCGTTGTTTCCCAGTGGACGCTTGCCGGACGATCACTATCAAGTTATTAAAAATATCCTTCGCTATTCGTGCTGGCCTATTGCTGATTTGGCTGCTCGACATGAATTTCCATGGCCAGTAATCGATCCTACTCGGGAGAAAATGATCAATGAAGCGGCTATCGAACTTCGGTTCAAGTCTATTCGTGAACTTAATAAGCTGGATGTTATCTTGCCAAGGTCTGAGTTTCTTGCAAACAAAAGTAAAGTCATCACCAGGCCGTGGCGGCGAACGGGTATTGATCTCGGCATTCCTCAGGGTCTTGCTGCAAGTGGAGTGCTCGCTAACATCTATATGACCGATATCGATATGAAGGTCAGGCTTGCCGTTGAACGGGTTGGTGGCTTGTATCTTCGTTATTGCGATGACTTTATTATTGCCGTTCCAAAATCTGGCTTTGATGCACTTGTAGAGGCAATCAATCTAATGGCCGATGTCGATTCCGTTAAACTGCAATCTGAGAAAACCAAGGTGTTCCGGGTTGATGGCAACGGAGTTGCTCAGCTTGATTTTGAAAGCGTTTGCGCGGGTGAGGTTCTTTCGTATTCCGGTGCACATCCGGCGCAGAAAGTCAGTTTCCTGGGGTTTGACTTTGACGGGCGCATTGTAAGACTTCGACAGTCTACGGTTGGAAAGTACCACAAACGTCTCCGTGAGGCGGCCACTGCGATTGCGCGTTCTAATGAGGGAGAGGGGAGACACGCATCAAAAAAGCGCGTCTCCGCTCTATATCAACATTATTCACCACTCGGTATTAAGGGAAGAAGGCTATGCCCCTCGGGTGATGCTGACCCTTCTGCATTTTCTCGCTATGGGAACTTTCTTTCCTACGTAGCGAGAGCCCAAAAGGCGTTTCCAAATGATCCGATTGCCCCCGACGAGGCTAAGATTTATAGGAAGATTAAACGCTTGAGTGCTCGGTAAACGATGGCTTTAGCGCTGGATTATTCATAGCCATAAATACTAAATCGATATCGGCCAATTCCGATCACTAGGTAACAATTGATGTGCCTTCACGCGGTCGCGGAACGATGCCTCTGAAACTCGAGCCGAACATCAGAATGATATGACAAGAACGGTAGTGTCGCGAAAGTTGGTGTAATGGACTCCTTGGCCCCTGTGTCCAGGATCCGGAATCTATCGATATCCTAGGCCGACTCCACTCTGTCGGCAAGCTCAAGGCTGGATTCGACCATCTTCCCGGCAGTCTTTTCCAGCTCGGCCCAGTCATGACAGCACGATGCTCCCCTTCGCAGCGCCGCGTCGTGCAACTCGGCCATCTTCCTCTCCGAGAAGTAGCGCGAGGTTGCCATGGAAACGGCCAGGATAACCCCGAAAGCGGCCTGAACGCGCCATGGTGCGCGTATTCTAGGCGAAGGCACGGACCCTTCCGAGCCAGGACGGGCCGCTCGCTCGGCCAACTTTGGCGTACCCTGCTGGAACGGCTTCCGTCAACATCCGTAAAACTACCGCAAAGAGGAGGCCACAGTGATAGATAAGAGGCTTATTGAAGCCGTTCCCGGAGCCGAGAGACTTAAATCCGCAATGATTACCCCAGAATTGTTTTGTAAAGGACCTCATGCAAGACTATTCTGGGCGTCCGTTATATACATACGAGGAATGGACGCGCGAGCTCATCAACCACTCTAACGCTTTCAAGGAACTGACCAGAGGTGCGGAGTTTCATGCGCCCGTATCCGAGGCAAATGGGGAGTGTGATGCGGTATCAGACGCGTATCAGTTAGATTTCAAGCTCATCTTCGGAAAATCCATGATGCGCGCCGTAAGTCTCACTTCGTCAAGGCGAGTTTCAGACCGCGGAATAACTTTAGAACAACTTTGCAGAAGTCATGTAAAAGAACAGAGAGGCTTACGCCTGCATGCAATTCTCAGGGATTACAGCCTCGCCAAGCTTGACGAGCTTCTAAAAACTGAGAGTAATAAACAATTGAGCGAAGAAGACCGTGAGGCCCGAGGACTTCTTCGCTCAATCAGTCATTCGAAAAACTTGCTGCTAATTTATCCTTGCCGCTTTGAAGGCATCGACAGACTGCCTGAACTTGAGGAAACCGCCAACGCCGCACTTTACTATGACTTCCGGAACGTGCTCGACGTCCGACGGATACACCATCCCGGCAAGGACACCTTCCTTTCATATTTTTGCGACGACCGCATGGTTGTCACAAGAGCGAGCGGGCACGGCCTATCCAAGTTCGACGATATCATGGTCGCAAAAAGCAGAACATACATGGATATTATGCGTATGCGTGATCCCGGAGAGTATCAAAGGCTGCTGAAACTTGTTTAACCGACCGCAAGGGCTAGTTTTGTGGACATCAACCCAAGATGGGACCTGCCAAGAGGACCGGACGCCGCTGCGTTCGGACTCGTTTTTCTGCATTCAAAAGCAACGCTGAGCTCGACCTCACGGCTTGCGCCTGCTGCTCGGCGGCCTTCTGAGGCTGAACCCCCTCTGCAATGGCTGCCATAGGCATCGTCGCGTTGACCATGGACGTGCACGCGGTCGCACAGAGCGGGTGGTAAAGGGGGCGTTTCATAGCGGAGCCTCTCGGTGTGCAGCCAATAGGGTCCGAAGGCAGTTTCAGGCCGGCACTCCGCACAGTTTTTTGTTCGGGGTTTTACGGGAACCCCAGTCAACATCAGCGACCGTTTCTGGGGTATGTTGGTTGATCCGGGGTGCGCAAAACAATAGTTTCAAATATTGTTGCTTCCTGTTCAATTCTGTCTATCTACAATTAATCGCAAGCGTATGACCTGAGGAGATTGTTTACAGGTGGAATCGGTCACTATTCATTGGATTGTCTTTTATGTCTTTATCGGTTTGTCGAGCGTTCAGCTTGTCCGCTTTGCTGGGCCCTCGGCGATCGGAGGGCAATACACCGTCGAAGAACTGTATCCCTCCGATGAGTCGGGCAGGCTGAACGTTGCCTACCGAATTCTCGCTCCAACAATTTGTTGCCAGCTCCCGGTGTTTATTATGGCTGCGATTTGCGATGCGTTTTCAGTTCCAGGTCCTTCGCTGCGATACATGCCTACCCTTTTCTATTGGTTGTTTCTTGGGGTAAGCAAGCATGCAAGGGGTAAATTGCGGTACCGGACTCTTCCTTTCTCATTCGAGGCGTTCATGTCTCTTTTGCTGTCCGTCGCATTCGATCACTTTGTTATCGATGGCTATCTCGGAGGCCAGGGGCTAGATGTGCTTGATACTTCGAGTATTGCCTTTGAGTTTGAGCTGGCATTATTTGGTGTTGTGACCTTTTGGATTTCAACCTTTTTTAAGCGATATCAAATTAAGTTTAGCCGTGTGTACTCAAATGCCGCTCCATCATATGTCGTTCCTTCGGACTCCGTATTTGGTTACTCTTCAATCGATACGGGTGAGGCCAGGCTCTTCTCATACGAGCGCGAATATGGCGATCTCTTACCTCAGCGATTTTCAAGTGATCTTCTGTTGAGAAGTGTTTTCTTTGCAATTATGGCGATTGAGGACGGGAATCGGCCCGAGTTTATCCGAACGATCGAGCGCATGGCAGCTCATTTCCATTTGGCAAAAACCACTGGAATAATGCAGCAGACGAGCGATGCTCCTTTGTCTGATATGGATAGCGTTAAACTCGCAATTCCCTATATTGAGCGCATGTGGGACCAGTTTCTTGTTGAATTCGCCCGTTCTGCCGAAGGGGCAGGGGGAGACGCCCTACGAATCTTCAAGTGTTACTACACCTACGATTACTGTATGTTGTCGCGGACTATCCGCAATCATTTTGCGCCGTTTTACGGGGACTATTGTGGAACGAGATTACTTAATGCTAATCGCGTATTTTGCGATGTTCTGGAATTTGAGGAAAGGCAACGTTACGGATTGCTTCCAAAGACGGTTTCTGCGACTGGATCGATATGCGCCACTGAGCTTGGATGGCTTTCTGGAGAGTACTGTTATTGGTCCGATTACAATACGGTTGAATCCTGCCTGAATGAAAATGATGCCAATGGCGTTAAGCTGGTCAGCAAAAATGACGTGAATAAAACTCAGATAACCGAGATGACCTCAAGGCTTAAGGAGCAAGGTGTTTCCGTTCTTGAGGTCAAGTATGTGGCCGGCGCTTCGGCGACCATCGTGTGCATCGGCGATTCGTCTAAGATTCCGAGTGCTGCCGGTAGTGACTGGATGTTTGTTGGCTAGTTGAATCAACTTTGCCTTTCACAAGCATAGGTTAACGACTAGAATACACTTAATTGCGGTGGAAGCCTTCGGGCGACACCTGAAGAGGGTTGATGCGTCGGCCCTCTTTTTTATTTAGATGTAAGATTCGGCTTGGCAAAACAAGGATCCCATTTGGGGAAAAGCAAATATCCGGCGGTTTTATGCTTCGGGACGCGCGGTTTAAGCGTGTTTTTCGGAAGTGCGAGGAAAAACCGAAAACCGCCGAGCACACCCCGATTTTTGGCAACAAAACCGCAGGTCGCGGATGCCCAAAACAGGGGTCTGGTCGACAGGTCTCGGTTTTTCACCGCACTTCCGGAATCATCCGCCGGAAGTATGCGGTAAATTTCGGAACCCTCGGGTACGCTGTCCTTTTTATGAAAAGAAACCGCAGGTAGAAGCGATGTCGCTATACGGTATGGTCGGCATGTCTAGAATTTGCCGCATACTTCTGGATTGGGCGCTCATTTAGCAACCTTGGTGTCTCCACATCCCCTAAAATAGTTCTTAAACAGCCTTAAAGGCGTTCCAACTCGCGTTGACAGCGTAAAATACGCATGTTTGACTATGACTAAAGTGGATTTTAGGGGAGGAGTACGCCATGGAGGTGCTGGTTGTTGGCAACACCGCATATGTTGACGATGACTTTTGCGCCAAGGCGTTCCCCGGGGACCATGTCCAGGTCGTCGCTGCCGCGGAAGCGCGCCGCGATGGGTCGTCGCCCCATGCCTCGTGGAAAGAGCTGCTCCGGCACTTGGAGCAGGCCTACGAGTTCGACCGCGTGGTCTACCTGTCTAATTACCTTACCCCGCATACCGATACCGTGGGCGATATCGAGCTGCTGCGCTCGGTCTTTCGTACGTGCGCGGGTCGCCGGATCCAGCTGTTGTATATAGCAGGTCCCGCGGGTGCCGAGGGTGCCGCCGATGCCGCGGGGCGAACGGGCAAGGGCATTATCGCGCACGCAGCCAACGACCTGTGCCGCTACTACGCTGCTCGCGAAGGCGTTCAGACTAAGATCCTGCGCGTGCCGTTCCTGTATACCGCGTCTGCCGCGCTGGAGGACCCGTTTTTGGTGCCGATGCTCGACGAATGCTCAACCGGATCGGCCGCTCTGCAGGGCGCGCAGGATGCGGCGTTTCCTCTGCTGTGTGCCGAGGAGCTTGCGGTGCTGGTACGCCGTATCTTCGACAGCTGGAATGGTAACTTTGAGACGCTCGACGTAGCCGATACCTTCCATCACACGGTGGGTGAGGTGGGCGACGCCCTCAAGGCGCTGTTCCCAGGGCTCTCAGTTGCCTATGGCGATTCTGCCGGCTACGCCCTGCCCGCCAGCGACGTCGCTCGCGTGCGCTATGGCTGGTTTCAGCGCTACGACTTGCTGCGCGACCTCTCGACCATTCAGGCTCGCTGGGATGCTGGCCGTGCAAAGAAGGTCAACCCCTTGCGCGCGGCCATCGACCGCATTCAAATGCGCACGCTGCCTGTCAAATGCCTGGAGACGGCAGCCGCCTGGGTGCTCTTTGAAGTGCTGGAGCGCTTGTTCTCCCAATCGACCCAGCTCAACGTGCTCGATTATCGCCTGCTCTACGTGGTGCTCATCGGCACGCTGTATGGCTTGGACTTTGGCCTGGTTGCGGCGCTGCTGGCGTCGGTGGGTTTGGCTGCGAGTTACTTTACTTTGTACGGCTATACCTTCCAGGGCCTGTTCTACGAGCCGTCCAACTGGCTGCCGTTTATCGCGTACTTTGTTGTGGGTGCCGTGTGCGGCTATGTGCAGCTGCGCAACAGCGAAGCCATTAGGGCGGAGCGCGATCAAAACGAGCTCGTGCGCAACCGCAATACGTTCCTTACGCAGCTCTACCATGACGCGATCGAGGACAAGCGCGCGTACAGGCGCCAGATCGTGGGTCGCCACGACAGCTTTGGCAAGATCTTTGCCGTAACGCAGGAGCTTGACGTCTTCAACCCACGCGACATCTATCGCAAGTGCTGCGAGCTTCTGGGCGAGATCCTCGAGAACGATTCGGTGGCGATCTACCATGTTTCGGGCGGAGCATTTGCACGGCTGGTGGCAGCAAGTCCCGCGATTGCCGAAGATGCCGCACGCTCGCTCACGCTTGAGCAGCTTGCACCTCTTTTGGGCGACGGGGGTCGTTCGAATCTGTGGGTGAACCGCGAGCTGACGCCGGGGCTTCCCATGTTTGGATACACGATCGAGCGCGATGGGGCACCCGCCGTGTTGATCTTTGTGCGTAGTGCGGCCGAAAACCAAATGACGCTCTATTACCAAAACCTGTTCCGCATCTTGTGCGGCCTGGTCGAAAGCGCGCTGGGCCGTGCCTTTGACTATGAGGCGGTGGCACAGGATAAACGCTGCGTTGACGGCACTTGCGTGCTCAAACAGGCTGCCTTTGGCCAAGAGCTCGCGGCCGAGCAGGCGCTGGCAGATGGCAAGATGGGCAGCTTTTTGCTCCTGCGCGTGGTACCGGGCATGGAGCCTGTCGGCGAGCTGGTGGGCGCAATTGGGTCGGCAATCCGCGAGAGCGATGCGGCGGGCTTGGTCGACGGCGACGTGCTTTACCTGCTTATGCGCCAGGCAAAGGCGTGCGATCTGCCCATTATCCGCGAGCGCCTGAGTGCAAAGCAGCTTGCGGTGGAGCCCGTCGACGGCGAGGACATCGTGGCGCTGCTGCGGCATATTGCTGACACCGGTGACGGTGAGGGGGGGGTTGCCGCTTGATCTCGCTTGTCGTTGCCGCCGTCTTGTTGCTGATTCATGCGCTGGTTTGCCTGGTGCTGTGGACGCTTATGAAGTTGGGCCTGCTGCCGGTGCGCGGGCATATGCTGGCTGTGATAGTGCTGGTGCCGCTGTGGGGCCCGTTGCTGGTGGTTCTGCTATCGGTCCGCGGAACGGCGTTTGGCGAGGGGCTGAAAGAGTCTGCGCTGGAGTCGCTGCGCTTCAACGACGACCTGCATCGTAGTATGTCGGTACCGAGTGGTGAGGACGATGCAGGCGTAGTGCCGCTCGAGGAGGCGCTCATCATCAACGACCCGGCAGAACGGCGCCGCCTAATGCTCTCCATGCTCACCGAGGAGCCCGACGCTTACCTGGCGCAGCTGCAGGCGGCTAAGCTTAACGACGACGTTGAGGTGGCTCACTATGCCGCGACGGCGGTGGTGCAGATCTCCAAGGAGTCCGACCTTAAACTGCAGCAGCTGGAGCGTGCCTTTAAGACGGACCCGAGTGCGCAAAACCTCAACGAATACTGCGATTTTCTTGGTGAATACTTGGGCTCGGGCCTGGCCGAGGGGCGCGTGGCTCAGATTCAGCGCCAACAGTACGCGCGTTTGCTTGCGCGTCGCTGCGAGCGCGAGGACACCCTTGAGCTTCGCATTCGATACGCGACGGCGCTGGCCGATGTCGGACAGATCGACGAGGCGCAGGCCGTGACCGACCAGCTGGTGCTCGATGTGCCCGAGGAGCAGGAGGTTTGGATGCTTTGTCTGCGCCTTGCGGTGATGCGCCGCGACGGTGACGAGGTCCACCGCGTGATCGATGCGATTGACAAACAGCATGTATACTTGAGCGCCGCCAACCGCGAGGAACTGGCGTTTTGGCGCAACGGAGAGGAGGCCCGATGAGCGTGGTACAGCATATCCGCGACCGTGCGGGCCATTTTCGCTGGATGGGGCTGCTTGTGGTGTGGGCGGTCTTTATTGCCATGGCGGCCGTGCTGCTGGTGGAGCGCGCCGGCGTGCAGTACAGTGCGGGCCAGCATAAGCTGGGGATGCTTGCCGCCAACGATGCGGTTCCGGCCTCCTCGGCAATATTTGGCCAAAAGCCCACGTGCCTGGTCATTACCGATTCCGATCAAGCTGGCGTCGAGGACGTAAAGGAGCAGTTCGACCAGATTCTGCTCGACATGAAGATCGCGCACCGCGACGTGGACCTTGCGCTGGACGGCGCGGATGCCATTCCCTCGCTGACCTCCTACGATCGCGTGATTTTGCTCATGCCGTCGCTCGATGGGCTCGGTACGCACCTGAGCGACATTATGAGTTGGGTGAGTGCCGGCGGTTCGCTTATGCTCGCCATGCCTCCGGATAACTCGGGCTATCTGCAAGTGATTGCTCCCAAGCTTGGCATTGAATCTGCCGGATATGACTATGTAAAAGCCGAAAGCATTGTGCCGAGCGAGGACTTTATGCTGGGCGGGGGAGAGCGCTACGAGCTCTCGGACCCCTTTGATTCGTCGCTTTCGGTTTCGCTGCGCGAGACGGCTCGTGTGTGGGCTAAGACCGGCGATGCGGGCGCCCCGCTCATTTGGTCGAATGACTGCGGTAGCGGTCGCACCGTGGTGTGCAATATCGGTATCTATGACAAGGTCATGCGCGGTTTTTACGCCGCGGCGATCAGCCTTCTGGGCAATGCCACGGCCTATCCGGTCATCAACAGCGCCGTCTTCTATCTGGACGACTTTCCCAGCCCCGTGCCCTCGGGCGACGGCACCTACATCAAGCGCGACTACGGGCTTTCTATCGCCGACTTTTATGCCAAGGTCTGGTGGCCCGATCTGCAAAAGCTCGCGCAAAAATATGGCGTTCGCTTTACCGGCGTGATGATCGAAAACTACGAGGACGCGGTCAACCAGACCGAGCCCGCGCGCCAGGCCGATACCACGCAGTTCCGCTACTTTGGCGGCATGCTGCTGCAGATGGGCGGAGAGCTGGGTTTCCACGGCTACAACCATCAGCCGCTGGCGCTCTGGGATACCGACTATGGCACACTGTACGACTACAAGACGTGGAAGAACAAGGAGACGCTCGTCGCATCGCTCAACGAGCTTATAGCCTTCCAGGACGAGGTACTGCCCAACGCGCACGGCTCGGTCTATGTGCCACCGTCGAATATCCTTTCGGCCCGTGCGCGCAAGCTTATTGGCACCGACGTTCCGCGCATTAAGACCATCGCCAGTACGTATTTTGAGGATGGCACCGACTTGCCCTATGTGCAGGAGTTTGGCGTGGCGAGCGATGGCATTGTGGAGCAGCCACGTATTGTCTCGGGCGGCATGGTCAACGATTCCTATATGCGTCTGGCAGCCGTGTCCGAGCTCAACATGCACTACGTGAGTACGCACTTTATGCATCCGGACGACCTACTGGATCCCGGTCGCGGAGCCAAGGAGGGCTGGGAGGTCTACAAGGGCGGTCTGACCAACTACCTGGAGTGGCTTACCAAGTCTGCGCCCGACCTGCGGCGCCAGACCGGTTCGGAATGCTCGGGCGCCATCCAGCGCTTTTCGTCCGTGACGGTGAGCGTGGATACAGACGCGAATGCCTGGACGCTCAGCCTGGGCAATTTCCACGACGAGGCTTGGCTCATGTTCCGCGCCAACAACGGCGAGCCGGGTGCAGTCACGGGTGGCGAGATTACGCATCTGACGGGCGATCTGTACCTGGTTAAAGCCACGGACAAGACGGTGACCATTGCACGCAAGGAGGGTGGCGACAAATGAGAATCTGTTTGGTACTCGAGGGTTGCTACCCCTATGTGCACGGCGGCGTATCTACCTGGATGCATG
>ENA-OQMY01000341-OQMY01000341.1-human-gut-metagenome-genome-assembly--contig:-NODE-341-length-13468-cov-2.701821_pt1 | contig 13468 bp, 19 predicted proteins | sample MGYA00242623_ERZ504868 | MGnify/ENA primary metagenome ERZ504868 (study PRJEB26092, sample SAMD00036386) | human gut metagenome | host: Homo sapiens | study: EMG produced TPA metagenomics assembly of...
TGTGTATGTGTTCAAGGAAGAGCTGGCCTATGGGCTGGGCGATTACAACCGCTATATTTATCCCTATTATGCGGGCTGGCTGGTGTTTGCCGTAACGATGCTGTGCGCTTCGCTGAAAAACTGCAAAGCCCGGTAGTCTTGGCACGCTGTTCCTGCTGGCGCTGTGCGGAGGCTGCATTTGGCGTGCGGATGCATATTTGCAGCCCCAGCTTACGGTTCTGGATTACCCGGACAGCCATTACGCGGGCCGCCGTTTGCAGGTGGAACAGGTTGAGGCCGCGAAGCACTACCTGACGCGGGACGACAAAGTGTTCATCGTGTCCATGACGCAGCAGGGCGTGGGCTGGTTCCAGCTTTATTATGAATTTTATCCCGATGTGGCCGTAGATTACAGCTTCGGCGCAGGGGAGGAATTCAGCCCGGACATCGTGCGCCGGGCCGACGCGATGCCGGGGTTCTTTACGGAAGAACAGGTGGACTACTTCACCAGCCAGCCGTTTACACCCGCGGTCTGGTGCGATTACCTTGAGGCCAGCGGATGCACGGCCATCTATATGGATGAATGGGACGCGGCCTTTGCGGAAAATTACGGCGCGCTGTTTGCCGACGGCCTGAAAAGCGGCGCCACGCTGTACCGCGTAGAGGGCGCGGGGGCGGACATGCACTTTGTGCCGCTGAACGGAGAGGAGGCGGCGTCGTGAAGCGTGTGAAGGCTTTTTGGAACAGCATCTGGAAAAACGACAGGCGGCTGGTGGCGCTTTGCTATGCGGTGTTTCTGGCAGGCAGCATACTGGCGTCTCTGTACGGGTTTGCCGAGGACGCATACCAGCGTGCCCGGGGCAACGTGGCGCAGACGGAGATTTCCGGCGCGCAGGAAGACATATTTGCTCTGACGGACCTGGAACAGGAGGGCGATTTATACACCTCCACCAGTGTGGACCCGCGCATGGAGCTGGACCTTGCCGCCGTATCGCCCACGGGCGTGCCCGCTTATGTGCGGCGCGTTACGGTTCGGGTGACGTTTTTGAATATGGACCCCGGCGAGCTGAGCGTGTTCTACAAACCGCGGGCGGACATGGAGGAATACGACGCGACCTACCGGGTGTGGGCGCATAAGGAAGCCGAAGACGGGGTATATACCTTTACGCTGCCGCGGGGTGCGCTGTATGGTTTACGGCTGGACCCCGGCATTTACAGCGGCATGCAATTCCGGCTGGAGAGCGTCATCATCAATGAACCGCGCGGCTTTTTCGAATGGTTCCTGCCCACGCGTCCCTGGCTGCTGTGCCTGGCCGTCGTACCGCTGCTGACGGCCTCCGTGCTGAAATATCTGGCGCTGGCCGCGGCTGCGCTGGGCGCAAGGCGCGCGGGCGGCAAAACCTGAGGCGGCCACGGCAAGCGATACCGCGTGCGCGCGGGCGGCGCAGCAGCCGCCCGTCCCGCCCGCTATTTTTATAAAGGAAAGAAGCGAAGTATATGAGCCAGCAATTTATCCCGCTGTCCGTACCGAATTTTTCCGGCAACGAAAAGCAGTATGTAAACGAAGCCGTTATCAGCGAGTGGGTGTCCACGGGTGGCAGCAAGGTGTCCGAGTTTGAGGAAAAGATCGCCGAATACACCCACATGCCCCGGGCCGTGGCCTGCAACAGTGGTACCTCAGGCCTGCATCTGGCCATGCTCATGGCGGGCGTGGGCCGCGGCGATGAGGTGCTCGCGCCCGCGCTCACGTTTATTGCCGCAGTGAATCCCATCCGCTACGCGGGCGCGGAGCCCGTGTTCATCGGCTGCGGCGAGAGCCTGTGCCTGTGCCCGGCGCTGGCCGGGGAGTGGCTTGCCGCCAACACCGAACAGCGGGACGGCAAATGCGTGAACAGGCACACGGGCGCGCACGTGAAAGCGCTTCTGGCGGTGCATGTGTTCGGCAATATGGCCAATATGCCCGGGCTGGTGGAGCTGTGCCGGAAGTACGGCCTGGTCCTCATTGAGGATTCCACCGAGGCGCTGGGCACTTATTACACCGAGGGACCGTACAGGGGCAAAATGGCCGGCACCATCGGCGACATCGGCGTGTACAGCTTCAACGGCAATAAGATCATCACCACGGGCGCGGGCGGCATGGTGGTGTCCAACCACGCGGACTGGCTGGAGCGGGCGAAGCATCTTTCCACCCAGGCGAAAGCGGACGAGCTGCAATTCGTGCATGACGAGGTAGGTTACAATTACCGCCTGACGAACCTGCAGGCCGCGCTGGGCCTGGCACAGCTGGAGCAGCTGGAAGGCTTTATTGCCCACAAAAACGAAATGTACGATTTTTATAAAGAGCGGCTGGACGGAAAAAACGGATACCGCATTCTGCCTTTCCGGGACGGCGTGCGCTCCAACAAGTGGTTTTACAGCCTGTATCTGGAGGACGCGCGGCACACGCGGGACGGCGTTATCGCCGCGCTCAAGGCGCAGAACATCCAAACGCGCCCGGTGTGGGCGCTCATCCACGAGCAGGCGGACTACGGCCGCAACGAGACCTACGGCCTTGCAATGGCCGAGGATTTCCGCGCGAAGATCGTCAACCTGCCGTGCTCCACGAACCTGACGCGGGAGGATGCTCAGCGCGTGGTGGACGCGCTGCTGGCGCTGTAAAAGCATGGCGGAAGGGGGAAAAAAGATGCGCGTGGACGACCTTTTCATCACCGAGGACATTTCGGTGCTGGATGCAATGCGCAAGCTGGACGAAACGGGCCTGGGCGTGCTGTTCGTCGCGCCGGAGGGCGTGCTGCGCGCCGTTGTTACGGACGGCGATATCCGCCGCTACATCCTGAAGAGCCTGCCGCTGGAAGGGCCGGTGCGGGAGGCGGCGAATTACAGCCCATACGCGCTGCCCATGGAGGCGCGGGCGCGGGCCAAGACCGCGCTGCTGGAACACGGCATCGGCGCGCTGCCGCTGCTGGACAAGCGGGGCAGGGTGCAGGACGTGGTGTTCGCGGGCGGGCTGGACATCGACACACATTAAAAAAGCATGCGCGCCCGTGGTCATCATGGCGGGCGGTTTGGGCACGCGTCTGTATCCCTACACCAAAATACTGCCCAAGCCCCTGATCCCCATTGGGGAAATGCCCATTGTGGAGCATATCATCCACCGCTTTGCGGATGTGGGCTGCAGCGCGTTTACGATGATCGTAAACTACAAAAAGAGCATGATCAAGAGCTATTTCAACGATCTGCAAAAGGATTACACCGTGGATTATGTGGACGAGGACACGCCTCTGGGCACCGGGGGCGGCCTGAGCCTGCTGAAGGGAAAAGTTACGCAGACGTTTTTTCTGACGAATTGCGACATCCTCATCGACGCGGACTTCGGGGATATCTACCAGTATCATAAGGAAAAGGGCAACGTCATCACCATGGTGTGCGCGGTGAAGCATTTCACCATCCCGTACGGCGTGGTGGAGCTGGGCGGCGACGGCGACATCAGCGGCATCACTGAAAAGCCGGAGATGAATTTCCTCACGAACACGGGTGTGTATGTGGTGGAGCCGTCGGTCATCGACGGCCTTGCGTACAACGAGCCGATCCCTTTTACAGATATCATCGCGGATGTGCGCGCCGCGGGCGGGCGCGTGGGCGTGTATCCCGTGAGCGAGAACAGCTGGATGGATATGGGCCAGCTGGAGGAGCTGGACAACATGCGCCGCCGTTTGGAGATGCAGTAGGCCGCCGCGGCATAACACAGGCAGCCGCGCCGGGCAAGGCCCGGAAAAACGCAGCGGCCCGGCGGGAACCGGGCGGACAGGGGGAAATTATATGTCAGTGCTCATCATCGCGGAGGCGGGCGTGAACCACAACGGCAGCCTTGCGCGCGCAAAAAAAATGGCCCTTGCGGCAAAAACTGCAGGGGCGGATATCGTAAAATACCAGACGGCGGTGCCGGAGCTGGTCGTGAGCAAATTTGCCGAAAAGGCCGAATACCAGAAGGCGCAGACGGGCGCCGGCGAAAGCCAGCTGGAGATGGTGCGCCGCATCCACTTCGGCTTTGACGGCCACCGGGAGCTGAAAGCTTACTGCGAGGAGATCGGCATCGAATACCTCTCCACGCCCTTTGATCTGGACAGCATCGATTTCCTGGCGTCGCTGGAGCTGCCCGTATACAAGATCCCTTCCGGAGAGATCACGAACCTGCCCTATCTGGAACGGATCGCCGCGCTGAAAAAACCGGTCATCCTCTCCACAGGCATGAGCACGCTGGCGGAAATTGAGGACGCGATGTCCGTGCTGGAGGACGGCGGCGTGGAGGATATTACGCTGCTGCACTGCAATACCGAATATCCCACGCCATTCGCGGACGCGAACCTGCGCGCCATGCAGGACCTGGCGTCCCATTTCGGCTGCGCGGTGGGGTATTCCGACCACACGCTGGGCTGGGAGGCCGACAGTCGCGGCCGTGGCGCTTGGCGCGTGCGTCATTGAAAAGCACTTTACCCTGGACAAAACGCTCGGAAGGGCCGGACCACAAAGCCAGCCTGGACCCGGCGGAGCTTGCGGCCATGGTGCGCGCGGTGCGCAATACGGAGCAGGCTTTGGGCGACGGCCGCAAGCATGTGACGTCCAGCGAGGCGAAAAACAAGGCCATTGCCCGCAAGAGCATCGTGGCCCGGCGCGCCATTGCCGCGGGTGAGGCGTTCACGGAGGAAAACCTCACCACCAAGCGTCCGGGAGACGGCGTTTCGCCCATGCGCTGGCACGAGGTTCTGGGCCAAACGGCCAAACGCGCGTTCAGCGAGGACGAGAAGATCGAGCTGTGAGCGAAAAGAGAGGACTCCGCCGACGAGGCGCGGAAGCTTTTATTTCATAAACCGGGAGGGATTCAGATGACGAAAAAAAGCCTGTGCGTCGTCACCGGCACGCGCGCCGAATACGGCCTTCTTCGGCCTGTGCTGCAAAAGCTGCTGCAAAGCGACGTCATCGAGCCGCGCCTTGTGGTGACGGGCGCGCATCTTGCGCCGGAGTTCGGCAACACCGTCAGCGAGATCGAAGCCGACGGCATGCCCATCGCGGCGCGCATCCCCATCCTGAAGTTCGGCACCGGCTCTCCGCTGGCTACTGCGCGCACCGTCAGCTATACGATGGAGCGCTTTACCGATTATTTCAGCCAAAATCGTCCCGACGCGGTGCTTGTGCTGGGGGACCGGTATGAGATATTTGCCGCGGGCGCGGCGGCCGCGCTGCTGGAGATCCCGCTGGCGCACATCAGCGGCGGTGACGTGACGGCGGGCGCGGCGGACGACTGGTTCCGCCACTGCCTGACGAAGATGGCGTCCCTGCACTTTCCGTCCTGTGAAGTTTACGCCCGGAGGCTCATCCGCATGGGGGAGGACCCGGCCGCGGTGGAGAATGTGGGCGGCCTGGGGGACGAGAACCTGCGCAGCCTGCCGCTTTTGTCCCGCGCGGCGCTGGCCGAAAGCATCGGCTTCGGGCTGGATCGCCCGTATGCGCTGGTGACCTACCACCCCGAAACAGCGGGCGGCGCGTCCCCGGCGGCGCAGTTCGACGCATTGTGCGCCGCGCTGGAGCGCTGCGGGCTGGCCGCCGTATTTACCAAAGCCAACGCGGATGCGGGCGGCGCCGACATCAACGCGCGGATCGACGCGGTGTGCGCGGCGCGCCCCGGACAGTATGTCGCCTTTACCAGCATGGGCGTGCTGCGGTACCTTTCGGCCATGAAATACTGCGCCGTGGTGGCGGGCAACTCGTCCTCCGGCGTAGTGGAAACGCCCTCGCTGGGCGTGCCCTGCGTCAACGTGGGCGACAGGCAGAAGGGGCGGCTGCTCAGCGCCAATATCATCTGCTGCGCGGCGGACGAGGCGTCTGTGTATGCGGCGCTGCAAAAGGCGCTTTCGCCCGCCTTTGCCGCGCAGGCCCGGCAAGCGAAAAGCCCTTACAACGGCGGCGACACCAGCGGGCGCATCGTGCGGCGGCTGGAGGCGTTCGTGCAGAGCCCGTCGCTTGGAAAGCCCAAGCTGTTTTACGACGGCCCCGTGCCGGGGTGGGAAAAGGAGGGCAGCCGATGAGCGGATTGGCGGATTCCTTCCGCGAGATGTGGAAAACGGCGCTGACGGCGCTGGGACAGCTGAACACCTTGGTGCCCGATTACTGGGACGGCGCGCTGGATACAGCCCTGCGCGTGGTGCGCACGGCGCTGCCTCTGTTTGCGGCGGTGCTGCTGGTGCAGCTTGTGCTGCTGGTTTTCGCGCGGCGAAAGCGCCCGCGGCGCATCCTCGTTTTTCGCCGGGTACGCTGGTCGTAGGTGCTGGGACTGTGCGTTTGGGCCTGTTTTCCCGCATGGACGGCGGGGGCATAAACGGAACGCCCCGAGGCGGCGGGTCGGTAAAAGGGTCCATGCGGGGTTTGCTCCCGGAAGCGATACACCGATATTGAAAAGAGGGCTGTGCACTGCGCGGCACGGGGAGGAAATGATATGGAACTTTTGGTCGTAGGTCTGGGCAGCATGGGCAAACGCCGTGCGCGCCTCATCCGGGGCGTGGAGCCGTCGGCGGCGCTGGCGGGCGTGGATTTCGCCCCGCGCGCAGGGAAGAAGCGCGGGCTTTGGGCATCGAGCCGTATGAGAGCATCGCGGCGGCGGTGGCAGCGCGGCACTTTGACGCGGCGTTCGTGTGTACCGCGCCCTTACCCACGCGGGCATCATCGGCGAGCTGCTGGACGCGGGCCTGCCTGTATTCACCGAGCTGAACCTGGTGGACGACGGCTACGACGCGCTCATTGCAAAAGCCGCGCAGAAGGGCCTGCCGCTGTTTTTGAGCAGCACCATGCTCTACCGCGCCGAAACGCAGTACATCAAGCGCCGGGTGGCAGCGTTTGCAAAGCCCGTCAATTACATCTACCACATCGGGCAGTATCTGCCGGACTGGCATCCATGGGAAAATTATAAAAACTTTTTTGTGGGCGACAGGCGCACGGGGGGCGTGCGGGAGATCTTCGGCATCGATCTGCCCTGGCTGCTGGACGCTTTCGGTCCGGTGAAGCACGTCTATGCGGAAAAGGACAAGCTCAGCGGTCTGGAAATCGATTATCCGGACAGCTATTTCGTCACGCTGCGCCACGAGAACGGGACCAAGGGCCTTTTGGCGGCGGATGTCGTCAGCCCCAAAGCCGTGCGGAACTTTGAGGTATTCGGCGAAGGGCTGCACCTGTTCTGGGAGGGCAACCCCAGGGCGCTGTACAGCTACAACGCCGAAACTAGGGAGAAGGAATTTGTAGACACCTACGGCAGCTTCGAGCATGATGCGCGGTACAGCGACAATATTGTGGAGAACGCTTATGTGGATGAAATAACGAACTTTTTCGGCGTGCTGGCCGGGCGGGAACAGCCCCGGTGGTCCTTTGAAAAGGACAAAGAGGCCATCGCGCTCATCGAACGCATCGAGGGGGCGTAAGGCATGGACGTATTGTTTGTAGGGCTGGGCAGCATCGGCACGCGGCATTTGAAAAACCTGCACGCGGTGGCGGCGCAAAAGGACATTCCGGTGCGCGCGTGGGCGCTTCGCTCCTCGGCCCGTGCGCTTCCGGAGGAAACGCGCGCGCTGCTGGCGGGCGAATTCACATCCCTGCCCGTAACACGCCCGCTATGATGCGGCGTTCATCACGAACCCGACGCACCTGCATTTCGGGATGTTACAAAATCTGCGGGGCAAAGCGGATACTCTTTTTATAGAAAAGCCGATCTTTGAACGCACGGACCGGGCCCTTGCGGACTGCCTGGCCCCGGGGCAGAAGGCCTATGTGGCCGCCCCCATGCGCTGGTGCGGCACGATGCTGGCCCTCAAGAAGGCGCTGCCGGCGCTGTCGGTGTATTCGGCCCGGGTGCTGTGCTCGTCCTACCTGCCCGGCTGGAGGCCCGGCGTGGATTACCGCACCGTGTATTCCGCCCACAAGGACATGGGCGGCGGCGTCACCATCGACCTCATCCATGAATGGGATTATCTGGTGGAGCTTTTCGGCAAGCCGGAAAAGATGTATAATTTTAAAGGGACGTACAGCCATCTGGAGATCGACTCGGACGACCTTTCCGTCTATATAGCCCAATACCCCACGCTGCTGTGCGAGGTGCACCTGGATTACTTCGGCCGGGAATACCGGCGCAGCATCGAACTCTTGTGCAAAAACGGCACGGTCACGGCGGATTTCGGTGCGGGCACGCTGACGCTGGAGGACGGCACGGTGCAGAATTACGCAGAGCCTGTGAACGAGCGTTATCTGCGGGAGATGGCCTATTTTCTGGATTACGCCCAAAGCGGCGCGGGACCCAGCGTGAACACGCCCGAGACCGCGCTTGACGTATTAAAACTCACATTGGGGGAACTGTAAAAGTATGGAACAAAAGCGTGTGCTCATCACCATTTGCGGCCGCGCGGGCAGCAAGGGGTTTAAAAATAAGAACCTGAAGATCTTCGACGGCCACCCGCTCTCGTATTACAGCCTTTCTGCGGCGGAGCTGTTCATCCGGAGCAGGCCGGACCTTGCCGTCGACGTGTGCCTGAACACAGACAGCGGGCTGCTCATCGACGTTATCACCAAAAAATATCCCGAGGTGACGGTGCTGACGCGCCCCGAGGAGCTGTGCGGCGACATCGTGCCAAAAATGCCCGTGTACCAGTACAGCCTGCGGCAGATGGAGCAGAAAAAGGGATACGAATACGATACTCTCATCGACCTGGATATCACCAGCCCTCTGCGCCAGACGGGCGATATTGAGGGCGCGTATGAGGTGAAGGCATCCCGGCCGGACCTGGACCTGATTTTTTCCGTCACGCCCAGCCGCCGCACACCGTACATGAATATGGCAAAGCTCGCGGGAGACCATGTGGAGAAGGTCATCGACCACCACAATACCGCGCGCCAGCAGACGCCGCCTGTGTTCGACATCAACGCGTCCATTTATGTGTTCGAGCGGCGCTTCCTCATCGAGAACACCACGGGCTTTGTCTGGGACGGCAAATGCGGCATGTACCAGATGTTCGACACCGGCATCATCGACATCGATTCCGAAGAGGACTACCTGTTGATGGAGGCCATCGCCCATTATTTGTATGCCACCTACCCCGCGTTCGGGGCCATTCAAAATAATATCAGAAAGTAGACTGGGAAACTATGGCGACACCAAGCGAAAAACACGAGATACACTGCGCCAAGCGCTATCTGGAATATACCGAAACGCCGTTTTACCGCGCGTTCCGCGACAGGGAAAATTCCGAGAGCTTTGACTCCAACTATGCCGTGCTCAAGCGCATGGAGGAGGCCGAGCAGAGCCTTGCGGCTGTGGAAAGCTACTATGAGGGCCTTGACGTCACGCCAAAATTCTATTCCAAGCCCGACAGCGTGACGCTGGAGGAGAGCCGCGCTTTTTTTGAGGCGCACGGCTATGCCGTCCACACCTTTGAATGCCAGCGTATGATGCTGCTGACGCATACAAGCCCCGAGCTGCTGGTGCACAAATGTCCGGTGCAGATCTTTGCAGGCGCGCCCCTGACAGGAGCGGCGGCGCAGCTTGTGACGGAGAGCTGCGGCGAAAAGGACTTTGGCCTGCGGCTCATCGACAAGCAGCTGGGCGCGGGCGCGCGCGTTTCGTTTGCATACAACCGCGCTGAGATCCCCGTCAGCTTCTGCGTGGGCGAGGGGTACGGCAGCGCGTTTTATCTGTCGGACGTATATACGGCCGAAAATTTCCGCGGCCAGGGCTACGCGGCCGCGGCGGTGCTGGCAATGCTGGGCTTTGCACGCAACCCGGATATGGGGTATACCGACGTGTTCCTGTACGCCGACGATCCGGCGGCCATCCGTCTGTACGAGAAGCTGGGCTTCCGCGGTACGCCGGTGCGGGAATACCGCGCGTTCAAGGGCGGCCTGCCCGATCTTTACACCGAAGCGAAGGAGTAAGAGCATGGCGCTGCATGTCTCGCCCGAAATACTGGAGCAATACCATGGCTTTTACAGCCTTGCGCTGGACGGCACGACGGATGACGGCTGCGCGCTGGTGCTGGAGAATGTGCCCGCCGCGGGCCTGCGCGCCGCACTTGAGGCCGTGCCGGAGCCAGACGCGCTGCGGACGGTGCTCATCAAAAGCTGTCCGGAGCTGCAGAGCCTTTCCTTCCTCGAAAATTTTCCGGCGCTGGAATGGGTGTATGTGCGCCGCTGCCCGGCGGTGGCCGCGCTGTGGGATACCGCGCGCACGCCCGCGCTGCGGGGCCTTGCTGTGACGGACTGCAAAAAGCTGCGGGACATCAGCGGGCTGGACGGCGCGGCGGCGCTGGAGCACCTGTTTTTGCAGTACAGCGCCTGGAGCACCGTAAAGCTGGAGAGCCTTGCGCCCCTGCGGGGGCTGTGCGCGCTGCGCACGCTGGACCTGGGGTGCAGGGGCGCGAAGGACAAGGTGAAGCTGGATTTCAACATGCTGTATCCGCAGCTGGACTCCCTCACCATCACGCCCAGCCTGAAGGAATATTTCATCACCAATACGGAGGCGGGGCGCTGATGGAGGGACAGAGGCGCATTTTGGACCTTTGCGTGGACGCGGGCGAAACGCTGCTGGCCAACGGCGCGGAAATTTACCGCGTGCAGCAGACGATGGAGATCATCGCGCGCAGCTACGGCGCGCGCAGCTTTCATGTATATGTACTTACCAATGGGCTGTTCGCCTCGATGGAGGACGGCGGTGCGGTGCAGAGCGCGGCGGTGCGCAGCACGCCGCGCGTGGAGATGAATTTGGGCCGCATTTCGGCGGTGAACGCGCTCTCGCGGGAGATCGTGGCAGGGCGCGTGCCGCTGGAGGAAGCCTTTGCGCGGCTTGCACAGATCCGCGCCACACGTGGGCTGCCGGGCTGGCTGATGGTGTCGGCCTCGGCCTTTTCCGCCGCGTGCTTTTGCTATCTGTTCGGCGGCTCGGCCGTGGACGCATTCACGGCGCTGGCGCCGGGCTTTGCCGTGGGGCTGTTCACCCGCGCGCTGGCGCGCGTGCGCACGCCGCTGAACAAGCTGGTCTCCAACATGCTTTCGGCGGGCGTGGTGGCGCTGGTCAGCCTTGCCTGTGTGCAGGCGCTGGGGCTGGCGGGCGTTGCGTGCAGCCTGGATAAGGTCATCATCGGGGGCATCATCCCGCTGGTGCCGGGCGTCGCGCTGACAAACGGCATCCGCGACGTGGCCAACTGCGATTACCTCTCGGGTACCATTCGCGCCATCGACGCGGTGCTCATTGCGGCGGGTATCGCGCTGGGCGTGGGCCTGGTGCTCAAGGGCGCGGCTCTGCTGCCGGGGGTGACGATATGATATGGGAGCTTCTGGTGCAGCTTGCCGCAGCCTTCGGGGCGACGGTGGGTTTTGCCGTTCTGGTAAACGCGCTGCCCCGGGAATTTGTCTGGGCGGGCGTGACGGGCGCCGTGGGCTGGGGCTGCTATTGGCTGTACCTGCAATGGCAGCCCTCGGTGGCCGTGGCCTCGCTGCTGGCCTCATTGATGCTGGCGCTGCTTTCCCGGGTGTTTTCAGTGGTGCGGCGGTGCCCGGCCACAGTGTTCCTCATCAGCGGCATCTTCGCGCTGGTGCCTGGCGCGGGCATTTACTATACCGCCTATTATTTCATCATGGGCGACAACGCCATGGCCGTGGCCAAAGGTGTGGAGACGTTCAAGATCGCCGTGGCCCTGGCCGTGGGCATCGTGCTGGTTCTGGCTTTGCCGGGGCGGCTGTTCGAGGCGTTCGCGCCGTGTGCCGGGAAGAAAAAGGGAGAGCGATGAGATGAAAAAATTGCAGGCCGTCCTGCTGTGCGCACTGGTTCTGGCCGTGCTGGCCGCGGCGGATCTGGGATACAATTTCTTCGCCAGCCTTGTGCCGGAGATTAATGACGGTATTTCGGTGCGCGGTGTGCTGGCGCCGCTGCTGTTCAGCGACCATCTTTTGGGCGCTTTTGGTCCCGGGAGCGTTTTTGAACGCCTTTGTCGCCGCGGCGTATGCCGTGGGCGCGCTTGCGGCCGCGAACGTGGTATGTGCTGCCAGCCGTATCATGCGCGGAAAAATAACGGCGGAGGAAGAGTAAGGCGGTTTTGCGCTTTGGTGCCAGAATGGTGTCTGAATTTTCTATGGTGACATAAAGTGATATGGGCAGATAGAAAGAAATGCCATTATGCATGCTGCATTCCAATCAAACAAATAAGAATTTGTAAAGGCGGTGGTTGCATGACTCAAGATGAAATCAAAAGGATTTGTGAAAAACGCTTTTTGGAACTTGGTGCTAATAAAATTGAACTACAGCCATCTGGTAAATGTTGGACATTGAATGGTGATTTTTTCAAAGTTACCACTCTTCAAAGCTGGTGGGTATTAGAGTGGACTGATAATCGTTCATATGCATCGAATGATTGCTTTGAGGACGTTGACCCAATGCCATATGATATTTCTAAAACAGACATTTTGGAACAAACTAATTTGTTGCTGCTTAAATAATACCAATATCACAACTCCCAGTTTGTGCAAGGGTTGGAGAGATTCGCAATAATGGTTTAAACATGGTTGTCTTAGATTGCCTTTTGGGGTGTGATAACATCACCCTTTGCTTATATAAGGACCTATAAAAAGATTGCAATTTTATCAAATCACTAAAAATAGCCGCAGGCTATTTTTAGGCCATGCGGGCCGGCCCGGCCCGCGGCCATTACGATGAGGTTTTATAGCTTTGCTGTGCAAACTATAAAACTACGGAAAGAACGGGAGGCAATGCTGTATGCTGCGGTGGATGCTTGGAAACCTTTTGGTCTGGGCTGTGCTGTTTTTCGGCGTGCCGTATGCGGGCGTGCGCTTTGTGCCGCCCGAAGCGGGCATGATAGTTCACGATGGCGCTTTGGCTGGCGGTATACCCGCTTTACATCGCGCTGGCGAGCCATTCGGCCGCACAGCGCAAATGGAACACCCTGTGGCTGCCGCTGGTGCATCCCGCGTTGTACGCATTGGGAGTGTGGCTGGTTTTCCACACTGTGCCGGAGCTTGCATATTGCGCGGGTTATCTGGCCGTGGGGTACGGCTTCTGGGGAGCGGGCTGGGGCATGAAGCGCCGCCGCCAGCGCCGGGGACGGCAGGGGCCGAACAAGGATTTTCAATAGAGAGAAGAAAAGGCAGAACAGTGTGGATGTTATCCATGCTGTTCTGTTTTTATGTGGAGATGGAGACGGAACGGCCCATAGCGGAAAGATGATTTTAAAAACAGGAAGGAGCGTGTCGAAATATGCGGGGAGTTTGATATAATTTATCAAAATAAGTATGTTTTAGATTCGCGAAATTTGCAGGTTATATACAAGATTCCTGTAAAGAGCCAAAATCCAAGGTTTGCACAAAAAGAGATACCTCCTTACAATCAAAGTACACAAGCAGGGTCAAAGCCCTAATAAAAACGTACGTTGAGATTGAAAGGAAGTAT
>ENA-OQMY01000343-OQMY01000343.1-human-gut-metagenome-genome-assembly--contig:-NODE-343-length-13421-cov-6.927561_pt1 | contig 13421 bp, 8 predicted proteins | sample MGYA00242623_ERZ504868 | MGnify/ENA primary metagenome ERZ504868 (study PRJEB26092, sample SAMD00036386) | human gut metagenome | host: Homo sapiens | study: EMG produced TPA metagenomics assembly of...
GCTGACGCATAGTATAATTACCATTGGTATTGTTATTTAGTAGCATAATTAATTATACCAAAAAATCGCTCAGACCTCACGGTCTGGGCGATTTTTCTGTCAGGGGAGTTTTTTTACAGCCCCTTTTTTTACTTTAATAACTTCTTACTGTCTCGCAGTTTATCAGTTCAGGCAAGTCCCACCCACCGCTTATTACTTTTCGCAATTGAAGCAGGGTACTTCCCTGGTTCGGTTAAAGTACCATCTTGGCTGCACCGTAGATTCCTGCATCATTGCCAAGTGTCGCGATCACGATAGGAGTATCCTTGCAGGATTCAAAAGCATACTCTCTGTAATATTTCCGGATACAGTCAATAAGCGGCTGTCCGGCCTTGGAAACTCCTCCGCCGATAACAATGGTCTCCGGATCTGTCACACAGCAAATAATGGCAAGAGCACCACCCAGCTGCTCTCCGACCTTTTCCATGGTTGCTACAGCTACCGGATCATTCTCCTTAAATGCGTCCAGAACTGCTTTTGCTGAAATCTCTTCGGCATCTCTGAGAACACTGTTCTCACCGGAAGCTGCAAGCTCTTTTTTTGCCATGCGGACAATTCCGGTCGCAGAAGCATACTGTTCCAGACAGCCCCTGTTTCCGCAGTTGCAGGATTCTGTTTCATGATGATCCACATTGGCATGTCCGATCTCACCGCCAGCTCCGTGATGTCCGGTCACGATCTTTCCATCAACAATGATACCACCGCCTACACCTGTTCCAAGTGTGACCATGATCACATCGGAGGAGCCTGCTGCAGCACCCTTCCATGCCTCTCCCAATGCCGCTACATTGGCGTCATTTCCAGCTTCCGCATGAAGACCTGTAAGTTCTTCCATCTCTCCCACAACGTTCTTATATCCCCAGAAGAGATTTACTGCACGTGATACTTCGCCTTTGGAGTTTACCGGTCCCGGAACACCGATCCCGACGCCTTCCACCTCCTCTTTGGAGATACCCTTTTCTTCCATCTTGGCATTTACTGCTGCTGCCACATCAGGAAGGATCTGATCTCCATTGTTTTCTTTACGGGTTGGAATCTCCCATTTCTCAACAAGAGTACCATCCGTACGGAAAAGTCCGCATTTTACAGTTGTTCCACCTACATCGATTCCAAAACAATATGTTCCCATTTCTTACCCTCTCTTATTCTTCGTCATCCGGATTTTCTCTTTTTTTCGCAAGATTTGCCTGTACACGCTTGTACAGAGCCTCTGCCGCATTGTATCCCATCTTCTTCTGTCTGTGATTGACAGCCGCTGCCTCAACGATGATCGCCAGGTTACGGCCCGGACGGATCGGAAGAGAATGGCATACTACCTTATTTCCAAGGTACTCTGTATACTCCTCATGCAGTCCAAGACGATCGTATTCCTTGTCTCTGTCCCACTCCTCAAGCTTGATCACGAGATCGATAGACTGGGTATCCTTAACGCTCTCAACACCGAACAGTGTTTTTACATCGATGATACCGATACCACGAAGTTCGATAAAGTGACGTGTGATATCCGGCGCAGATCCCACCAGTGTTACGTCACTGACCTTACGGATCTCAACAACATCATCACTGACAAGACGATGACCTCTCTTGATCAGCTCCAGGGCTGCCTCACTCTTACCGATACCGCTCTCACCTGTGATCAGGATTCCCTCGCCGTAAACATCAACCAGCACACCATGAATAGAAATACATGGTGCAAGCTGCACGCCCAGCCAACGGATGATCTCTGCCATAAAACTGGAAGTTGTTCTTTCTGTCACGAATGTCGGAACATTATATTTAACAGCCAGATCGATCATGTCCTGAGACGGACGAGTCATGGTACTGAAAATAACACATGGGATCTTGCTGGAAATGAAACGTTCATATTTAAAACGTCTCTCCTCCTCATTAAGCTGCATCAGATACGTATACTCTACATATCCGATGATCTGAACTCGTTCATTGGCAAAATGCTCCAGATATCCGGTAAGCTGAAGCGCAGGTCTGTTGATCTCCGCAGTCTTGATCACGATGCCTGACAGGTCGATCTCCGGAGTCAGATTATTAAGCTCCAGTTCCTGTACCATCTTTGTCAACTGTACACCCTTCATACTTTTGTCTCCTTTTCGCTGAAAGTTTGCATTCTCACTGCCGTTTTACCGAGGCGTGAGACACCTTATTTTTAATTATACACAATCACTGCTGAAACTGCAATGCAGCATCAGGATTTATGAAAAAATTCATAGACCTGACGGGCGCTTCTGGCATTCATGCTCTCTGTCTGTGCCAGTTCTTTCTCCGATGCATCCCGGATATTTTCCACAGATTTAAATTTACGCAGAAGGGCTTTCCTCCTGGTATCACCGATCCCCGGGATATCATCCAGGATAGAATGGACCTGTTCCCTGCTCCTGAGGGAACGATGGTATTCAATGGCAAACCGATGGGCTTCATCCTGGATCCTGGTGATCAGACGGAAGCCTTCGCCGGATGTGTCAATAGGAATCTCCACATTGTTGAAATACAGGCCTCTCGTCCGATGATGATCATCCTTGACCATACCGCAGACTGGGATGCTTATCCCAAGCTCATTCAACACCTTCAGAGCGATATTTACCTGCCCTCTTCCACCATCCATCAGGATCAGATCCGGAAGCCTTGCAAAGCTGTCAAATTCTCCGTTACTCTCATGAGTGAACCTTCGGGTCAGAACCTCTTCCATGCTGGCATAATCGTTGGGTCCCTGTACCCATTTGATCTTGAACTTACGATAATCACTGCGTTTGGGACGGCCTTTTTCATAAACCACCATGGATCCCACAGACTCAAAGCCACTGATATTGGAAATATCGTAAGCTTCCATGCGCACCACGTTTTTCAGTCCCAGCCATTCTTCCACCTCGTGAACAGCTCCGATGGTTCGTCCTTCCTCCCGCCTGATCCGTTCTCTGTCCTTGGCAAGTACCATACGGGCATTTTCTAGGGCAAGTTCTACCAACTTTTCCTTGGTTCCCTTCTTCGGGACCCGGATGTGTACCTTCTGCTTTCTTCTTCCTGACAGCCACTCCTCGATGATATCTGCATCTTCGATCTCACTTTGCAGCATGATCTCAGATGGGATAAATGGCGTTCCCGCATAAAACTGTTTCAGAAAGCTGGAAAGGACCTGCGCCTTTGTATCACCTTTTGCCACACGGAGATAAAAATGATCTCTGCCGATCAGCCTGCCATCCCGGATAAAAAACACCTGGACAACCGCATCCTGATCCCTGAGGTCTTCACTGTCATCCATGGCTACTGCAATGATGTCCCTGTCTTCCTGCCCGTAGCCGGTAATCTTCTGCCGTTCCCCGATCTTCCGGATACTGCTGATCAGGTCCCGGTATTCCATAGCATCTTCGTAGCGCATTTCCTCCGAAGCTTTCTGCATTTTTTCCATCAGCTCACTAATGGCGTCCTGAAAATCTCCATTCAGAAATTTGATCACCTTATTGATATTGTTCCGGTATTCTTCCTGGCTGATATACCCCTGGCAGGGTGCCTTGCACTGTTTCATATGATAGTACAGACAGGGCCGGTCCTTTCCGGTATCTCTCGGAAGACTGCGGTTGCAGGAGCGTACCTGATACAGCTTCCGCACCAGTTCGATCACGTCCTTTACTGCTCCGCCGCTTGTATAGGGACCAAAATATCTTGCCTTGTCCTTTTTCATTCTCCTGGCAAAAAGCACTCTCGGGTATGGCTCATGAACTGTCACCTTAATAAACGGATAGCTCTTGTCATCTTTGAGCATGGTATTATATTTTGGACGATGCTCCTTGATAAGATTACACTCCAGCACAAGGGCTTCCAGTTCAGAATCCGTAATAATGTACTCAAATCTGGTAATATGTGTAACCATCCGTTCAATCTTGGCACCTTTATTACGACTGCTCTGAAAATACTGGCGCACACGATTCTTCAGACTGATGGCTTTTCCCACATAGATGATCTCGTCTTTCTCGCCATGCATGATATAAACTCCCGGTTTTGCCGGAAGCTTCTTTAATTCTTCCTCGATTATGAACATACTTTATTCTCCTGTTTTGCTATTACAGTAATAAGAAAACCAGGATTTCTCCCGGTTTTCTTATGATCTGTTTTATGCCTGTGATCCCGGCTTTTCTTCTGTTTCTGCATGATCGCTATCTGTTGCCTGAGCAGATTCTTCTGTTTTCTCCGGTGCCTGCATATCCTCTGTCAGTTCCTGTCCGGGTATCTCCGGTCTGAACTGAACCGATTCTGTACTTTTTGCAGCCTCGTTATTTTCCGCGATCATTTCAATATCCTGCTTATTGGACACTTCTTTTTCATCCTCGGAAAGTACCAGATCATCCAGATTCTCCGGGATATCCAGGCCCTGCTGAACTGCACGGAGGATCTTCATGAACTCTTTACCTGTAATGGTTTCCTTGCGGATCAGATATTCCGCGATCTTATCCATCTCTGTTCTGTGACTTCCAAGGATCCTCTTGGCTTCCTCATAGGAATGGTGGAGAAGCTTCATCACCTCATGATCGATCTCTGTTGCGGTATCATCACCACAGTTTAAAACTGCTCTTCCGCTAAGATACTGGTTCTCCTGTGTGGCAAGTCCCATCAGTCCGAACTTCTCAGACATACCATACTGTGTGATCATGGCTCTGGCCACCTTGGTAGCCTGCTCAATATCATTGGCAGCACCTGTAGTGACTGTGTCAAAAACGATCTCCTCTGCAGCACGTCCGCCAAGATAGCCTACCAGCATAGCTTCCAGCTCTTTCTTGGTGTTGAGATATTTTTCTTCCTCAGGTACCTGCATAACGTAACCCAATGCTCCCATGGTACGGGGTACGATGGTGATCTTCTGTACAGGCTCCGCATCCTTCTGGAGTGCATTTACCAGTGCGTGTCCGACTTCATGGTAGGATACGATCCGGCGTTCCTGTTTGCTTAAGATACGGTCCTTCTTCTCTTTTCCCACCAGAACTACTTCTACGGATTCTTCCAGGTCCTTCTGTGATACAGCTTTACGTCCCTTCTTGACTGCAAGGATCGCAGCCTCATTGATCATATTGGCAAGATCAGAGCCTACCGCACCGGAAGTTGCAAGTGCAACAGCTTCAAAATCAACGGTGTCATCCAGAAGCACGTTCTTGGCATGTACCTTCAGGATATCCACCCTTCCTTTAAGATCCGGTCTGTCAACGATCACACGTCTGTCAAAACGTCCCGGACGGAGAAGAGCCGGATCAAGAACCTCCGGTCTGTTGGTCGCAGCAAGGATCAGAAGTCCCTTGGATGTATCAAAGCCATCCATCTCCGCAAGCAGCTGGTTCAATGTCTGCTCACGCTCATCATTTCCGCCGCCATAGCGGGAATCACGGCTTTTACCAATGGCATCGATCTCATCGATAAATACGATACACGGAGCATTCTTCTTGGCTTCCTCGAAAAGGTCACGGACACGTGAGGCACCCACGCCCACAAACATCTCCACAAATTCCGAGCCGGAAAGAGAGAAGAACGGTACCTGCGCTTCACCTGCAACTGCCTTGGCAAGTAATGTCTTACCGGTTCCCGGAGGGCCTACAAGAAGTGCGCCCTTAGGTAGCTTGGCTCCGATGGCTGTGTATTTTCCGGGGTTGTGAAGAAAATCCACAACTTCCTGGAGAGATTCCTTGGCTTCATCCTGACCTGCCACATCCTTAAAGGAAACGCCCGTTTCCTGCTGCACATATGCCTTGGCTTTGCTCTTGCCTACGCCCATGCCCATGATCCCGCCGCCTTTGTTCATGCGGCGCATGGAGAACATCAGAAGTCCGAACAAAAGCAGTGTCGGCAGAACCACGCTCAGGATCATTGCAACAAATTCACCAAAAACATCCGGCGGATCGGTCTCAAACTTGATTCCCTTTCCTTCCAGTCTCTTGGTAAGTGCTGTACTGTCTTCAGTCTTCGTGGTGTAATAGCTCATATCCTCGTACTTGGAATTCTTTTTCTTGGGTACGATCGTCAATGTACTGGACTGGATCGTTACTTCCTTAACCTGGTCCTTATCCACCATATCGATAAATTTATCATAGGAGATCTCACTGCTGTTATCCTTCAGCATATTGGTAAACAACGCGAAGCACACCAGTGTGACCAGGAGGCATATCAGAAAAGCCAGAATCGACTGATGATTTTTACCTGATCCCTGCCTGGGATCTTTGTTGTCAGGTCGCTTCCCGTCCTGATCATTATTCAGTTGATTATTCATTTTTTTCCTCCTCTTGTCATTTCTTTATTATAAAGAGAAAAACCATATAAATCAACTGCGAGATTACAAAAATACCATCGAAAAAACACCGCATTGGATATTGCCAGTGAACGTAAAGTTGTAGTATACTGTTCCCAGTGAATTGGAAAATTAAAGAGGAGAGGAAATCAGACAAATGAAAATAGGTTTTGATAATGACAAATATCTGAAAATGCAGTCAGAACACATCCGTGAAAGAATCGGTCAGTTCGGCAACAAGCTTTATCTTGAATTCGGCGGCAAACTGTTTGACGACTACCATGCATCCCGTGTTCTTCCGGGTTTTGAACCGGACAGCAAGCTCCGTATGCTGATGCAGCTTTCTGATCAGGCGGAGATCGTTATTGTTATCAGTGCCAATGACATTGACAAGAATAAAGTACGTGGCGATCTTGGGATCACCTATGACGAAGATGTTCTCCGTCTTATGGATGAGTTTACAAGCCGTGGCCTGTACGTGGGAAGCGTATGCATCACACAGTACTCCGGCCAGGAAAGTGCCGATCTCTTCAAAAAACGTCTGGAGAAACTGGGAATCCGTGTCTACAAGCTTTACCTGATCCCCGGCTATCCAAGCAACACTTCCTTTATTGTAAGTGACGAGGGTTATGGAAAGAATGATTATATCGAGACTACCAGACCTCTGGTCGTGATCACAGCACCGGGACCAGGAAGCGGAAAGATGGCAACTTGCCTTTCCCAGCTTTACCACGAATACAAACGTGGGGTAAAAGCCGGCTATGCAAAATTCGAGACCTTCCCAATCTGGAACCTTCCTCTGAAACATCCGGTAAACCTTGCCTACGAAGCTGCCACTGCAGATCTGAACGATGTCAACATGATCGACCCGTTCCATCTGGAGGCTTACGGCAAAACTACCGTCAACTACAACCGTGACGTAGAAGTTTTCCCTGTTGTACAGGCCATGTTTGAGAAGATCATGGGCAGCTGCCCTTATAAATCTCCGACAGATATGGGGGTCAACATGGCAGGTAACTGCATCGTTGACGATGAAGTATGCCAGGAGGCTTCCCGCCAGGAGATCATCCGCCGTTATTATAAGAGCATGAACGCTCTGGTTTCCGGCTCCGGCACAGAGAATGAGGTACGTAAGATCGAGCTTCTTCTCCAGCAGGCTCATGCAGAGATCACTGACCGTAAGGTTGTTCCGGCTGCCCTCGAAAAAGAAAAAGCAACCAATGGCCCTGCCGCCGCTATGGAACTTCCTGACGGAAAGATCGTATGCGGAAAAACCTCCGATCTTCTCGGCGCATCCGCTGCTCTTCTTCTCAATGCCCTGAAAGAGCTGGCAGGAATCGATCACGAGCTTCATGTGATCTCCCCGGATGCCATCCATCCGATCCAGCAGCTGAAGACCAAATATCTGGGAAGCAGAAATCCACGTCTTCACATTGATGAGATCCTGATCGCCCTTTCCATGAGTGCCGCAACCAGCGATGCCGCACGCCTTGCCCTGGAACAGATCCCGAATCTCCGTGGATGCCAGGCTCATACTTCCGTAATGCTTTCCGATGTGGATGTGATCAGCTTCCGTAAGCTTGGTGTTGAGCTTACCTGCGAAGCCAAGAAGGAACAGAAGAAAAATTATCAGAAAAACTGATTCTCTGATAACATACCTTCTGTATAAATAAAAAGCTATATAAGAAGCTCCGACCAGGACGATACATATATATGTCATCCCGGCCGGAGTTTTTTTATCTTATTTTTATCTTATTTCTGCGTTACTGTATCCGGATACTGCTTCCCACACCTTCTCCGCCACATTGCTTGGTAACGATGATCTTATTGTCAATTCGTTCCTTCAGCTCGGAAACATGGGAAATAATCCCTACCAGACGTCTGCCATCTGCAAGGCTGTTCAGCGCTTTTAATGCCTGCTCCAGAGACTCCTCATCCAGAGAACCGAATCCTTCATCCACAAACATGGAATCCAGCCGGATTCCCCCGGCTGAAGCCTGGATCTCATCGGAAAGTCCCAACGCCAGGGATAACGATGCCTGGAAGGATTCCCCACCGGACAATGTCTTTACGCTTCGTTCCGTTCCGTTATAGTGATCAATGACATTCAGATCAAGACCTGCTTTTTCTTTCTGATTTTTGCTTTGTTCCTGGCGTTTCAGCTCGTACTGGCCGCTGCTCATGGTCATAAGACGGAGATTGGCTCTTCGCAGGATCCGGTCAAAATATGCCATCTGGATATAGGTTTCCAGCTCGATCTTTGCCTTTCCGTTCAGTTTTCCATTGGCTGTATCCGAAAGATTCCTGATCCATGCATATTCTTTTTCCGCCGCAGTCATTTCCGTCTGACGTACCTGCACTTTCTGATATATTTCCTCATTTCCCTTCTGAACAGAAAAAAGTGCTTTTCGTTTTTCCGAAAGCTGTGTTTTCTCTTCCCTAAAACGGCTGTACTGCTCTCTGAGCGCATCCTCATCTACTTCTCCGATTTCTTTTTTCTGCTCCTCAAAGTTTTTTACAACCGCTGTTATTCTTTCCTTTTCCGCCCGGATCTCCTGTAATTTCTGTTGAGCTCTTCTGCTGCTTTCTTTCAGCTCTTCATACAGCTTCCTCTGTGTTTTTATTTCCTGTTCCAGCGATTCTTTTCCACCTTCTCCGATCTCTTCGTTCAGCTCATCCACTTTCTGTGCTTTGTTCTTCCTCTCTGTTTCCAGACGTACGATGTCCTGTGCAGCTTCATTGATAACTCTTCCCAGTTCTTTCAGAGTCTTTTCTCTTTCTATGATCAGCTTCTCAAGATCCTGTTTCTGTTTTGCTTCTTTTTCCTTTCCCTGAACTTTTTCTGACAGGCAGCTGAGCATATCCTGTATCTGTCTTTCAAATCCTGCAGCTGTGTTGTCCGTCACTTCTCCATTTCCTGCCACCAGACTTTTCTGAATCAGTTTTCGGATCTCTTCTGCTGTTATCTGCTGCTGCTTTTTGTTTTCCACGTCTCTTGTCTGAAGACCGGCCTGTTTTCTGTCACATTGATTTTTCTCTTCCTGTAACTGAACGATCTCTGTTTCCAGCTTTTCGATCCACGTTTCTGTTTCGTTCTTCGTTTTTTTTACGTTCTATTGCTATGCGAATCTCTTCCTCGCTGTCTGCCAGCTGCTTTTCACATTGGTCCTGTTTTTCTTTCAGCAAAGGGATCAGCTTTTTCCATTCCGTCTCATGTAAAAGCTCTTGTGCCTCCCTCTGGATCTGATGCCATAATGTTTTCTGGCGTTCTTTTCGTTTTCCTGCTTCCACACTCTGCGTATTTGCGTCATTCTCCAGTCTGTCCAGTTTTTGTTTCTCTCTGTCCAGGATTTCCTGATCCACAACCTGTCCTTTGGGAAGTATTCCCGGACGCGGATGCTCGAAAGAACCACATACCGGGCATGGGCAGCCCTCTTTCAGTTCCTGCGCCAGGAGCCCTGCCTGCGCGTCCAGAAAACTCTGAAACAGTTTCTGGTAAACTTCTCTCTGCTTTTGTACTTTTTCAATGGAAATCTTATATTTTTCCTGCTGCTCTTTCGTGGCATTATAAGCCCCTTGAAACTCCTTAACCAGAGCAATCAGTCCTTCTAATTCTTTCTTTTTCCGAATCCCTTCTGTCTTTTTCGTCTCTGCCTTCTGAAGTTCCAGCTCCGCGCTGTCCAACAGCGCCTTGTCTTTCTTTTGCTGCTCCAGCTCTTCCTTCTGCTGCGTTTCTTTCCGGATGATTTCTTCCTGCCATCCATCTATCTGTTTCTGTTCTTTTTTGATCTCTTCTTCCGTCAGCAGACAGCTGTCATAGCTTCGTTTTTCACTGTCCAGTTTATCGTATTCAAACTTGTATTTTTGTAGTTCTTCTCCTGCATCTGCCAGTATTGAAAGGCGTTTTTTTTCTTCCTCATCTTTTTTCTGCAAAAGCTGCTCTTCGGAAATATCCTTCTCTTTTTTTTCACTGACTGTTTCAAGCTTTCCTTCGATTGTTTCCAGCTCTTTTTTCAGCTTTTCCAGCTCCTGATATTTTTTCAGCTTTTCTTCTTTTTCACGGATCCTGATTCCAAGCTCTTCACATCTGTGATCTGCATCTTTATATTTTTCCGCCACTTCTACTGCAAGCTGTAGAAGTGGTGTTAATTCTTCCAGATCTTTTTCCGCTTTTTTCTTTTTCAGCTCCAGATTTCGTTTCTGAGCCACAAGATTTTGTGCCTCTTCTGCTTTTCGTATATCCTGATTAAGCGAGTCTTCTTTTTCCCGGAGCTCTTTTTCCTGTGCTTCACCATATTCCAGAAACTGCTTCAGAAGTTCCAGACTCCGCTCCAGTTTTCCCTCGAATTTTATCTTTTTCAGTTCGTCAAATTCCTCTGCCTCCTGCCATGAAGCAGTCTCCGTTTTCACTCCATCCAAATACTGGGCAATACTGCGGCGCATTTCATCATATTCCTTATATCTGGCTATTGACGCATCCTTAAGTTTCATCTGAATCTGCTGATAAAGTCCTGTGTGAAAGAGCTGTCGGAAGATCTCTCCTCTCTGTGTAGTTCCTGCCAGAAGTAATTTCTGGAAATCCCCTTGGGCGATCATTGCGATCTGTGTGAACTGATCATAACTCAGTCCCAGAAGCTGTTCCACTGCCGCAGTAACATCTTTTGCCTTTGTCACCGGCTGACGTTCATCCGGATAGATCAGCTGTGCTTCAGCTTTTCTAAGAGTCTGTCCGGTGCCTCTTTTTTTCGGAGCCATATATTCCGGACTCCGGCGCACGTGATAATTTTTCCCCTGATAGGAAAAAACAAGCTCCACAAAGGTCTCTGTGGAAGGCTCTGCATATTTGCTCCGAAACATGGCCGGATCTCTTACCTCTCCACTGGCTCTTCCATATAACGCAAAGGTGATCGCATCAAAGATCGTGGTTTTTCCCGCTCCGGTGTCACCGGTGATCAGGTAGAGACCTCCCTCTCCAAGCTTTGAAAAATCAATCTCTGTTTTGTCCGCATAGGGCCCGAAGGCACTGATGGTCAGTTTTTTCGGTCTCATTATTTCACCTCCTGGATCTTACGGATCAGGTCTTCGGAATATTTCCGCTGTTCTTCATTCATGGGCTGGTTATTCTGCAGTTCAAAAAATTCCTCAAAATATTCCAGCTCAGATTTCCTTTTCACCGTTTCTGTGCCTGCGATCTCCTGGTTTTCTCTTGTGCGTCGGTTATCATATTCCAGCCTCATCAGATTCGGATAAATAGTACGGAGCTTCTGCATTCCATCTACGATATCTTCTTCATCTGTCAGCGTGATCTGCACATAATCCTCTGTGTTTGTGTCCTGATAACCGGACAGTGATGTGATTTCCATGTATGTGCCCTTCAGTTTTCGCATATCCCGTAGAGGCTTCAGCGGAATCTCCCTGATCTTGAGATTTCCTTTTTCCAGAAGCTCCACAACTGTCGCGGATTTCTGCTGTCCTGCCTCGGAAAAAGAATATTTCAAAGGAGTTCCGCAGTAGCGGATGTGCTCGCTTCCCACATTCTGAGGACTGTGGATATGACCAAGTGCCACATAGTCAAAATCCCGGAACACATCTGCCTCCACCTGGTCGATACCTCCAACGGAAATCTCTTCAGAATCGCAGCGCATTGCACCGACCACAAACTGATGGGCGATCAGTACATTGCGATGACGTTTATCAATCTCCATATGTGCAACTGCCGCCTGCACGGCCTCCTGGTAGGTACGGATCTCATCCACCTCTTCTTCTCCTTCCAGCCCGTGCCTCACAGTTGCCGGACGCACAAATGGAAGCAGATGGATCCACACTTCTCCATAGCTGTCCGTTAAACAGTACTTTTCTGTTTTTCCATCGTATACCGGGGTCATGCAGATCCCACTGCTACTCATGATCTGTGAACCGAAAGCGATCCTTTCCGCACTGTCATGATTTCCGCTGATGGCATACACCGGAATCTTCCTTTCTGCCAACTGCGTAAGAAACCGGTCAAAAAGCTGCACGGCTTCCGCAGACGGAACCGGTCTGTCATAAAGATCCCCCGCAAGAAGAACCCCGTCCGGTGCTTCTTTATCAATGATCCTCAGGATTTCATTCAAAATATATTTCTGATCTTCGATCATGGAAAACTCATTGACACGTTTTCCCAGGTGAAGATCTGATAAATGGATCAGTTTCATCGATCACCTGCCACTCAAAATGTGATTAAACATACTCACATCGAGATAATGCGGATTCTCACGAATACCGCTTACTGTTTCTTGGTGTATGCTTTTGAGTAACCGGAGTTATCTCTACTCACAGATCCTAAGTACACTCCACAGTCGTTAATTCCCGAAATAGCCTTCGGTACATACTCACGTTTGCGGGATCATGCAACTTCGTAAGTCTCTGCATCTCTCAGATTCAATGCTGCATTGAGATCTCTGTCCTCAATATATCCACATGTGCATCTGTAGATCCTGTCTGAAAGTTTCAGATCTTTTTTAATACAGCTGCAGCAGTGGCAGATCCTGGAAGATGGATACCATCGGTCAACTACCCTCAGTTCAATTCCATATTCAGCACATTTTGTTTTCAATTTTGTCCGGAATTCATAGAATTTCTGGGACGCAACTGCTTTTGAGAGATGCCGGTTCTTCATCATCCCGGATATGTTCAGATCCTCGATCGTTATATGAGACGGCTTGGTTTTCACTATCTCAGATATTACCTTGTTGATATGATCTGTACGGATATTTTCTATCCGATGATGAAGTTTCTGTACTTTAAGCTTTTGTTTGCATATATTTGCTCTTTGAGTGGTCTCTCCTTTCTTTAAGTTCTCATATTTACGGGAAAGCTTTCGCTGTGCCCGTCTTAATTGTTTCTCAAGTTTTCTGATCCGTGCTGTTTTATTGATATTTCTGTATACAGTTCCATTTGACACAACCGCAAAGTCTTTCAGCCCCAGATCGATTCCGATCCCATCAGTGAAATTTCCATCTGCTTCCGGAGCAGGTATATCGACAAGTGCAGACACATAATATCTGCCTGCTTTCATGGAAACTGCCCCGCTTCGGATCACATATCCATCCTTAGAAGCCGGAAT
>ENA-OQMY01000346-OQMY01000346.1-human-gut-metagenome-genome-assembly--contig:-NODE-346-length-13294-cov-2.659072_pt1 | contig 13294 bp, 14 predicted proteins | sample MGYA00242623_ERZ504868 | MGnify/ENA primary metagenome ERZ504868 (study PRJEB26092, sample SAMD00036386) | human gut metagenome | host: Homo sapiens | study: EMG produced TPA metagenomics assembly of...
CGAACTTTGACCTCCCTGGTATCCAAGAACTTTACGAAACCATTTAAAACCCCGATCGAGTACGGCAAACAGATCGCACAGCTTTCCAACATGCTCTGCGACGGCAAGATCCTCGTTCAGACGTACGGCGATTTCAAACGCGGAAGAAGAACGACAGAAGAGCGCTCTGCCGCAATAACCTGATACCCGACCTTTAAAAGATGCCGTTCCGGGCGACCTTTCCCTGGTATTACCCGCACCGTATCATGGTCGACATTGCCGAGATGATCGAAGCCCTCGACAAAGTAACACCGGGTATCGCCAGCGATGAGACACTGCTGTACGGCGTAGAAGTCAAATTCTATTCCAACAAAGTTGTCGTAGACAAAGACTTCTGCACCAGCGTCAAAGGCCTCCGCGCCATCGGCGACGGCGCATCCGTAACCCGCGGCCTCCAGCAGGCAAGCGCAAACGGACTGTCGGTTGCGAGAAGCATTCTGAAAAGCATGAAATAAGAGAGAACGAAAAAAGATCCTTCGTCTGTGAAATGAGACGGAGGATCTTTTTTTGCGCCGGAAAGAGGGGGGTTCAGATTATATGCCGTACAGCTTCCGGAACTGCTTCGGCGTTGTCCCGGTCTGCTGGCGGAAAACCGAGATAAAGTAGCTGACATCGCGGTAGCCGCAGAGGGCGGCGATGCCGTCGAGCGTAGTGTAGGGACGGCTGATGAGAAGCTCCTTGGCGCGGCTGATGCGCAGAACGCTGATGTACGAGCGGACAGAGCTGCCGACAAAACGCTGGAACAGGCGTGTCAGATACTGCGGCGTGATATGGAGCTGTTCCGCGAGATCATCCACATTGAGCGGGTCGGAAAGATGACTTTCGATTTCCTGCATTGCCGGGCGGACATACTGGAGATACAGCGGATGCTCCGTCCGGGAAAGGCCGGTGCGGAGCTGGGAAAGGCGTGTCAGGAACTCAAAGCATCCGACGGAGAGCGCAGCATCGTCGATGTCATTTTTCAGAAAATGTGAGTCGATTATGCGGTCAATCCATTCCTGAAACCACGCGCCCTCTGAGGCCGGAACGAAAAGATACGGCGAGACGGCACAGATTTTATAGAGATCATCGGAGAGCTTTCCGTCAAAGGTCAGAAAGGATGTAAACCACATCCCGCTGCCGTCGTTTTCGCGGTATTCATGCGGCACATGCGGAGCAATCAGAACACCGTCACCTGGTTTCAGCAAAAGTTTCTGGCCTTCGAGGGTCAGCAGCCCTTCGCCGCGTTCCGTCTGGATCCAGTGATATAAGGGGAATCCGTTCGGGCGCACAACGGGCTCCTGCAGCCAGCGGTTGCCGATGCTGTCAGCGGAGAGGGAAAAATCGGAGGCGGATGGTTTAAAGAAAATAGGCATAACAGTCAGTTCCTTTCTGAAAGAAAAGTCTAAAATAAGATTCCGGAATGAGTTTCGAAAATTCATACTTTTTAGACAAGCATATCATACTTTTCTCACAAAGACCAGTATATAATAGAGCTATCAAAACGAGATATCCAAACACAGGAGGAATCAAAAAAATGCAGCCAAAATTCAAAAAAATGTTATACGGAGGAGACTACAACCCAAACCAGTGGCCAAAAGAGATCTGGGATGAGGATATGAAACTTTTCCATCAGGCCGGCATCAACAGCACCACGATCAACGTATTTTCCTGGGCAAAAATCCAGCCGTCCGAGAATGAGTACGACTTTACAGAGCTCGATGAGATCGTAGACACCCTGACAAAAGAGGACGTTCAGATCGTCATGGCAACATCCACCGGCGCACTCCCGGCATGGATGGTACACCGTTATCCGGAAGTGGCAAGAACCGATTTCGAAGGACGCCATCACAAATTCGGTCATCGCCACAATGCCTGCCCGAACAGCCCGGTTTTCCAGAAATATGCAAAACGCCTGGCAGAAAAACTGGCAGAGCGTTACGGCGACAACAAAAACATCGTCTGCTGGCACATCAGCAATGAGTACGGCGGCGAGTGCTACTGCGAGAACTGTGCAAAAGCGTTCCGCGTATGGCTGAAAGACAAATACAAAACACTCGATGAAGTCAACAAGGCATGGAACATGGAGTTCTGGGGGCACACCATCTACGACTGGGACGAGATTGTACCGCCGAACGATCTGGGAGACGGAATGCCATGGGGAAGCGGCACTGCATTTGCAGGAATGTCCCTCGACTACATGCGTTTCAACTCCGACGGCATGCTGAACAACTACAAAATGGAGCGTGACGCGATCCGCAAATACGACAAAGAAACCCCGATCACCACAAACCTGATGGGAACGTACAAAGGCCTCGACTACTTCAAGTGGGCAAAAGAAATGGATATCGTATCCTGGGACAACTACCCGAGCTACAATACACCATGGAGCCACGTAGCTATGACCCACGACCTGATGCGCGGCCTCAAAGACGCACCGTTCATGCTGATGGAGCAGACTCCGAGCCAGCAGAACTGGCAGCCGTACAACTCCTTAAAGAAACCGGGCCAGATGCGCGCACAGAGCTATCAGACCGTTGCACACGGCGCAGACACGATTCAGTTCTTCCAGCTGAGAAGAAGCGTCGGCGGATGCGAGAAATTCCATGGTGCTGTTATCGCACACGCAGGAACCGCAGATACCCGTGTCTTCCGTGAGGTAACCCAGCTCGGAAAAGAACTGGAGAAAATCGGAAGCCGTGTGATGGGCTCCGAGAACCACGCAAAAGTCGGCATTATCTTCGACTGGGAAAACTACTGGGCACTGGAGTACACCAGCGGACCGAACTGCGATTTACGTTACGTAGACCAGATCGAGCAGATGTACAATTACTTCTATAACAAGAACATCGCTGTCGATATGATCCCGATCGACGCGGACTTCTCCAAATATGACCTCGTTGCAGCACCGGTTCTCTACATGGTAAAAGACGGTGTGGCAGAGAGCCTGGAGGCTTATGTACAGGCAGGCGGAACCCTCATCACCACCTACATGAGCGGTATCGTCGGACAGTCGGACAACGTTCATCTCGGCGGATACCCGGGACCGCTCAGAAAAATGGCAGGCGTATGGGTAGAAGAGATCGACGCTCTTGCACCGGAGCAGAGAAACAAGATCCGTTTCGCAGACGGAACCGAGGAAGAGTGCCGTCTCGTATGTGACCTGATGCACCTCGAAGGAGCTGAAGAAATCGCACAGTATGAGAGCGATTTCTATGCAGGCATGACTGCTGTTGCAAAAAATCAGTTCGGAAAAGGAACCGTATATTATGTCGGAACCGACCTTTCTGAGAGCGGCCTTGCAAAAGTTCTTGCTATGGCAGCAGACAGCGCAGCCATCCAGCCGGTGATTGGAGAAGCAACAGCACTCGAGATCACAAAACGCCAGGCAGACGGCGAGGATCTGTACTTTATCATCAACTTCAAAGATGAGGAGATTTCGCTTCCGGCAGTCTTCGACGGAAAAGAAGATATCCTGACCGGCGAGAAAGTACAGGGCGGCGAGATGCTGAAGAAATACGATCTGCGGATTGTCAGCGTTCCGAGAGCATAATATAAAACATATTGTATAGTAGAAAGATAACAAAAAAGACACAGCAGGAGGCAGAAAGATACTTCCAGCTGTGTCTTTTTGATGCTGTGAATTTATGCGGGTGCTTAGTGGGAAAACGAAGCCCGTGCGACGATGTTCTCCATCTCGCCCCATTTCTCCTCCATATCCGCTACAAGCGCGATCTGTGTCCGCGCCCGTACGAGGTTGTGCTCCGGGTAAGCGGTTTTGAAGTAGGTATCGCCCATCAGGTAATCGGCGAGAAAACGGATGCCGCATTCGAGGGTCATTAATTTTGCACCCATCGGCAGCATTTCGACTTCCGCGCGGGTCAAAGAGCCTGCGCAGCCTGCGAGAAAGCCCTTTGTATAGCTCTCAAAGAGAGGAAGGGAAAGAGACACCTTCGAGACATCCTGTTCGTCCTCAGCGGCCGTATTCGCGCCGAAGCGGATGGAATCGCCGAAGTCAAAGATCGACAGTCCCGGCATGATTGTGTCTAGGTCGATGACGCAGATGCCCTCGCCGGTTTTGTCATCAATCATAATGTTGTTCAGCTTCGTATCGTTGTGCGTTACGCGGAGCGGCAGCTCGCCCGAGGCCTTCATGCGCTCGGCTACGCCGTAATCGTCTGCGTGGTCGAGGAAAAACGCCATCTCATCCGAAACGTTTTTCAGCCGTCCTTTCGGATCCGCCTGTGCCGCCTGTAAAAGCGCCTGGTAGCGGAGCGGTGTGTTGTGGAAATCCGGGATCGTCTCGAAAAGAGAGGCGGACGGAAAATCGGAGAGCATCTGCTGGAAGCGGCCGAAAGCATTACCGGTCTCGTAAAACAGCTTTGGATCTGTCACGGCATCATAGCAGGACGCATTGGAAATAAAGAGAAATGCGCGCCAGAATTCTCCGCGCTCATCGACGAAAAACCAGGCATCGTCTGTCGTCGGAATCAGGTTCAGCGTCTCGCGGAATGGATCTCCTCCTGCGGCTGTGAGTTTTTTTCCGCAGAAATGATGTTACCTGTGCAATATTCTGCATCAGCTCCGTTGGATTGTGGAAAACGGTGCGGTTCATGCGCTGCAGAATCGATTTGCGGAGGACGCCGTTTTCGGTAGAGCGCACCAGAAACGTATCGTTGATATGGCCGTTCCCGTGCGGCGTCCAGTCTGTAATCGTTCCCGGGAAAGCAAATGCGTGGACAATGGAAGAGAGTTCTTCCTGTGTGTATGTAATCATCATGGGTATAAACTCCTTATTTTAATTAGAAAAACCTGATTAAGTAAAGCACACGCAGGGCGAAAAGTCAAGAAAAGGGCGCGAAACGATTGACAACGAGCGGCATTTCCGACTATAATAGACAGTAATTTAAGAAAAAACAAAACCTAAAATGCAGTGACAGGGAGGAGTACCTGGCGGCGCAAAGCAAAGAGAGGAGATGGCTGGTGAGAATCTCCGTGAGCGTGCCTGCGGAAGTAGCCCTCGAGCAGTGGACTGAACAGAAAAAGCGGACAGCAATGTTTTCCAAGTAGGCTCCAACGTAGTTCCCACGTTACCGGGATGCCGTATCGGATGAAAAAAGTTAAATCCTGTACGGAATGAGCAGAAGCGTATTCTTCTGGAATTCAGGTGGTACCGTGGATGGAAACATTCTCCCTGAACGTAAGGCACAGAAAAGGTGTTTTATGTTCGGGGATTTTTTATGCAGCAAATTTAGAACAGGAGGTTTTCATATGAAACAGATTACAGGAAACAAACTTCTGGTAAAGGCTCTGAAGGAGGAGGGTGTCGAGTATCTCTTCGGTTATCCGGGAGCCTGCACCATTGATATCAGCGATGAGCTTTACAAACAGGATGAAATCAAAATCGTTCTGCCGCGCCACGAGCAGGCGCTGGTGCATGAGGCGGATGCCTATGCGAGAACGACAGGAAAAGTCGGCGTATGCCTCGTTACCAGCGGCCCTGGTGCAACCAACCTGGTCACCGGTCTTGCAACGGCAAACTACGACAGCGTTCCGCTTGTCTGCTTCACCGGACAGGTAGCCCGCCACCTCATCGGAAACGATGCGTTCCAGGAGGTTGATATTGTCGGCATCACCCGCAGCATCACGAAATACGGCGTGACGGTAAGAAACCGTGAAGATCTCGGACGCATCATCAAAGAAGCCTTTTACATCGCCCGCACCGGAAAACCGGGCCCGGTGCTCATTGATCTTCCAAAAGATGTCATGGCAGAGCTCGGCAGCGCAGAGTATCCGAAGAACGTCAACATCCGCGGCTACAAACCGAACACCAGCGTACACATCGGCCAGTTAAAACGTGCGCTGAAAATGCTCGCAAAAGCAAAACGCCCGCTGTTTCTTGCCGGAGGCGGCGTCAACATCGCACATGCGCAGGAAGTGTTCCGCGAAGTGGTCGAGAAAACACAGGTGCCGGTTGTCACAACCGTTATGGGACGCGGCGCGATCTCTACGAAACATCCGCTGTTCATCGGAAACCTTGGCATGCACGGCGCGTATGCGGCGAATATGGCAGTCAGCGAGTGCGATCTGCTGTTCTCGATTGGAACACGTTTCAATGACCGTATCACCGGAAAGCTGCATGAATTTGCCCCGCACGCGCAGATCGTCCACATCGACATAGACACCGCTTCGATCTCTCGAAACATCCATGTCGATATTCCGATCGTAGCCGATGCAAAAGAGGCGATCACGAAGATAGCAGAGTACGTAGAGCCATGCTCCACATCGAAATGGCTTGCCCAGATTGATGCCTGGAAGAACGAGCATCCGTTGACGATGCGCCCGAACGGCGTGATGGGACCGCTCGATATTTTCAACGCGATCAACGAGCAGTTTGACGATGCGATTATCGTCACCGACGTCGGACAGCACCAGATGCTGACAAGTCAGTACGTCGACATTACCGAAAACCGCCAGATCATCATGTCCGGCGGCCTTGGAACGATGGGATACGGCCTTCCGGGCGCGATCGGAGCAAAAATCGGCAACCCGGACAAACCGGTCATCGCGATTTCCGGTGACGGCGGTATGCAGATGAATATTCAGGAGCTGGCAACTGCCGTTCTCGAGGAGCTGCCGGTCATCCTGTGTATCTTCAATAATGAATACCTCGGCATGGTACGCCAGTGGCAGAAGCTGTTTTACGGCAAACGGTACAGCATGACAAACCTGCGCGCCGGTGCACTTTCCCGCAGAACAGACGGAGAAGAGTACCCGGAATACACGCCGAATTTTATCAAATTGGCTGAGAGTTACGGCGCAAAAGGCATCCGCGTCATGAAGAAAGAGGATATCGCCGCAGCGTTTGAAGAGGCGAAGAAAAACACCAAGACTCCGACGATCATCGAATTTATCATCGATCCGGAGGAGATGGTTTACCCGATGATCAAGCCGGGCGGAACGCTCGAAGATATGATTATGGACTGTTAGGAGGAGAGCGCGATGAATAAGGGAATGAAAAAAAGATGGATTTCACTGTACGTAGAAAACCAGGTTGGTGTCCTTTCCAAGATTTCCGGGCTTTTTTCCGCAAAAAGCTATAACCTGGACAGCCTGACCGTCGGAACGACCGAGGACCCGACCGTATCGCGTATGACGATCGCCACGGTCAGTGACGATGAGACGTTTGAGCAGATCAAAAAACAGCTGAACCGCATGGTCGAGGTCATCAAAGTCATCGACTTCACCGACGTGTTTGTGCGCATGAAAGAGATTCTGTATATCAAGGTATTCAACTGCAGCGCAGCTGACAAAGTCGAGCTGTTCCAGATCGCTGAGACGTTCAAGGCGAAGGTCATCGACTACGGAAAAGACAGCCTGCTGCTCGAGTTTGTCCAGACGGCGACGAAAAACGATGCAGTTGTGAAGCTGATGAAAGAGGAATTCAGCAAGATCGAAGTCGTGCGCGGCGGAAGCGTCGGTATCGAGTCGATCAATGTGATGGAGCGGTAAAAGAGAGGACGTTTTTGCGTGAACGAAAAGAGTATTACCACAATTACGTTAAAAAAGATTAATAAGAAAAGTGTGTATCAGTACATCTATGAGCACCGCCAGACGGCGAAGCAGCAGATTGTGCAGGATCTGACGATGGGGCTTTCGATGCACAGCGGAACGCTCGAGCATATCTGCATCGACCCGGAAGGGCCGGAGTGCTACTGCGCTTCTTTTTATTGAAGCGTTTCTGCAGTCGGAATTTTAATTTTAGTTATAGAATTTCAGGGATAGAAAATCCGGGAACGGAAAGTTTTACATTGCTTTCCATTCCCGGATTTTTTCTGCTTTTTATCAGTGTTCGTTTTTAGATAAACATCGCATAAATCGACGCTCCGACCACAGTCAGAATACCTGCAACTGCAATCGAAAGGCTGCTCATCGCGCCCTCGACATCGCCCATCTCCATGGCCTTCGCCGTACCGATCGCATGGGAGGCCGATCCGATACTGATGCCCTTTGCAATCGGCTCCTCAATGTGAAACAGCTTGCAGAGCGTCTCCGCCAGCATATTTCCCAGCACACCCGTGATGATGATAACGGCAACCGTGATCGTCACCGCACCGCCGAGCTCTTCCGAAACACCCATGCCGATGGCCGTTGTGATGGATTTCGGCAGCAGTGTTACATACATTTTATGATTCAGATTGAAGATCAGCGCCAGCGCGAGAACCACGGTAAGGCTCGTCAGCACGCCGGAGAGAATACCGGCGAGGATGGCTTTGATATTCTTTTTCAATGCCTCCATCTGCTCATACAGCGGAATCGCAAGGCAGACCGTTGCAGGAGTCAGCAGATAGCTCAAGTATTTTGCACCGTCATTATAATTCTGATAATCGATATCGAAAACAGCAAGGAATACAATGACGACTGCAATGGAAATCAGCAGCGGATTGAAAATCGGAAGCCCAAATTTTTTCTTTAACAGCATGCCGAGCTCATACGCCAGAAGGCTGATGACAACGCCGAAAAATGCAGATTCACAGAACATATTTGTCATTTTGCGTCCCCTCCTTTGTGTTTCTTTTCCAGCCGGATGACCGCCTGTGTCACGCGTCCGGACACAACCATAACGACGATGGTGCTGACGAGCGTAATCACGAGAACCGGAACGAGAACGGCTTTTAATTCACCCCAGGATTCCATCAGGCCGACGCCCGCCGGAATGAACATGACCGGCATGATCTCAATCATAAACTTGCCTGCGTCCTCGACGGCATCAAGTTTTAACTGCCCCCGTCATCAGAAGCGCCAGCATCAGCACAAGACCGTAGATACTTGCCGGAATCGGAAGCGGCAGCACGGCGTGCAGGATTTCTCCGACGAACGAAACCGCCATAATTACAAGGAACTGTCTTAATAATTTCACTTTTTCTGTTGTCCTTTCTCCCCATAACCCACATAACATCACTCCTTCTCAATGTCACGACCCCGATTATACTACCCGCGTAAAAGAATTTCAACCGTAAATGTTACTGCAATTTTGGCTATTTTTGCCAAAAAAGGCAAAAAAATGCCCGCCAATCAAACGAAAAAGTGAAATCGGTGGGCATTTTAACATAATTTTTTGAGTTGATCCGATACGGAACTTTTTAAGCATTGCTTTCGGCATTTTTCCGATCCGGCAGAACGAAGATAAAGATCAGCGAACTGACAAGCAGCATGCCCGGATAGAAGAGGTTTGCCATGATTTCAAAGGCGGAGAGCTCATATCCCAGTTCATGCACCGCGGAAATCGCCACGAGCATCTGTGCGCCGTACGGCAGGATGCCCTGTGAGATGCAGGAGAAGGTATCGAGGAGCGATGCCGTTTTCCGTGGGGTGATGCCGTAGTCCTCGGACATCTGCTTTGCGATCGGGTTTGCCATGACGATCGCGACGGTGTTGTTTGCGGTCGCAATGTCGAGCAGCGCGACGAGAATGCCGACACCGAGCTGGCCGCCCTTTTTTCCGCGGAAGATTTTGTGAATGGCACGAAGCAGGACAGTAAAGCCGCCGTTTTCCCGGATCAGCGCGCACATCGCAGCGACAAGAATCGCAACCATACATGTCTCAAACATACCCGAAGTGCCGCTTCCCATGCTGGAGAGCATATCCCAGAGCGTCGTCTGTCCCGTACCGAGCATGATAACGGCACCGGAAGCAATACCGATAAGGAGTACGACAAACACCTGAATGCCCGCGATGCCGCCGATCAGCACGAGCAGGTACGGAACCATCTGCAGCAGATGGTATTCGTGGACGATCGGTGTGCCCGGCGCCTGTCGGAAGGAGATTACAAGGATCAGCGCCAGCGCGGCAAGAGCAGCCGGGAGAGCGATCCAGAAGTTTTCACGGAACTTGTCTTTCATCTCGCAGCCCTGTCCGTTGCAGGCGGCGATTGTCGTGTCGGAGATGAAGGAGAGGTTGTCGCCGAACATGGATCCGCCCATGACGGAGGCGACGCAGAGCGCCAGCGAAAAGCCGGAGGTCTCGGCAACAGCAGCGGCGATCGGCACGAGAAGCGTGATCGTTCCGACGGAGGTTCCCATGGCCGTGGAGACGAAGCAGGCAACGACAAAGAGCACAGCGACGGCATACTTTGCCGGAATCCAGGAGAGCATGAAATAGGCAACGCTCTCTGCACTGCTCCTTCCGACAACGCCGACAAACGTGCCTGCGGCGAGGAAGATCAGCAGCATTGTGATGATGTTTTTGTCCCCGATGCCCTGTCCCATGAGGGCGAGCTTTTCTTCAAACGGGACACTGCGGTTCTGCAGACAGGCGACGAGGATCGCTGTCAGAAACGAGACGACGATGGGGATGTTGTAGAAGCCCATCGGAATTTTTAAAATATACTCGGAATAAATGCCGAACCCCAGATAAAACACCAGAAAAACGGCGATCGGGAGCAGGGCGGATGGCTTTCCTTTTTTCATAGAAATAAATACCAGACCTTTCGTGTGATTTTCCTTATTTTTAATAGGGCGAATAGAATTATTCTATCATCTGGATCAGAAATCGTAAAGTAAAAAAGCAGGAAAAAACACGCCGGACATCTGGTAAATTCCAGAAATCCGGCGTTTTTTATAAGAGGTGCGTTTTGCTGTGCCTGTGCTTTATTATTTTGCGAGGAGCATCATAATCTGATTACTTCTGCTTACGAATTTTGTCATCTCGTCCGGAGAGAGCGGTTTGTGGCTGATCATTGCCAGATCATACAGCTGCTCGCAGAACAGGGATGTGTTGCCGTTCTCGCCATTCTTCAGAATGTACTGAACGAGCGGATGTTTTGCATTCAGGATCAGGGTTTCCTGTCCGCCGAACATGGACGGATCCATGCCGGTCATGCCGTACATCTTCATCATATCCTGCATCCGGCGGCTCTCCTCGGAAAGCGTTACCATGGAGGATACATTTTCGTCTTTCAGGTTCTCAACTTTGACGGTCAGATCTTTCTTGTCGAGGACTTTGCGGAAGAGATCGGTCAGAGTATTTGTAGCGTCGGTCAGATCCTCACCGGACTCGTCTTTCATATCGTTGGTCAGATCTGCATCGATGCGCTGGAAAGTTACATGCTCGTTGTAACGCTCTGCATGGGTGATGAAAGCGGAGTCGATGTTGTGTTTCAGGATGACAGCATCCATGCCCTGGCTGCGGAACATGTTGATGTACTGGCTCTGCTGAACTTCGTCGGTGACGTAGTAAACAGTCGTTTTTTCCGGCTCTTTCTTCTCGTCAGCGTTTTCCGTATTTTCGGTATTCTCCGTAGTTTCAGCCTTCTCTTCGGTGTTCTCTGCAGGAGCTTCTTCTTTCTTATTCTCGTTGATGCAGTCCTCAAGAGTCAGATATTTTCCGTCGATGTTCTTGAACAGAATATAGTCCATCATCTTCTTGGAGAATTTCTCGTCCTTGATGCATCCGTATTTGATGAATGGGTTGATATCATCCCAGTATTTCTCGTAATTCTCACGGTCGGTTTTGCACATGCCGGAGAGCTTGTCAGCGAATTTCTTGGAGATGTACTCGGAGATCTTCTTGACAAATCCGTCGTTCTGCAGTGCGCTTCGGGATACGTTCAGCGGCAGATCCGGGCAGTCGATGACGCCTTTTAAGAGCATCAGGTATTCCGGAATGACTTCTTTGATGTTGTCGGCAATAAATACCTGGTTGTTGTACAGCTTGATGGTTCCCTCGATGGAATCGTACTCGGTGTTGATACGCGGGAAGTAGAGGATACCTTTGAGGTTGAACGGATAGTCCATGTTCAGGTGGATCCAGAACAGCGGCTCGCGGTAGTCGTTGAAGACTTTGCGGTAGAATTCTTTATAATCCTCATCGCTGCACTCGTTTGGATGTTTGGTCCACAGCGGGTGGATATCACTGATGGAAACCGGGCGTTTGTTGATTTTTACTTTCTCTTTGGCCGGGGAAACTTCAACCTGCTCTTTCGTTCCGTCTTCTTTTTCTTTCTCTTCGTATTTTGCGTCCTCGTGGATGTGCTCTACGACAACGTCGTCATCTTTTAATTCGCTTTCATCGATGGTCTCGTATTCCTGCGGCGCATTTGCTTTGGACAGGAAAATTTCAACCGGCATGAAGGAGCAGTATTTTTCCAGAACTTCGCGGACACGGTATTCGTTTGCGAATTCCAGGCAGTCCTCGTTCAGGAACAGAGTGATTTCGGTACCAACAGTTGTCTTGCTGCCCTCGGACATATCGTACTCGGTGCTTCCGTCACAGGTCCAGTGTACCGGGGTGGATCCTTCTTTATAGGAAAGAGAATCGATGTGAACTTCATCTGCTACCATGAAAGCAGAGTAGAAACCAAGACCGAAGTGGCCGATCATCTGATCTGAATTCGTTTTAGTCTTTGTATTTCTCCAGAAATTCGGTAGCGCCGGAGAAGGCGATCTGGGTAATATATTCTTCGACTTCGTCTGCGGTCATACCGATACCGTTATTCGATGAATTTTTAAGGTTTTCTCATCCGGGTTTACAATCACCTGAATGGCTGCTTTGTAGTCATCCGGCAGAGTATATTCGCCCATGCCGTCCAGCTTTTTCAGTTTGGTAGATGGCATCGACAAGCCGTTGGAAACGAGCTCACGGACAAAGATATCGTGGTCGGAATACATCCATTTTTTGATAATCGGGAAAATATTGTCGCTGTTGATTGAAAGATTTCCATGTTTCGCACTCATGAGTAAACACACTCCGTTTCGTTATTAAAATATTTGATCCAGCAAAGCGGGAATATCATGCGTTTTTTAGATGTCTGCAGCGTTTTTTACTGCTCTGATAGTTATAGTAATACTGGCACAGGGAAAAGTCAAGAGGAAATTAGCACTCGAGTAAAAAAGAGTGCTAACAGAACGACGGAAAGTATTGAATTTACTGGTATTACGGTACTTTCTAAACGTTTTTGTAAAGTCTGATCAGAAGGGCTGCGCAGTTGTTTCTGGAGAATGGATATGCTACAATGAAAAAGCATAGAAGCGTTTCGAACAGAAGGATTCCGAGGGTACATAAAGAAAAATGGAGGAAATACATGACAAATGCGACAAAGGCGGCGCTGGAAGCGTCATTAAAAAAGCTGCTTTTGAAAAAGCCGCTGGACAAAATTACGATCAACGATCTGACGACAGACTGCGGCATCAGCCGGATGGCGTTTTATTATCATTTTAAGGATATCTACGATCTTGTCGAATGGTCGTGCCTGGAGGATGCGACGCAGGCGCTGCAG
>ENA-OQMY01000347-OQMY01000347.1-human-gut-metagenome-genome-assembly--contig:-NODE-347-length-13281-cov-3.061198_pt1 | contig 13281 bp, 12 predicted proteins | sample MGYA00242623_ERZ504868 | MGnify/ENA primary metagenome ERZ504868 (study PRJEB26092, sample SAMD00036386) | human gut metagenome | host: Homo sapiens | study: EMG produced TPA metagenomics assembly of...
AGCTTGTTCGTACTCACACGGGTTTTTTTCGAACGCTTCCTAAGGAGTTGGAAGAATCGGCTATCATAGACGGATGCGGCGAGTTTCGCATGTTTGCCCGCATTATGCTGCCGTTGGTGCAGCCCGGGGTTGATTTGCATCTCGGTATTCAATTTTGTGAGCATCTGGAATGAATATATGCTCGCACTGGTGTTTGCCTCCAAGCAAAATTTGCGGACGATCTCCCTTGGAATGTACGCGTTGAAAGATTCCATGATGTATACTTCCAACTGGGGCGGGCTATTTGCTGCCATCGTCATCATGCTGATTCCTACAATCATTATTTTCCTCACGCTGCAAAAATATGTCATTCAGGGCCTGACATTGGGTGCAGTAAAGGGGTAAAAGACTCATCAGGCGTATCCTGAAGGGGCTGCTATGCAGGGATAACATGAGAAACTACGAATGAAGCTTTAAAGGTGATTCCCAGCCTGACGAGCTGACATAAGGCTCATTTTGGCCAGAATAGAGAAATACGTTGGAAATGGAGGCTGAAAACAGCCGGAGCAGACAACCTGTTTTTGTGAGGCCTGCTCCGGCTGTTTTTTTCATATGGGAAAATAATTTTGAAAGCAACTCTGTCCTACGTTGCTCCATCAAATTAATAATTACAAGACAGCAGGATAAAGTTTTCTGAGCTTGTATCGTAAGCGCCCAACGAAACCACGGTCTTGCGAGAGAAACATAAACATGGGAGAATAGAAATACAGAATCCGAGCATGTATTTGGGGAGCACTCTAAAAAATACATGCAGCCAGAGAAGATGGAAAAGAGAGCACTGGCAGTTTGCGAAGAGCGATGGTACAATATCATGGCATGCGCGAAGCGCAGCGGACAGGCAGTCAAAGCATAGTGCGCGGAGAACGGCGTAGCCGCTGTCCACCTTCTACAGGTGGCAGAGGAAGCTGCGGAATTCTCTGCCGGAGACACAGAAACTGCCGCGGTACTCATTTGAAGAACTCGAGCGGCCTTCGATGGAACATTCAACCCCCATCTTCGGTCAAATCGTCATGTTTCAAAGCTCTGTTCAACTGGCGCTACACGGCAGCGGCCAGCGATGACTCTTTTGTCATGGGCAAAAAGGGAGTCCTGCACGATGGAAAAAAGCTTGACGGATCCATCATGCGGATGCGAAGGGAAATATGCTGTATGACAGACCTGCCATAACTTTGGCTCTCAGAGGGTATAGCTTTTTGAATCTGAGCGAGCGAACAGGTTTACGACGTAGGTGAGGCAAGGCGGGCTTCACTGAAGAGGCTCAGAATTCGATTGCTTGCGTTTCGTCACGGCCCGAGCATTGAAAAGCCGTGAATCATCGTAGGCAATGAGAACGCCTTGCCACCAGAATGATTTCATCATTTCAAAAAAAGAGGGAGGGCCATAAGGGCCCTCCCAAAGTGTAGTATCTGCAATATTTCAATGAATCAGCCTGCCAGGCATTCAAGCAGCGGAGCGCCGTATATACCTTTGTGTGGTGCGTCCAAGCTGATTGTCTGTGGATGCCGATGCCAGTTCTGCTTACGCCTCTCGGTGTTGACGGCAGATTTCATGGCAGACACAGCCAATAGTAAAACTGTACCGCCGCAGTTCTGGAAGAGTGGACCAACGCTTGACCGTCAAAAGATAGCGTAGGGCGATGATTTCAAACCGGTCGTTGACCGGCAATTTGTACTCGCGGAAGAACCACCAGACAATTGAGAGATATTCTTAATAATATGATTACTCAGTTAGATGGAGATATGGTTCGCACGGAAACTGTATTACCCAATGGTAAGACTTTGTATGCAGAAATAAACATTAGGGAAAATAAAACTTTTTACTGTAGGGGAAAACATCCGTGACGAAGGCGATATGTTTCTTAGCCGGGAGTTTTTTTATGGGCAACAGGGAACACAGAGAGGCAAAGCGCACTGATGTGTTCTGCACGGAGCTCAGTCTCGGTGATGGGAAGTAAACAAGGCGGTGTGCGACCTACACTTGCTGTGCAAAACGACGCGGGCAACCGCTACAGCGACGTGAGCATCGCTGTCACCATTTTTAAATAGGACAAAACGAATCTGCCCACGTAGATTGGGTTCAAGGCGGGTACGGGCGGCCTGTCCCGCAATAGTGTGGTGCGGATGGAACAGGTGCGCGCTGGAGAAGCGCCGTCTGCGCGACGCGCGGAAAGGTTGAGCCGGACGAGCAGCGCAAGATAGACGAGGTACTGGGAATCAACTTCAGCTGGAGAGATATTGAAGCCTCGGAAGGCGCTTACAGCGTTGCGTGCAGGGGAAGTCTGTGGTATAATGCTTTAGAATTGCTGCGGCTGTGGCACGCACGTTGTGTGTTGCTGTGCGCAGGTTGCCATAGTCACAGGTGGGAGGAGACCGCGTGTTCACTGAAGTAAAGCAGACGAGCAAGCCGTTGCCTCAGCTCGTCTCCGAGGAGATTGAGAAGCTTATCGTCCTGGGGGAGTTTAAGCCCGGCGACCGCTTGCCCAGCGAGTATGAGCTGGCGCAGCGCCTTGGTGTGGGACGTAGCACAGTGCGCGAGGCGACGAAGGCGCTTGTGAGCCGCAATATTCTGGAGGTCCATCGAGGGAACGGCACGTTTGTGTGCGAGCAGACCGGCCTTGTGCAGGATCCTCTGGGGCTGCGTTTTCAGCCGGACAAAAAGCGGCTGGGCCTCGATCTGTGCGAGGTGCGCCTTATGATCGAGCCAGAGATCGCTGCGCTGGCCGCACAAAAGGCGACAGAGGAAGAGATTGCTCGAATGCAGGCGCTGTGCGACGCCATTGAGGAAAAGGTGCGCCGAAATGAAAATTATGGAGCGCTGGATCAGCAGCTGCATACGCTTTGGGCGGCGTGTACGCGCAACGCGATCATGCCAAATTTGGTCCCCATTCTGAGCCAGGCTATTCCTCTTTTTATCGATATCACGAAGCGTGCGCTGCAGATGCAGTCGCTGTGCACTCATCAGGCTGTTGTGGATGCCATTCGCGCGCGCGACTCCGAAGCTGCCCGGCAGGCGATGCGCGTGCATCTGGAAGACAATCGGCGAAGCATCGAGGCGCTGCCGGATGACGACAGCTGACGCAGTGCTTTAACAAGAGTAAAAAAGAGGCCGGTCTCTGTGCGTTTATACACGTACAGGGATCGGCTTTGCTTTTTCTGGCGCTTTTGGGCCATGTACCGGTCGGCAGAGGAGCAGGGGCGTTTCTCCAGCGAGATTCTGCGGCGCTTTTCATCGGGGTCAAAGCATCGGTAGAGGCCTGCAGAACGGCGGCCCGGTTTTGTCTGTTTCTTTCAGAAAAGACCTTTGAATGTTTTCGTGCAAAGCGATAAAAAACTGAAGTATAACTTTAGTGGTCTTCCACAAAGTTCGAAAAAAGCCTTGACTTGCCGGTGAAGATTTGTTAATTTATAAGCGAAACATAAGACGTCTGATGTCTGATAAATGATAATGATATGGAGAATGGAAACAAGAAGGAGAGGGTGTGCGTATGTATCACAGCGAGGAGGTGCGCCGTCTGGCGCCTGAAATGGACCCGTTGCGCCTCGGGATGGGCTGGAAGCTGGAAGATTTAGAAAAACCCGAAGGTCATTATCGAGAGCACCTTTGGAGACAGCCATCCGGGAAGCGCGCATCTGCTGAAATTTGTGGATACAGCGGCTGCAGGTGTGGCAGCCGCAGGCGGCCGGGCCGCGCGCTATTTCACAACGGATATCTGCGACGGCATGGCACAGGGCCATGACGGTATCAATTATCTTTGGCCAGCCGCGACATGATCGCCAATATGGTGGAGATCCACAACAACGCCACTCCCTTCGATGCCGGGGTATTCATCGCCAGCTGCGACAAGGGGCTGCCGGGCCTTCTAATGGGGATCGGCCGAACAGACCTGCCAGCTGTCGTGGTGACAGGCGGCGTTATGGAGGCCGGGCCGGACCTGCTGACACTGGAGCAGATCGGTGCCTACAGTGCCATGTGTCAGCGCGGTGAGATCAGTGAGGCGCAGCTCACTTATTATAAGCACCATGCCTGCCCCTCTTGCGGTGCATGCAGCTTTATGGGCACGGCGGGCACGATGCAGGTGATGTGCGAGGCGCTGGGCCTTACACTGCCGGGCAGCGCGCTTTTGCCGGCCACCAGCGCGGATCTTGTGGAAGTGGCCAGAAAAGCGGGCGCACAGGCTGTGGAGCTGGCAAAGCGCGGCTTGACGGCCCGCGATATCGTGACGCGGGAGAGCTTTGAAAACGCCATTATCGTGCACGCGGCAATTTCCGGCTCTACAAACGCCATCCTGCATCTTCCGGCCATCGCCCATGAATTCGGCATTGAGATCGATGCCGACACATTCGAGCGCATCCATAAGAGTGCTCATTATCTGCTGGATGTGCGCCCCGCCGGACGCTGGCCGTCAGAATATGTCTATTATGCGGGCGGCGTGCCCGCCATCATGGAAGAGGTGCGTCACCTGCTCCACCTCGATGTGATGACCGTCACTGGAAAAACGCTGGGCGAGAACCTGGACGGGCTGAAGGTAGGCGGCTATTACGAAAAATGCGCGGAATATCTTAAAAAGACAGGGGTCAAAAAAGAAGATATCATTCGTCCGTTTGACGCCCCAATCGGAGATAAGGGGACCATCGCCATTCTGCGCGGGAATCTGGCGCCCGAAGGGGCTGTTGTGAAGCATTCGGCCGTGCCGGTAGAGATGCACAAGGCGCTTTTGCGCGCCCGCCCTTTCGACTGCGAGGAGGACGCCATTGCCGCCGTCATCGCCCACGACATCAAGCCAGGAGATGCGGTGTTTATCCGCTATGAAGGACCCAAGGGCAGCGGAATGCCGGAGATGTTCTATACCACGGAGGCGATATCCTCCGACCCGGAGCTGGGCAAGACCATCGCTCTCATTACAGACGGCCGTTTTTCCGGCGCGTCCAAGGGCCCGGCTATCGGGCATGTTTCGCCGGAGGCGGCCGAAGGCGGTCCCATCGCGCTGGTAGAGGAGGGGGACCTTATCCAAATCGATATCCCTGCGCGGGTGCTGGCCATAGTGGGTGTGCGGGGCGAGCGGAAAACGCCCGAGGAGATGGACGGGATACTGAAGGAGCGCAGAGCCGCGTGGCAGCCCAGGCCGTTGCGGTATCAGAGCGGTGTTTTGAAAATCTATTCCGAACATGCGGTCGGCCCGATGAAGGGCGGCTACATGAAGTGAAAATGAGGAGTGATGAAGCCCCATGGAAAAGCTGAGAACCGGTATCATTGGGTGTGGAAAGGTGGGCGATTTTCATGCCAAGGTCTATGCGGAGTTGCCCCAGAGCGAATTTGTCGCTGTCTGTGATGCAGACAGCGCGCGTGCGGAGGCATTTGCGTCACGCTATGGTGTGAAGGCGTATACGGATGTGGCCACAATGTGCCGCGATGCGAGGCTGGATGTGGTGAGCATCTGTACTCCGCACCCACTGCATGCCAGTCCGGCCGTGGCGGCTGCGGACTGCGGCTGCAATGTGCTTGTGGAAAAGCCTCTGGCTTCCAGCCTTGAGGACTGCGACGCCATCATCGCGGCGGAGAAGCGTAATCATGTCACTGTAGGCACGATGGTGCAGCGCCGTTTTTACCGCCCCTGCATGCGCATCCACAAGGCCATCGAGGATGGGAAGCTGGGCCGTCCCGTGCTGGGAATGGTGACGATGCTGGGTTGGCGCGACGAGGCTTATTATAACAGCGACCCCTGGCGCGGCACGTGGAAAGGCGAGGGAGGCGGCGTGCTGGTGAACCAGGCGCCCCATCAGCTGGATCTGCTGCTGTGGTACATGGGCGAGGTGGACGAAGTATACGGCGTCTGGAAGAACCTCAACCACCCTTATATCGAGGTGGAGGACACGGCTGTGGCTGTGGTTAAATTCAAGAGCGGCGCTGTGGGCAATATCGTTGTGAGTAACAGCCAGAACCCGGCGCTGTACGGCAGGGTGCACATTTTCGGTGAGAACGGTGCGGCCGCAGGTGTGCAGACCGATGGCGGCGCGATGTTCATCGCGGGCATGACGTCTATAACAGAACCGCCTGTAAATGATTTGTGGACGGTGCCTGGCGAAGAGGAAATGCTGCCTGTGTGGAAAAAGGAGGACAGCGACTTCTTCAACAGTGTGGACTCCATGTATTACTATCACCGCGAGCAGATCAAAGATTTCCTCGAGGCTGTGCAGAGTGGCAAAAAGCCGCTGGTGGACGCCACAGAGGGCAGACGCACGGTGGAGCTGTTCACAGCCATCTACCGAAGCACGAAGGATAACGCCATCATTAAATTCCCGCTGAAATAAGGGGGCAGGGAAAATGTTTATCTCTTACAATGAGGCGTGTGCGAGGGATTGCTCTACACTGGAGCAGGACCTCGTGCTGTGCGAAAAGGCCGGGTTCGATTATATCGAGATCCGCCTTGACATGCTGACAGATTATCTCAAACGCCATACGGTGGAGGAGTTGGCGGCATTTTTTTGCACGAGCCGGCTGAAGCCGCATGCCTTTAATGCGCTCTATCTGTATCCGGAATTTTTGAGCGAGGGCGACGACGAAGCACGTCAAAAGGAGCTTTTGGAGGAGTTCCGGCTTGGTTGTGAGGTGGGGAGAGCCATCGGCAGCCATTACTTTATCATTGTGCCGCCGCTTCAGCGCGACCCGGCAGGCGGCCCGTATACAGGCAGCTGGGAAGACACATTTTCGAATTGTGTGCGTATCCTCAAGGAGCTTTCCCGGCGGGCGGAACCATATGATATGAACCTGTGCTTTGAGCTCGTCGGCTTTGAACGCTCAAGCGTCCGCAGCATCGGGCAGGCAGACGCTGTAGTGCGCGCTGTAGACCGGCCAAATGTGGGCTTTGTGTTCGACTCCTACAATATTTTTCTCAACGGTGGGTGCAACGACTTTTCGGCCATTGGAAGCGTGCAGCCGGAAAAGATATTCGCCGTTCACCTTATGAGCGCGGACGATGTGCCCGAGGCACAGCGCGGCCAGGACAAACGCTGCTTCTGCGGCCGGGGCGTGGTGGATACCGGCGCGTTCCTGCAGGAGCTGAAGGCGGCAGGTTACAGCGGCATAGTCTCTGTGGAGACCTTTCGGCCCGAATATTGGGCAAAGACGCCCGAATGGGTGATTCCCAATGCATATAAGACGACGCGCGCGGCGCTGGCCGAAAACGGATGCCTTTGAAAAGGATGGCTTTTTCGTCTGTCAACAGTGGATGCACCTCGCCTGGCAGAGAAGGCGGGTGTTCGATACAGTCCTGTATAATTTAATTGAACGAGGAGGAATACTATGTCACCTTTAGCGTTTGTGTTCATGTTGATCGCTGCGATCATCATCCTCACAGTACTGACCTTGAAGTTCAAGATGCACCCTGTGATGGTGCTGTTCATCACAGCGACGTTCTGCGGAATAGCGTCCGGCAAAAGCCTGGTGGACACCTTCAGTTCCATCACCAGCTATTTTGGTTCCACGCTGGGCAGCATCGGCGTCATGATCATCTTCGGCGCTGTCATTGCCGCCGGCATCAGCGATACCGGCGCCGCCACCAGCATGGTGAACTTCTTCATCCGCCTTTTCAAGGGCAAACGCCTTGAGTTGGCTCCGGCGCTCACCGGCTTCATCATGAGCATACCTGTGTTCGGCGATATCGCCATTATTCTGAACGCGCCCATCTCCGCCATCCTCGCCAAGCGCAAGAAAATGAGCATGACACAGGTGGCGCCATTCGTCAATCTGGGCCTGACGCTGACGCACGGCCTTGTGCCGCCCACGCCCGGTATCCTCGCGGTATCTGTGTTGCTGGGCGCCGACATCGGCACTGTGATTTTGTGGGGTCTCGTGTGCTCTGTCATCTCCTTCGCAGTGTGCTATTTTGTGCTTACCCCGATCTATTCCAAATGTGAGTACATCGAGCCGCTGGCTTCCTACACCGAGGGCATCGAGGCTGTGGAGGACACATCCTCTGTGGACGCTTTGCTCATCAAGGAAGAGAATACGCCAAAGGCGGCAGCTTCCTTCCTGCCTCTTCTGCTGCCTGCCGTGATGATCGCTGTTGGTTCCATCGGCAAGCTGCTGGTGAGCGAGGGAAGCGGTGCCTACACCTTTTTCAACACTTTCGGCAACACGGTTCTGGCGCTGTTCTGCGGCATCATTGCTGTGGGAATGCTTATATTCGGCCGCAAAAAGAAGGTTGTGGATAAGGCAAATGTGGACGGCAACGGCTGCAAGGTGAGCGAGAAGAGCAGTTGGTTTGAGATCGTGATGAACAACTGGGTCGGCCGTGCGCTCAACATCGCCATCAGTGCTCTGCTCATCACAGCTATGGGTGGCGCCATGGGTGGTATCCTGCGCGAGAATGAGGCGATCCAGACCATCGGCAACGCTATTGCAGCCACCAATTTCCCGGCGATCCTGGTGCCGTTCCTGCTGGCAGCCATTTTGATGACGGTCTGTGGTTCCATGACGACTGCCTCCATGACGGCCGCTGGCCTTATGGCAGCACTGGTTCCCGTGCTGGGCATGAGCCCGGTGGTGGCCGCTCTGGCCATTGGTGCGGGTTCCATGGTGGGCTGGCATGTGAATAACAGTGGCTTTTGGATCTTCACTTCCCTGTATGGCTTTGATACAAAGCAGGGCCTCAAATACTTCACCACCACCAACGCTCTGGGCGGTATCGTAGCATTTGCGGTGCTGGCTGTGCTGACGATGGTCGGCTTGGTGGCATAAAAAGGCAAGAGTCGCCGGTGCGGCCCCGCTGCTCTGCCGGCAGGGGCGGAAGAACGGTGGCTGCAGCAAAGCGGCGGCCGGGATGTCCGGGCGCCGCCTTGCGCTGTTTTTCCGGCGTGCTGTTGCTGCCGGGAGAGGGGTGCGTGGAGCATTTGCCTGTGTATGGACGTATACGGCTGCGGCCGTATTGATGCAGAGGAGGAGAACATGATCAATGCATTTCCGAAAAGCAGGTGTGTCGCCTGGACGGGCGGCGCTGTTTTGGGCGCAGCGGCAGGCATTTCTGCCTGGCTGTATATGGCGGGCCGTGCGGCCTCGCTCTTCAACAGGGCAATCGTCGCGCTGCTGGCCGCCTTTATCGCTGTGAATATCGCATTGTATATAGCCCGGCTCATGGCCGCGCGGGAGTATCAGAAACGCCTTCTGCTGCTGTATGAAGCACTCGACCCGTCGGCTTTCCTGCAGGCACTGCTGCCCCTGCGGAAAAAAAGGATGGATGCTTCCAACCGCTGCACCACGCTGGTGCATATTGCCAACGGATATCTCTACGGCGGTCAGCCGCAGCAGGCACTGGCGGTGCTGGAAGATGTGCAGCCGCCGGAGAAGGCGCTGGAGATGCGGGGTCTTGTGGCCGGCAACAAAGCTACCTGCTTTCTGGCGGCGGGCGAGATGGATCGGGCGCAGACAGCCATGGACGAGCTGCGGCGCATTGCAGCAGACAGGAGCTGCAAAAAGGAATTCGTACAAAAGGCGCGCCATACGCTGGGCTATCTGCAGCTCTGCATGGATATTGCCCGGGGAAGGCACGCAGATGTGGGAGCGCTTCAAAAGGATTTTGAGAGCAGCCGTGCACCGCTGCACCGGCTGGATGTGCAGTACCGTATCGCACTGGCGCTGCGCCACAGGGGCGACCGGACAGGCATGGAGAAAAGCCGCGAATATCTCCTTGAGAACAGTGGCGGTACCTGCTACGGCGAGCTTGCGCGTGCACTTTGATACCTGTGAGCGATATAAAAAAGCAAGGCCTGAGGCTTCACTGCCCCGGGCCTTGCGGTCTTATCGGAAAGTTTAGTTTTTTCCACACCATCATTTTCTTCGTGGCCTTGTAGATATGGTTGTGTCAAAAACTTTTCGCACTTTGGTTTGCAGACCCTGACATGAATGAAGTCAGCCGGTAATGGAGGCATTCTCAATGGCGTCCCTTAGGTGCTTCATGTTCATGTAATTCCTGTTGCCCCACTGGACACCGGCCACATTACATTGCGCAGCCGTGCGCAGACTGGCATGAGGGCAGATTTACCATTCGGGAAACTGCCCACCCTACGGTTGTGGCGACGAATTTCCCGGTTCAGCCTCTCAATGGCATTGTTGATGTGGATGCGTGCCCAGTGTTCGCTGGGGAAGTCGCAGCAGGCAAGCGTCTCCTCAATGCTCTCCTCCGCCTTTTTGATGGCTTCTTTCAGCTTCATGGAAGTTCCTCCACCATGGCCCGGGCCTTTTCCTAAATGGTGTCTACACAAGATTAGGCTGAAACGGCACACCAAATAGCAATGCAACGAATTTGTACTGCTGCCAAAAAGGATGCTGTATTTTTGCGTGTCGAGTGGCAATACCACGCCAGTATTTCAAGTGCAGAAAAGCATTCCCCAACAAATGACGAAGCCGATACAAATAACGGCCATACTTCCGCTGTTATCTGCGATCTCGTTTGATCGGAATGACGACGTTCATCCCAGCACCAGCAGCATAAGAAATAATCGGGTTGGTGCCATGACCACGATCAGTCAATAATGTTTCCGCAGCTATTCCCCCAATCAGGTGAATAGCTTCTTGGCAATCAGCTCGGATACCCTCTGCAACATGTACTCGGACCGGCATACCATTTGCATCCACGGCAAGGTGAATCTTGGTATTGAGTCTCCTTTTGTACGACTCATGTCCTGATTACCGCTTTTGGCTTCTGCTGCATGTGGATGTACCTTACAGTGGCTGACATCAATCATCGGCCATTCCAAATCAGGCTCATCTGCGAAAATGCTGATATACAGTACCCCATTTCCCGTAGCACGGCGGCAACCCCCGCCATGTGCTCCTGTGTGTAAAATCCAAAATACGCCATTGATAGACCGCCGGTTATCTTGTGCTGTGCCGCCCCCATTGCCCTCGCTGTCCTGAACGATGAGGCGCCAGCAGATTCCATACCTGATCACAGCTGTCATGGCGTTGTTGTTCATTGCTCATAGGAACACCTCTTTCTGAGCTATTGGCCTATTTTACCACATTACTCGTGTAAACACTATTTAGGAAGAAGAAATGCTGCCCTCTTTCCGTTTGTTTGGAAGTATGATAGAATAAGCGGGAAATTTGGATAAAGCCGGGATGTTGTATATGAGTCTGGAATCAAAAATAAGAAGTCTGAAGGCACATCCTCTCATTCAGGTGCTGGCCGACAATGGGGGGAATCCGCGTACGCTTGTGCTGATCGAACCGCTGTGGGGCGTCCCTTACAACCTTATCGCACCGTTCGCCACTCTTTATATGTACACACAGGGCATCACAGATGTGCAGATTGGCCTGATTCGTCTCCGTCACGATGGCAGTCCAGGTGTTGTTTTCCTTTTTGGGGGGCATTTTGTCTGACAAGCTGGGACGAAAATTCACTACCATGATGGGGGATTTTTTTCGGATTGGGGGCTGGCCTGTCTGGTGTGGGCTGTTTCGAACAATTTCTGGCTGTTTTTGGCCGCTGCAATCCTGAATTGCTTTGAGCAGATCAATCAGACGGCATGGTACTGCCTGCTGATTGAGGACGCACGCCCAAAGGATCTGGTAGGAATCTATACCTGGGTAAATATTGGCGGATTGGTGGCCATCGTTTTTTGCGCCGCTTTCCGGTCTGTTCGTCCGTTCGTATTCGATCGTGCCGGTAGTACGGGTGCTGTATTTTCTTTTTGCGCTGACAATGATCCTGAAAACGCTCATCACCTTCCGGTTTTGCCATGAAACGAAGCAGGGCAAAATCCGGCGCGCAGAGACAAGGGGAATATCTGTTTTTCATATGCTGGGGGAATACCGCCAGTTGATTCCCGGTATGCTGAAGAATAGGGGCGTGCTCAAAGCAGTGGCTGTTTCTGTGATCCTGTATGTCACCAACATGGTGAGCACAAACTTTTTTGGTCTGTATGTGACACAGCGGCTGGGGCTTTCGGAAAACTTTCTGGCGCTGTTCCCCATTTTGAACGCTGCTGTCATGCTGATCTTTATGATAGGGCTTCAGCACCGCATCAATGCCACGAAATTTCGCATCCCGCTGTGGATCGGGCTGGCGTTGTACGTCGTGGCTGCCTTGGTGCTGATCTTCTCTCCTGCGGGCAGACTGGGCTTTGTGCTGTTGTATGTGTTTATTGCCGCTGTGGCGGCAGCGCTGGTGAATCCGCGTAAGGACGCGCTTCTCCAGCTCAACATCACTCCGCAGGAACGGGCACGCCTGAATGCCCTTATCATGGCCTCCACAGTTGCCCTCTCCTCTCCTTTTGGTTATCTGGCCGGGTGGCTCTCCAGTATGGACCGCCGCCTGCCCTTCGTTTTCACACTCCTGTTATTTGTCACGGCAATGTTTGCCATAGGCCGCATCCAGGAGCCGCAGGTGGAGGAAAGGTAGAAATGCCGCTGCGGCTGATTTTCCTGTGTTTTAGGCGTCAATGGGTGGTTTCTTATGCTTTATACGGTTTTCGGACGCTTTTTTGTGTTGACGGCACATTAAAAACAAGCGGAACAGCGCCTTAGGCGGGGTGCCATAAAAAAGTGAGTGAAGTTTTGGGGAGCGGCATGGCCTATGAATCATGCCGTTCCTGCTTTTGTCAGCTCTTCCAGCGGAATAAAGCCCACGGAGCATAAGTGATTCGGATACTCTGGGTTGCCTCGTACCGCTTATCCGTCCGAAGCTCTTCAGGTCCTTTTTCCGAAACATCAATGAACTTGTCCGTAGTGTACCGGCAGAAAAAATCTTTCAGGTTGATGGCTGGCATTTTATTCCTCCGTTTTGATTTTTTGGTTGGGTGAATCGAAACAAAAGGCAGGCGGGGCGCCTGGAGACAAAGTGTCTCAGAGCATAGGAAAGCGCCCGCACAGCTTAAAGCTGTACGGACGCAGGAGAAACGGGCGTTATTTTCAAATGCTGTGTATTACGATGATTTTCGTATCCTTGGGCAATCTCTATCCGCCCTGGAGAGTGGCTTTTTTGAAAAGCCAAGGAGACGGATAGAAAAGCACAGCGTTACCTCCTTGCATCCGCAATGATGGTTTTAGCTTCTTTCTTTGGTAACACCTTGCCATAAGACACGACTTTCCCGTCCACAACCAGCGCAGGAGTAGTCATAACTCCGTAAGCGGCGATTTGTGAAAAGTCCGTTACATGGTCGATGGTTGTATCCATTCCCAATTCCACAAGAGCTTCACGGGTAGCATTTTCCAGAGTTTTGCATTTAACGCAGCCACTTCCCAGCA
>ENA-OQMY01000349-OQMY01000349.1-human-gut-metagenome-genome-assembly--contig:-NODE-349-length-13268-cov-2.633742_pt1 | contig 13268 bp, 13 predicted proteins | sample MGYA00242623_ERZ504868 | MGnify/ENA primary metagenome ERZ504868 (study PRJEB26092, sample SAMD00036386) | human gut metagenome | host: Homo sapiens | study: EMG produced TPA metagenomics assembly of...
AAAAAACAGCCCGCGCCTGTTTTGGGTCTCTGCGGGCGGTCTAAACAGCGGCAGTGCCGCCGCTTTTATGTGCAGCCGGGCTGCGCGGAATTTTAAGAGCGTGATCCGGGGGGCCACAGGAGGGTTTCCCGGCTTTGCGCAGCAAAGCCGGGAAAGACGAGCCGCTTCGGCGCAGAGCGCCGCGGCCACAGCGGCACAGCGCCGCGCGGGAGGAATTTTATGAGAAAAAAGGCGAGCGTGCGCCGCACGTTTTACCGTTCATTCTGTCTGCTGATCGTGCTGCCGCTGGTGGCAGTGGCTGCCGCCGGCTCGGCCCTGCTGTACCGCAAGCTGCTGGCCGACGCACGAGAAATGGTGCAAATGCGGCAGGAGGCGGTGTCTTCCGCGCTCACACAGGACGTGCGGCAGGCTTCGCTGCAGCTGGCGCATTTCCTTCTTTCAGAAGACAGCGAGGGCCTTGCTCTGGTGGACGAGCTGCCCGCGTCGTCCAGCCGCCGGTATGAAACGGCCGCCCGGCTGGAGAGCATTTTTGATTATTACCGCCTGACGGGCCGCCGCCTGGAGGCGCTGCACCTGTATCTGACGGACGGTACGTCCTATCAGCTGTATACAGGCCTGGCCGTGCCGCAGAACCGGGTGAAGGAAGCCGCGTGGTACCGCGCCGCCCGGCAGAGGCCGGGGGAGGTCTGTGTGGGTGTGGCGGAGCCGGGAACGCTGCTCTCCGGCAAAAACCGGCGCGGAGATCTGCTGCTGACGGCGGCGCTCCAGGTGGAGCCGGGATATGGTGGGAGCGCGCTGGAAGTGGCATGCCTTTATTTTGAGACGGACGCGGAGGAGATGTTGGAAAGCTACAACAGTGAAGCGGGCGCGGTGCGGATGGCGCTGGCTCTGGATGGGGCGTTCCTGGCCGGGGACGAGGCGCTGGCGCCGGCCGTAGAGCGTTTCCTGGGGCCGGAGGGCGTTCCCGGCGGCGGAATGGATTGGGGCATCGCCACACAGGTGCGCAACACAGGCCTCACCGTGGTGTCGCTGGTGGACAACCGGAAGCTGATGGCGGGCTACGAACGGACGCTGTGGCTGTGCGCCGGAGCGGTGGCCGCGATGCTGGGCTCGTACGCGCTGTTTTCGGTGCTGTTTCTGCGGCGCATCGTGCTGCCGGTGCAGCATCTGAACGAGGGCATGGAGCGTCTGCAGCAGGGGGATTTCACCCATAAGCTGCCGCCCGAGGGCCACCTTGAGATGCGCCAGCTTCTGCAGCGCTATAACGATACCGGTGACAGAATGCAGGCCCTGATCGAGGAGAACCGCCTGCGGGAGGAGCAGCGCTATGCCGAGGAGCTGAAGGCTCTGCAAAGTGAGATCAACCCTCATTTTCTGCTGAATACCGTCAATACCATCCGTTTTATGGCGGACCTTGCGCGCTTTGATTCCATCCGTGACATGGCGGCGGACCTGATGGAGATTCTGCGCTGTCTGCTGCGGACTCCCGCAGAGCGCTATACGCTGGCGGACGAGGCGAAAATACTGGAAGCGTATATCCATATCATGGAGGTACGGTATTCCGGCAGCTTCAGCTTCCGGTGCGCTTTCAGCCCCGAGAGCCTGGCGTGCCGTTTGCCCAAGCTGCTGCTGCAGCCTCTGGTGGAAAACGCCCTGCTCCACGGCCTGGAGGGCTGCGAGGACGGCGAGGTCAGCCTGTCCGGGCGCACGGAGGACGGCGTTTTGTACCTGAGCGTCTGCGACAACGGTGTAGGGATGGACCCGGAGCGGCTGGCCGCGTGCCTGTCCGGCCCCGGTGAGGGAAAAGCCGGCTCATCCATCGGCTTGGCGAACGTGCAGCGGCGCGTCCTGCTGCAATACGGTGCGCCTTATGGCCTGTGGGTGGACAGCGCGCCGGGCCGCGGCACCTGTATTTCGATCACGCTGCCCGCTGGGAGCGGGCGGGAAGGAGGCTTGCCATGCTGCGCGCAATGATTGTGGACGACGAGATCCTGGTGCGGGCCACGCTGGAAAAAATGGTGGACTGGGCGGCCGAGGGCTTTCAGCTTGCGGGCTGCTACGCCAATGGACAGGCCGCGTTGGAGGCTATGGAGCGGTGTCCGGCGGACCTTGTGTTCACAGATATCAAAATGCCCGTCTGCAGCGGGCTGGAATTCATCGACGGCGTGCATGCCCTGGGCCTTGCGCCCCACATCGTAGTGCTCAGCGCTTTCGATGAATTCCCTCTGGTGAAGCAGGCGTTCAAAAAAGGGGCGGCGGACTATGTGCTCAAGCAGGAGATCGTTCCCGCCCGCATGCTGGAGCTGGTACGCGAGGCACGGGCGGCACTGTGTGCCGGCGGCGATGCGCCGGCACCCGCCCCAAGCGCGGCGCCGCTGCGTGATACCAATGCCATTTTGCAGGACGTGATTTTCCACAACGCGCTGCCGGGGGAACTGCCAGGGCTGGAGCAGGGCTATGTTGTGGCCTGCTTCTTTCTGGATGAAATATACCGGGAGATGGCGCGTCTGGGCACGGACGTGAATGCTACGCTGACCCAGCCCCTGACAAAGCTGGTGATGCAGATGCCGCAGTTCCGCTCCACCGACGGTTTTTATTCCTTTGACATGTCGCGCCACTTTTTGTTTTATTCTCTGGCACAGCCCGGCCGTACGATGGAAAAGGCCCGCACCTTTCTGGCGCAGGTGCAGCGCGCATGGAAGAATTACATGAATATTTCCTGTACGGTGGGCATGGCCGCGCCCCATGCCGAGCCGGAGACGTCGTTTTACACGGTGCTGGAGCAGGCCGAGACCAACACCACCCTGCGCTATGTGCTGGGTCCGGGGCGTATCTATGACGAAAGCTATTATCCGCAATTCGACCCCGTGACGGCGCTGCGCCAGGCAAAAAGCTGCATGCCCTTTATCCGTGCCGTAATGGAGGCCGATTTCGCGCAGGTGGAGCAGTATAAGAACGAGCTGGTGGGCTATATGCAGGACCTGCCGCTGGAGCAGGGCCAGTCTCTGGCGCTGCTGTACCTGTACAATTTGTATTATGAGATGGGCTTTTACGATATGCAGGTCGCTACAAGCTGGGGCTGGACCACCGCCTGTACCAAAGGCTGCGCGCCATCGAGACCCAGCGGGACCTGGTGATCTATTTCACCTCGGTGCTGCGGCGCATCATGGAATATTTTGAATCCAACTACGACCAGCAGTTCCCGGACCCGTCCTGCGGGCCAGCGTTTTCTGGACGACAGCTACATGCGCGCGGACCTGACGCTGGGCGAGGTGGCGCAGCGCAGCGGCTACAATGAAAAATATTTCTGCACGCTGTTCAAAAAGCGGTTCGACGTATCCTATTCCGACTACCTCACGGGCCTGCGCATTGCCGCCGCGCGGGAGCTGCTGGAGAAAACCAATATGCGCATGTACGAGGTCTGCGACGCGGTGGGCTACAACAGCGTGGAGCATTTTCTGCGTACGTTCAAACGGGCGACGGGGCAGACGCCGCTGCAATACCGGAAGGAAAATGTAAAAAAACATCAATAAAACAAACTCCGTGTCATTTCAAGGCGCGGAGTTTTTGTGTTATGCTCATAGTACGTTTTACAGAGTGCGCGGCGGCACGGCGGGCGTCTTGCCGCCGCGGCACAGCTTAAAGGAGGAAAATCATGATGAAAAAAGTTTTGGCACTGGCTCTGTGCGTGTGCATGGCCGCCATGCTGCTGGCGGGCTGCGGCGGCGCGGGCAGCTCTTCCGCCGCCGCTTCCGCTTCCGGCAGCGCCGCTGCGGGCACCAGCGCCTCCGCCGCGGGCGCGCTGGATCCAAACATCAAAGCGACGCTCACCTTTGCCACCACGACAACGAGGCCATGGACCTGTATGAGGAGATGGATCTGGAGGGCCGATTCCAGGAGCTGTACCCCAACGTGAACATCGAGATCGAGGAGTTCAAGGACGACGCTGAGTATTTCAACCAGATGAAGATCCGCGCGTCTGCCGGCGAGCTGCCGGACCTGATGTATCTTCAGACCCGCTATTATCCGGTGTTCAAGGACTATATGGTGGACCTGAGCCACACGCAGGCCGCGGCGAACAACACTCTGGCGGCTGAATTTGCCGTGGATGGGAAGATCATCGGCGTGCCGGAAAAAATTTCCACCGACTACGTGTTCTATTGGGCCGATATGTTTGAGGAAGCCGGCGTGGAGGTGCCCAAGACCTGGGAGGATTTTGTGGCCGCAAGCGAAAAGCTGCAGAGCTATTTCGGCGCACAGGACCCCAGCTTTATGGCCATCGGCATGGGCTGCAAGGACAGCTGGCCCATGTATCCGCTGATGGAGTACTCGCCGGCAAGCTTCTCCGGCAACGGAGCTTATTGGGATTATATGGCTACGGTGGACGAGCCGTTCGCAGAGGGTGAGCCCATCCGCGATGCGTACACCAAGGTTTATGACCTTCTGCAAAAGGGCGTGCTGGGCTCCGACCCTCTGGGCCTGGGCTATGACCAGGCGCTGAGCCTGTTCCTGAACCATCAGGCCGCCATGATGGTGGACAATTCCATGGGCCTGGCCAAGATCGAGGCCAGCGGCGTGGACCTGACCAACCTGAAAACCTTCTATATGCCCTATACGGACGAGGAGGGCAACTTCAACCACATCGTCCAGGGCGATTTCTTCCTGGGCATCACCAATACCTCCGAGAACCCGGAGCTGGCCGAGGCGTTTCTGGAATTCTATTTCGCCGAGTTCTATCCCGAGTTCATCCTGCGCGTGGCCAGCGACAGCACTATGACCAACGCACCCAAGGACAAGGACCCGTACATGGTGTTCGCCGATGAGGAGCAGCCCGAGTACGTGCTTGTGAGTTACATGGGCGGCGGCGACGATTACACCGCCATCGTCAACGAGTGCAAGTTCGACTACAACAAGGTGGGCACCTCGATGCTGACCGACGGCTTTGATTTGGAAGCAACCTTCGCCCAGCTCAACGCCGACTGGTCCGCCGCGCGCGAGAAACTGGGGATGAAATAAGCTCCCCGGCAGCGCATCCGTAAGCAGAAAGGCGGCGCACAGCCGCTTTCATCCGGGGCCTTCGGGCCCCGGCCGCTTTTTGCGGGCTTTTGAGCAACCAAAATCGTTCAGGAGGGCAGCTGTATGAAGTCCATCCACAAAAGCCGGAACCGCTTTATTATTTTGTCGCTCGTGGTGCCGGTGATCCTGCTGTTGATATTCGTGGTCTACCCTTCTGTGGATTTGGTGGCCATGAGCTTTACAAGCTGGGACGGCGTTTCGCCGGAGCGGCCGTTCAACGGGATACGCAATTACATCGAAATGTTCACAAAGTCTCCGGACCTGTGGCTTTCCCTGCGCAACAACTTTATCTATTTGGCCGTGCACATGGTGATGATCCCCATCGAGCTTGGAATCGCCGTGATGCTGAACAGCGGCTTTAAGGGCGCAAAGCTGGTAAAGACCATCGCGTTTCTTCCGTTTATCATCAACGGCGTGGGAATGTCCTATGCGTTTTCCTATTTCTTCTCCCCGGTGAACGGCGCGTTCAACCAGATCCTGACGGGGCTGGGGCTTTCCGGCTGGATCTGCAAGTGGCTCAGCGACCCTGCAATTGTCAATTTCGTGCTGGCGGCAGTGTCCGCCTGGCGGTTCAGCGGATACCACATCGTGCTGTTTTCCACGGGCCTGACGTCCATTCCCACCGAGATGATGGAGGCAGCCCGTATCGACGGCGCCAATGCGTGGCACCAGCTCTGGCGCATCCAGCTGCCCAACATCTGGCTGGTGTTCAGCTTCGTGATGTTCGACTGCATCCGCGGCACGCTGCAGTGCTTCGATATCCCGTTCATCATGACGAACGGCGGGCCGGGCTACGCCTCGTCCACCTTTACGCTGTACACCATCGACACCGCGTTCAAGTACAACAGCTTCGGCATGGCCGCCACCATGGCCGTGGCCATCATGGCCATCGTCATTCTGGTGTATGTGTTCCAGAACGTGGTGCTGAAAAAAGTGTTCAACCAGGAGGAGGCGGCGTGATGAACCGGGACAAATGCAAACGCGCGCTGTTCCTGTGCGTGAAATATCTTGTGAGCGCCGCGGTGGTTGCCGTGGTTGTCGGCCCATTGCTGGTCACGCTGTTCACATCGGTGAAAACACAGGCCCAGCTCGCCTCCACCTCGCCCATCCTGCCGCCCGCTCCCGGTGCGTGGAACTGGGACAACTATGCCGAGGTGCTGGGCGCGAAGCTGCTGCCCGTGGCAGTGAAAAACACCGCCGTGATTTTGGTGGTGAGTATTTTCTTCAACGTGCTGCTGGGGTCCGTTACAGCTTATTGCCTGCAGCGCTTTGAGTTCCGCTTCCGCAGGCTGGTGATGGGCTGCTTTTATCTGGGCATGCTGGTGCCCACCTTTGTGGTCGAGATCGCCCGCTTCAAGGTCATCCAGAGCATGGGGCTGTACAACACGCTGGGCGCGCCCATCATCATCTATGTGGCGTCCGACCTGATGCAGCTGTACCTGTACATGCAGTTCGTCAGCAAGATACCCAAAGCGCTGGACGAGAGCGCGCTCATCGACGGATGCGGCTATTTCCGCATTTTTTACAGCATCATTTTTCCGCTTCTGGCCCCGGCAACGGCCACGGTCGTCATTTTGAAGATCGTCAACATCGTCAACGACATGTACGTGCCGTACCTGTATATGCCGAAAACAAAGCTCAAAACACTGACCACATTTTTGATGAATTACGCGGGTGCGCAGCAGGGCTCCTGGCCCACGCTGGCAGCCGCCATCATCGTAGTACTCATCCCCACCGTAGTGCTGTACCTGATTTTCCACAAGCAGATCACGGAAGGGCTTTCGGCGGGCGCAACAAAGGAATAAACGGAGGTATTGACCATGAGCGAATTTATGTCTTACGATCCCTGGGCGGAGATCACCACCCGCAACGGCTATGCCGGCGACGAAATGGTAGCCATGCTGCAAAAGGCCATCCGCAGGGGCAAGGAAGAGGACGCGCTGCACGCGGCCTATGAAATGTACATCACCAGCCCCCAGTTTGAGGAAAAGCTGTGGCGCCGCCTGCTGTGCATCAGCGTGGAGGATATCGGCTTCGGCAATCCGGATGCCCCCGAACCTGGTGTACACGCTGTTCAAAATGCGCCAGGAATTCCCCTACAACGACGGCGACAGGCCCATGTTCTTCGTGCATGCCATCCGTTACCTGTGCCGCCAGAAGAAAGAGCGCTCCAGCGACCATGTGAAAAATCTGCTGAACCACGAGTTTGAAGTGGGGACAAAGTTTGAAGTGCCGGATTACGCGCTGGACATGCATACCCGCCGCGGCCGCGAGATGGGCCGCGACGTGTACCACTTCCTGACGGAGGCCAGCCGCGTGGAGCCCTATTACGAAACCGAGGGCGCGGCAGAGATCTATGAAAAATACAAGGCGCTGCTGGAAAGTGAGGACCAGGGCGAAAAATGCCCCAATGCGTTTGAATTCAATTCCTGGCAGTATTGAGGAAATCCCCGGTTTTGGCATTGCCAAAACCGGGGATCTTTGTTCTGCGGCTCAGTCGATGACTGTGCGGGTGCGGCCGATGCCCACGCTGGCCGCCGTCAGCTTTTTCCAGGTGTTGCAGCCGCAGATGCCGTCCGCCGTCAGGCTCACGGCGCGCTGGAACGCACGCACCGCGTTTTCCGTGCCGCCGCCGAAGATGCCGTCCAGCGGGCGGTTGGTGTAGCCAAGCGCATTGAGGGCATCCTGCAGGATCAGCACATAGGTGCTGCGGCTGCCGCGCCGCACGGTGGGGTAGCCCGCCGTGGTGCCGCTGCACGCGGGAGTACCGTAGCGGCGGTCGAAATGTCACCCAGGTCGGCGTCATGGAGATGGGCTCCACATAGCCCCAGGCGCCGGTTGCCACAGCCGCGTTGCGGATGGCCTACGCGCTGGGGAATACGAAACGTTCTGCCCCACGTCGAAGCTCACGCCCGCGTAGTGCTGGCTGGCCGTTCCGTGGCCGCCTTCCCAGATGCGCTTGAACGCATAGCCGATGTAAATGCCCTTACCGTAACGCCGCCGCGTAAGGTTCCATGCCTCCATGGCGCGCGTCGTCGTCCAAAGCGTAGGGCTGTTGGATGAGCCGCGGAACTCGCGCACGCGCATCGTGTTGCCGTAGGCGTAGGGCATCGGGTCGTTTTCAGACAGGTTATAGGTGAACAGACGATTGGTGTACTCGTCGTATACGATGACCTTGGCCATGGCCCTATTCCTCCTCCATGATGTAGTAATTGTAAATGGCGTCCCAGGTGGCGCGGTCCACAAGGCCCGTCACAGGCAGGCCGAAGCCCTCCTGGAATTCCTTCACGGCATTGAGCGTAATCTCGTCGAAAATACCGCTTTCGGGCACGAACCAGGCCACGCAGAAGCGGGAGGCGATGCCGTTCATGTAGCGCTGCAGGCGGCGGACGCTTGGCCCGGCGCTGCCGATTGCCAGCACGAAGCCAGGGTATTCACCCTCCGGCAGATCGTTTTCGCCTTCGTCGGAGGCAAGGCTCAGGTAAGTGATGACGAGCGCCGCCCAAGTGGGTTCATCCACAATGCCCGTGATGGCGAAGGCGAACTCCCGCTGGAAGCTCTCCACGGCGTCCTTGGTTTCGGGGCCAAATTCGCCGTCAAGCACGGTGATGGGGGAGATGGTGTCGTAGAACGAGCCGATGTACGCTAGCATGAACTGAACGAACTGCACCATACTGCCGCTCATGCCCTCCTGAAGGTCATAGCCCGGGTATGCAAACACACGGAAGCGGTTCACCGGGCCGTCCACGTTGCGCAGCGTGGAGAACTGGTTGTAAATGCTGTTCCAGGTGGCGGGGCCGACGACGCCGTCCACCGCTAGGCCGAACAGGCGCTGATAGGCCCGCACGGCTTCCGCCGTTGCGGTGCCGTAAATGCCGTCAAAGGCGATGACGGGAATTTCCGTGTAGTAGGCGCTCATCAGGTACAGGTAATACTGCACTTCCTTGACCGCCCGTCCCGTAGAGCCGATACGCAGAGGCGCACCGGGGTAAGTGCCCGGGCGTTCGGTGGGCGCCAGCAGGCCGTTGATGATGCCTGTGTACACCTCGTAGATCTTGTTCCAGGTCAGCTTGCCCACCAGACCGTCCACGGTAAGCCCGTAGAATTGCTGGAAAGCGCGCACAGCACGCTCGGTGGCGGAGCCGAAGATGCCGTCCGCCGTGATGGCCGGGATGGCGCTGTTGGAGTTGGAGATGATGCGCAGATAAAACTGCATTTGCTTGACGTCGTTGCCGCGGCTGCCTACAGCGAGCGTGGTGCCGGGGAACTGGCCCGGAGTATCGACGTTGGGCGGGGCGATATCTGTCTGGATAGAGCTGTATTCGTTGTAGATGCTGTTCCAGGTCGCCTGTCCCACGATGCCGTCCACCGTCAGGCCGAAATGCTGCTGGAAGGCGCGCACGGCCCGGTCCGTGGCCTGGCCGAAGATGCCGTCCACCGTGACGGTGGGAATGGTGTCCACAAATTCGGCCACGGCGTTGAGCCAGAACTGGATCTGTTCCACATCGTCGCCGCGGCTGCCCACACGCAGCAGGGTGCCGGGCCATTGGCCGGCTACAAGGTTGCCGGTGGCGGCCTCGCCTTCGCTGGAAAGCTCCGCAAGCTTTTTGACCGCTACGTAAATATAGCTGATCTTGTACCAGGTATCCCGGCCGACAACCCCGTCTTGGGCAAGGCTGAACTGCTTTTGAAAGTTTTTTTACCACAGCCTCGGTAGAGGCGCCAAACACGCCGTCCACCTCGAGAGTGCCGAAGAAGGGGTAGTTGCGGGCGATGCGGTTGAGCTGGCGCTGAATGGTGCGCACGGCATTGCCTGTGCTGCCCAGGCGCAGCGGTGTGCCGGGATAGCTTTCGGGAATGGCCTGAATGTTATTGGTGCGTACGATCTCAATATTGTTGCCGTAGTAATATTGCAGGATGGACAGCGCGTTGCGTCCCTGATTGGCCAGCGTGACGGTGCCCCATTGCTTCATGCCGGGGCAGGATACGGTTTTGCCGTCGCAGTACTCGGTGTAATAGGGGTCGATGGTACCGATGCGGCGTACGTAGGTGTTGAAGATGTCGTCGGTAATGCGGCTCATCACCTCGAAGATGTTGCGGCCATGGACGTAGTACTGGTCGTAGCTGGTGGAGCTGGTGATTTGAAAATTGTAGCCTTTGCTGCGGTACCATTCAGTATATACGCGGTTCAGCGCCAGGCTGATCTGAGCGTGGATGTTGGCCCGCAGGGCCTGCTCCGGCCAGGTGGGATATACCTCGCTGGAGGCGACGTTTTTGATGTAATCGCGGAACGATACCGTCACGTTCTGCACATTGGCCGAGGGGCGGCCCAGGTGTACCGTGATCTTTTCGGGGATGATGGGCTGGTCCAGAATGCGCGGGCGGCAGGCAGACAGCGGGGTGGGGCCGGAGGATTCGCCGCCCTCGAACAGCTTGTGCGTGGGGATATCGAAATCCTCAGGGAGACTGCGCACGGTGTAGGCGGCCGTTTCGTCCTCCTCCACAGGAATCATGAGCAGTTCCAGCAGGCTTACCTCACCGTCGAATACCTGCACACCCGCCACATGCACGGGGTCATAGCCCTCATGCTCGGCGGTCACGTCCACCACGGCATAGGGCAGGACGGTACGGTTGTTTTCGTCCAGGGAGTAAGAGCGGGGCGGGCAGGCGATGGCAACGTCGTCGGACAATGCCTCGGGACCGGTGGTGACGGTTTTATCCGGGATTCCGGTGCCGGAACGCTGGGATATGGTGACGATGACGTCAGGCACGGGCTGCGCGTTGCTGGCGGCGAAGCTGCGCAGGCGCAGAAAGCCTGTGCCGGTAAGGTCCGCCGCGGCGATGGCGGCGGTGATGTTTTGAGCGGGTGAAGGCGCGCGGGGTGCGGTGCGGCACCTGCACTGCGGCACAGCGGCGGCGGGCTCCGCACCCGGAGCGGCACCGCTGCTGCCGCCGCATGCGCACATGGCGCGGCCTTGTTTGTCAGAGTTCATACAAACACTCCTTTCTTGTCTTAGGATATTCTTTGAAAACCTGTGCTGACACCCGGGCTCCCTCTTCCTTTTTGCCGTTGTTTGGGATATACTGGTTTTAGACCCGAATCTTGGAGCGAACGGAGGGCGTTTATGGAATTTACGATTGAAAATAATTTTTTGTGCGTGCGGGTGCAGAGCAGGGGCGCTGAGCTGTGCAGCGTGGTGAAAAAGGAAACGGGCGAGGAAATGCTCTGGCAGGCGGACCCAGCTGTGTGGAACCGGCATGCGCCTATTCTGTTCCCCTACTGCGGGCGGCTGAAGGGCGGCGCGTTCACCCACAACGGCGTGTCCTATGAGGGCGGCCAGCACGGCTTTGCCCGGGATATGGAGCACGCGCTGGTGGAACAGAGCGGGGACAGCGTGACGCTGTGCCTGGAGGCAAATGTGCTGACGATGGAAAAATTCCCGTTTGCATTCAAGCTGTTTTCCACTTTCCGGCTGGAGGGCGTGACGGTGCACCACGACATCCGTGTGGAGAACGACGGCGGCGAGGTGATGCCCTTCGCCTTCGGGTACCATCCCGCGTTTCTGTGCCCGTTCGACGCGGCGCATAAAGCGGAGGATTACGTGCTGCGGTTCGATACGCCGCAGACGCCCACCGTCATCGAAACCGGGGAGGACGACGGCCTTGTGACGGGCGCGACCCGTGTTTATTTTGAAAGTGAGACAGACATTCCGCTGCATGACGGCATGTTCGACCACGACAGCACCTGCTTTTCCCGGCTGACGGCCGGGAGCCTTTCCATTGTGGAAAAAGAGACGGGCCGCCGCGTGAGCGTGGGGATCGAAGGCTACCCCTATGTGCTGATGTGGAGCGCAAAAGGCCCTGTCCGCTATGTGTGCATCGAGCCGTGGCACGGCTTGCCGGACGCGCGCACGGCCAGCGGCATCTGGGAGGAGAAGCCCGACACGGTGCGCCTTGCGCCTGGCGAAAGCTGGAGCACCGGCCTTGCGATGACGTTCGCACGGTGAGGCGCGCGTTTATTGGAAGCACGCGGCACGGCCGCGCCGAAGGAGGTTTGTTTATGCTGACACGGGACAGCCGCATCGGCGAGATCTATGCGACGCCCATTGGGCACGACATCATCCATACGCTGCTTTTGCAGACGGGCCTGCCGGAAAAGGCCGTCGCCAACCCTGTGGTGCGCCGCCTTTCACTGCGCGCTTTGCAGAAGCTGGCGCCGGGCAGGCTGGACGACAGCCTGGTGGATTCCCTGCTGGGCCTGCTGAACCATGAAACGCAGACGCCGCCCGCGCCCACAGGCGGCATCACCCGCAAATGGTGGAAGGAGGCCGTGGCCTACCAGATCTATCCCCGCAGCTTTGCGGACTCAAACGGCGACGGCGTGGGCGATCTGCGGGGCATCCGCGAAAAGCTGCCCTATCTGAAGGAACTGGGCGTAAATCTGCTGTGGCTCTCGCCCGTATACGATTCCCCCAACGACGACAACGGCTATGACATCCGGGATTACCGGAAAATCATGGCCGAGTTCGGCACCATGGAGGATTTCGACGCCCTGCTGGCTGAGGCACATGCGAACGGCATGAAGCTTATCATGGACCTTGTGGTGAACCACACCTCCGACGAGCACCCCTGGTTCCAAAGTTCCCTGCACGACCCCGACGGTCCCTGCCGGGACTATTACATCTGGCACAAAGGCAGGGACGGAAAAGAGCCGAACAACTGGGTGAGCTTTTTTTCCGGCCCCGCGTGGAATTACTATCCCGAACGGGACGAATGGGCGCTGCACCTGTTCAGCAAAAAGCAGATGGACCTGAACTGGGATAACCCCGCGCTGCGCCGCGAGGTCTATGACATGATCGACTGGTGGCTGGCCAAGGGCGTGGACGGTTTCCGCATGGACGTCATCAACCTGATCTCTAAGGACGGCTTGGCTGACGGCAGCGAGGCGTTGGCGGGAGCCATCGGCCTGCGGGGCATCGAGCATTATTTTTACGGCCCGCGCCTGCACGAATATCTGGCAGAGATGCGGCGGGAGAGCTTTGGCCGTTACGACGCCGTCACTGTGGGCGAGACGGCGGGCCTGGGCATGCAGATGTCCAAAATGCTCACCGCGGAGAGCCGCGCGGAGCTGGACATGGTGTTCAACTTCGACGCGCTGGAGAACCCGGGCAAGACCCGCTTTGACGATTACC
>ENA-OQMY01000350-OQMY01000350.1-human-gut-metagenome-genome-assembly--contig:-NODE-350-length-13264-cov-2.224937_pt1 | contig 13264 bp, 9 predicted proteins | sample MGYA00242623_ERZ504868 | MGnify/ENA primary metagenome ERZ504868 (study PRJEB26092, sample SAMD00036386) | human gut metagenome | host: Homo sapiens | study: EMG produced TPA metagenomics assembly of...
GTTGCTTCCGGATATGCTTTTACGAAGTTTTCAATATTCGCAGAGTGATCCGGCTCCATATGCTGTACGATCAGGTAATCCGGTTTTCTGCCATCCAGTGCTTTCGCAACATTTGCCAGCCATTCATCCGCAAAGTTTGCATCTACGGTATCCATAACTGCCGTTTTTTCATCGAGAATTACGTAAGAATTATATGCCATGCCGTTCGGCACTTTGTACTGACCTTCAAACAGGTCTACCTGATGATCGTTGACTCCCGCGTAGATAATATCCTCTGTAATTTTCATAAAAATCCATATCCTTTCCATCTTGTTTTTCCTGCCCGGAACCTGCTCCGAACCGTATATTTTTATATTATCCTATGATGGAGGAAAAAGCAAGTAAAAATAGTAAAGATTACTATTTTTACTTGCTTTTCTCCGTTCACACACACGATATCCCTTTTCCACAGCTTGCAAATCATCACAATACTTCTATTTTACAGGCATGTTCTTTTGTTTCTTTATCATAACTGATTCCAACCGCCAGTCGCAAAAGCAAGTGCAGAAAGATTCCGAGCGTACATGCTGATACTATGAGTATAGTCTTTTTCTGTGGGAGGCGCAAGAATGGAATCCCGTTTCTCACTTCTTATTTATTTTCCGGGAAAACAATCTCTTTCTCTGGTACGCCTTCTGATTTGATGACGTAGCCGTCAACATCATCAAAATGAATCTTGTACTGATATTCGCTTTCACGTCCCTCTTTTGCGTCATCGGCATCAGCGTAATAGGTAAGGCGAATTTCGAAAGTATTTTTGTTTCCTTCGCGCCAGGACTCATCGCCGATCAGCCAGTCGTTTTCGAGGGTTTTTGTTCTTTTCAGCAGCACCTCGGCGTACTGCTGTGCGCCGCTCCAGATTCCTGTGTTTTTGTACCGGTTCTGCATGGTGTTCTGATACTGCCACAGTGTTACAAACATGATCGTCGCCATAATTGCCGTGAAAAGAACGGTTTTGTATTTCTTTCGTTTTTTCTGTCTCTGCCGGCGGATACATCGAATGGTTCCGATCATCATCATTACCAGAACAAACAGATACCACAGGGTCCAGAAGATCTGCTCTTTTCGTTCCAGACCGCCGGGAATGAATTCTGCCAGCTGATCGCCCCAGACGAAATTTACCAGGGATGCCAGAATGCCCATAGACAGAATGGATGCTGCCCCATAGACTTTCCGGCTTTCTTCATCATCGAAGGTTCTGGAAGAAATACCACAGCGATACAAACGCTGCTGCCACCAGACCGCCTAGAATCAGGCCGCCGCCCACGTTTACGATCTTTGCCGCCCACGCTGCCGCTGCCACACCGATCACCAGAAATCCCGCGATCACGTTTGCGTTCCGGTCCTGTTTTTTCTGCTGCCTTGAAATGTCACCTGCGTTCTGCAGCATTTCGGCCACCTCCTTCTGAGTATACTGAATTTCCGGCACCGCCTTCTCCTGCCGTTAGCGATATCGCTCGTTTTTTTCCAAAGCTTTCCCGATCAGTCGATCTGTATATCCGCATTCATCTCCACAGGTAGAAACGGAATAGACCGATTGTCCAGTATATCCGTTTAAAGTCAGACGAGAGATAAAACGGGTCACAGACACCGCCGGTCCCCAGGAATGCACAGGATAGACAAACAATATCTTTTCATCCGGACGAACCGGATAGCCCCAACCATCCTTTTCCTTATGCAGTTCTTCTGCAATTGAAACCAACTGTTCTCCCAGCGCCTCACTCAGAGCCTTTGCCACCCAAAGAGAGTTTCCAGTTCCAGTAAAGTAAAATATCATATTCCTATTTCTGTTTCAAATACAAAAGTAAGTATAATCTAAGAATACACCTCGCATTTACCTTATTAAGAAACCTAAACGGCAACGTGATGAAGATAACAATGGGACCTTACACACGTTGTCATTCCTGCCTGAAGCCTACTTTTACCTTTGCGGAGATTTGGAGCAGACGCTTTTTATATCTTAATTTGCATTACCATAAAAACACACAATATGAAACGGACTTTACTTATTTGGGCTTCGATGGCTTGCATGACTGTTCATTCGGTCATGGCACAGGACGCAGCTGTAAACAAATCATCGAAATCGGTCAAACGGATAATCAAGTGATGGATCATTTAGATGTACTCACCAACCGCATCGGCGGCCGTGTGATCGGCTCGAACGCATACGATAATGCAGTTGAATGGGTTGCCTCGAAATTTACGGAATGGGGACTGGAAGTAGAACTACAAGAGGCCGGCACGCTGCCGGTCGGCTTCAACCGAGGACCGTGGTTCGGCAAACTGTTGGGAGAAACGGGATGGAACTGCATTTCGTCACTCCCTCCTACACCGCCGGAACAAAGGGTGTACAACGCGGACATGTCTTACAGGAACCGCTTACCCAAAGCGAGTTCGACCGCATGAAAGGACAACTAAAAGGGGCTTGGGTGCTGATCAACGGGAAGAATGTCGGCTGGCCGGTCGACCGTTCCGCCAAAGGCGACTCCATCCGTGCCGCCATCATTTCCGAAAACAACGAAACGGCCAAAAAGAACCGCCAGATCATGGAGGATAACTGGCGCAACAATACCGACAACCCGCTGCTGCCATTGAAAGAGGATGTCCCGGCCTTGTTCTACAAACAGATGTGCGAAGCCGGCGTATTGGGTTTTATCCAATCGGCCACCGTCCCTTTGCGTGCCCTCTATGACAAGGCAATCATACACGATCCGACTTTCACGTTTGACAACCTGCCGGAAGTCTGCGACATCAAGTTAGACGAACACCAGTATGCGGCCATCAAGCAGATGGTAAAGGAACGCCGCACCTTCTTCCTTGAGTTCGATATCCGTAACCATTTTCGTATGGGACCGGTAAAATACTATAATGTGATCGGTAAGATCAAAGGCTGTAAATATCCGGACGAGTATGTGATGGCGAGTGGTCATCTGGATGCGTTCGACGTGGCGACAGGTGGCGTGGACTGCGGTTCCGGCGTCACTCCGGTGATGGAAGCGGCCCGCATGATCATGAAATCCGGTGCGAAGCCTAAACGGACGATGTTATTCTGTGCTTTTGCTGGCGAAGAATTCGGATTGTTAGGTTCTACAGCCTGGGTGAAAGCCAATAAAGATAAATTAGATAAAATCTCCAACTTGTTCAACCGCGACGGAGGCCCGACACCTCCCGTCGGACTCAATGTTCCGAAAGCGATGTATCAGGACTTCGTGAAGATATGCGCGCCCGTCAAGAAGATCCATCCCGACTATCCGTTCGAAGTGAAAGAAGCCGGCCCGTTCACCAAACCTGCCAAACCTGCCGGTACGGATGCATCCGTTTTTGCTGTCGAAGCAGTCCCGGCCATCGCCTTCAACGAAAAGGACATCAAAGGATACAACTTCAACTACGGTGAGATCTGGCACACCGAACGCGACACTTACAGCAAAAGCATCCCGGAATATCAGGAACATGCCGCTACAGTAATGGCGATCGTGACGCTGGGAGTAGCCAACTTGGAGCATCTGCTGTCAAGAGAAGGATTGTATAAATAAAACTTCAGAAAGGAATAACAAACCCATAGCTTTACAGAAGCTAACCCTATGCGTTAGTATCCATAAAGCTATGGGTTTGCGATATTTTTCGTACCTTTGCCCATTCAAAAGCAAATTAATAGGTATATAAGATATGATAACGGTTAACAATCTGGACGTACAGTTCGGAAAACGTATCCTGTTCCAGGATGTCAATATGAAGTTCACGCCGGGCAACTGCTACGGTATCATCGGGGCTAACGGCGCCGGTAAATCAACATTCCTCCGTGTTATCAGCAAACAGCTGGATCCTACACGCGGAACAGTGTCTTTAGGACCGGGTGAACGCCTTTCCGTATTGAGTCAGGACCACTTCGCATTTGATGAATACACCGTAATGGACACAGTGTTGATGGGACACACCACCCTTTGGGAGGTGATGAGCGAGAAAAACGCCCTGTATGCAAAACCTGATTTCAGCGATGCCGACGGTATCCGCGTATCGGAACTGGAAGAGAAGTTCGCCGAGATGGAAGGCTGGAATGCCGAAAGCGATGCCGCCGCCCTCTTGAGCGGATTGGGCATCTCGGAAGAATTCCATTACACACTGATGAAGGACATGAGCGGTAAGCAGAAAGTACGTGTCCTGCTGGCACGCGCCCTCTTCGGACAGCCTGATAACCTGTTGCTGGACGAGCCGACCAACGACCTCGACCTTGAAACCGTCATGTGGCTTGAAAACTATCTGGCGAACTTCGAACACACCGTGTTGGTTGTCAGCCACGACCGTCACTTCCTCGACTCTGTCTGTACGCATACGGTAGATATCGACTTCGGTAAACTGCAGATGTTCGCCGGAAACTATAGCTTCTGGTACGAATCCAGCCAGTTAGCACTCCGCCAGCAGCAGAACCAGAATAAGAAAGCGGAAGAAAAGAAGAAAGAATTGGAAGAGTTCATCCGCCGTTTCAGTGCCAACGTAGCGAAGTCTAAACAGACGACCAGCCGCAAGAAGATGTTGGAGAAACTGAACATCGAAGAGATCAAGCCTTCTTCACGACGCTATCCGGGTATCCTGTTCACGCCCAACCGCGAACCGGGCAACCAGATATTGGAAGTAAAGGGGCTGACAAAGTCCATCGACGGGAAAGTCCTTTTCCAGGACCTCAACTTCAACGTGGAGAAAGACGACAAGATCGTATTCATCAGTCACGACCCGCGTGCGATGACCGCCCTTTTCCAAATCATCAACGGAGAAGAAAAGGCCGATGCCGGAACGTACCAATGGGGACAAACCATCACGACGACCTATCTGCCGCTCGACAACTCCAAGTATTTCAACTCGGATTATAATCTGATCGACTGGCTGAGCCAGTTCTCGCCCGACACGAACGAGGTCTTCCTGAAAGGCTTCCTCGGACGTATGCTGTTTTCCGGCGAAGAGCTGTTGAAGAAAGTGAGTGTACTTTCCGGAGGTGAAAAGATGCGTTGTATGATCTCCCGCATGATGTTGACGGATGCCAACTGTATCATCCTCGACACGCCGACCAACCATCTGGATTTGGAATCCATCCAAGCATTCAACAACACATTGCAGTCATTCAAAGGAAACATCCTGTTCTCCAGCCATGACCACGAGTTCATCCAGACGGTTGCCAATCGCATCATCGAGCTGACTCCGAACGGCATTATCGACCGTATAATGGAATACGACGATTATATTACCGATCCGATGGTTGCCGAGCTGAGAGAAAAGCTTTATAAATAAACAAGCATCGATAACTTTCCAGAAGAAAAACCAGATATGTGGATGACATATATCTGGTTCTTTCTCTGATACCTTCCCTGTATATGAAAAAAAGAATCCTCTTCCTCCTTACCCTATATTTCATGTGGTTACCATTATTGGCAATCCAGAAGCCTGTGTTTATGCTGTACCACCATGCCTTAGCGAGCGGATGCTCGCTAATCGATTACCTTAAGGTAATTACACACGGGTTACTATTGGACTGTACGATAGCCGGCTATCTGACAGCGTTACCTTTGCTGATGACGTTAGTTTCGGTATGGTTGCCGGGGTCTTTTTACAGGAAACTGCTGAAAGGATATTTTGGAATCATGGCGGTATTGATCGCAGCGATCTTTTCCGTGGATGTGGCTTTATACGGCTACTGGGGATTCAGGCTGGATGCGACTCTTTTCTTCTATCTTCAATCACCCGGCGATGCGATGGCAAGTGTACCGCTGGGGCAATTCTTTGCCCAATTGCTGATGTTCGCCGTATATGCTTTCGGGATATATTGGGTGTTGAAGAGGTTTATCGTTCCGCTCTTCCCTGAAACACTGGTGCGGAAACGGTTGGGCGGAAGCCTTATCATTATCCTGTCAGGAGGGATACTCTTCATTCCGATACGAGGAGGCGTAACGACTTCGACGGCGAACGTGGGGATGGTATATTTCAGCCAAAACCAATTCCTCAACCATTCGGCAATCAATCCTTGTTTCAGCCTGATCGCTTCACTTAGCAAGCAACAGGATTTTGCGGCACAGTTCAATTTTTTCCCGGAAGAGGAAAGGAAGGAGGTAATGGATACTTTGTCTCCGCACTCGATGCGGGGACGCAAAGGGACGAATCCCGCAGATGCAGATTTACAGCAAAAGCCTCTGCAATCCCTTCTCAATACCTCACGACCGAATATATTGATTATCCTGATGGAAAGTTTCTCGGCAAACGCGATCGGAGCGGTCGGCGGAGATTCCATCATCACGCCTAACCTGAACCGATTGAGTCGGGAAGGAGTACTTTTCACAAACATGTATGCCAATTCATTCCGGACAGACAGAGGAATCGTTTCGGTGTTAAACGGATATTTGGCACAGCCGACCACTTCCATCATGAAGTATCCGGCAAAAAGCCAAACACTCCCCTCTATCGCCAAAACTCTGACAAACGAAGGATATGTTGCCGACATGCTGTACGGAGGCGATATCAACTTTACCAATATGCAGAGTTATTTCTTCAGTTCCGGTTACAGCCGGATCACGGCAGACCGTGACTTTCCGCTCACCAGCCGCTTGAGTAAATGGGGAGCGAACGACGATATTACGTTCCGCCACCTGTACGAAGACATCAAAAACCGGGACAACCAAGCTCCCTGGCTCAGCACTTTCCTGACGTTAAGCAGCCATGAGCCGTTTGAAGTTCCCTACCACCGGTTGGACGAAATGGGGCTGTATCCGAACTCGGTTGCCTTCACGGACAGTTGTATCGGCAACTTCATAGACAAATTGAAAGAATTGCCTGTATGGAAAAATACGCTGGTTATTTTCGTTTCCGACCACGGATATCCTTATCCGAAAGATGTGGTCAACTATGAACCTCGCCGCTACCATATACCGATGCTTTGGATCGGCGGTGCGGTGAAAGAACCTGTCGTGATTGACAAATTAGCCAATCAGACGGATCTTGCCGCCACCCTATTGAACCAGTTAGGGATCGATCACGACACTTTCACTTTCAGCCGGAACATCCTAAGTCCCGATTATCCGGAATATGCATTCTATACTTATTCTAACGGATTCGGGTTTATCGACAGCACCGGTATATCCGTCTATGACAACGAAGGGAACAAACCTCTGATCGAAGCCCCCCGAAAAGGCAGTGACTTGCGACTCCGCAAAGGAAAGGCACTCCTGCAAACCTTGTATGACGATTTAGGGAACCGATAGCCTTTTTATTGCATTCTGCATAAGTTTTGCAGGAATACTGCAATGCCTACGCAGAATGCAATGGTGATCCCCACGCTTACTCCTCTTGCTTCTCTTCCGTCAACAGCTTGCCATCATCATCCCAAGTACGCCAAATGCCGCTTTTCCTTCCTTTAGCATAAAACATTTCGAAACGAAGAATGCCTTTATCGTTCCACACCCGCCAAGGTCCGTCTTTTTGCCCATCTTTATAGGAAGCAATACCGGTCAGTTGCCCGGCTTCGTTATAAGTACGCCATTCTCCATGAAAAATGCCGTGATAGTAAGAACGGACTTCCGCAATCTTGCCATCAGGATAGTAAATCACATAAGTTCCTTCGGGACGGCCGTCTTTGAGGAAAAGCTCCATCTTCAACATACCATCATCGTAAAACTCGGTATAGCGGCCAGTGTAAGGAGTTGTTTGAGACTCGTCCGTATAATACTGGCCTTCACTAAGGAACAAGTCCTGCGCCTGGATTGCCAGGGCAGAACTTGCCAATAATGTTGATGTCAATAATAATCTCTTTATCATCTTTTTAATATTCAGTGTTCTGAGGATCCCAGTTTGTCCAACCGGCTGTCCAATCGTTTGTTCCATCAAAAGCTCCTTTGTAAGTTACTTTTTCAAAAAAGCTGTTATTCAAGACTTCATCAACAAATTCGGCTCCTTGTACGGCAGAAGCAACGACAGAAGAATAGTCACCGTCTTTTGAAATAATTTCGTTGGTGGTTGCCAAAGTAGTATTGTTACCAGCGCGGTTGAAGAAGTTCTCGCTTACCTTTTCGTCATCGTAGAAGTTCTTCCACATACCGGCAAAGATTACATTCTTAACGGCGATACCATCATTTGCCGTACCTTTCTTATCCGTTGCACGAAGTCCGTAAGGCCATCCCGTGAATACGGAGTTGTAGACATTCAAACTCGAATTACGGCGCAGATGCATGGCAGCCTGGAATTTACCTCCTTTGGCTCCATTAGCGGCATCGGCTGTCTTTGCTTCAACCTCGGCTTGTGTCATATCAGAAACCTTTCCATAGAACGGACCGATCAAAGTCACGTTGGAGAAGACAGGCTTCGTAAGCGGGGTATTGGAAGAACCACTTGCATCATTATCGGATTCGAAGCCGTTAGAGTCGGAAGTATCAGCGATGTCCTTGTCACGCACACTCAACAGAAACTGCAAGTTACCCGTATAGCCGTAATCGGTATCGAAATCATCGTCCCAACCTTTGTAAGCAACCAAATGCTTAGCATTGACCGTTCCACCGAACCATTCATACGAATCGTCATTAGAATAAGACACCTGTACGAACTCCACTTCCGTACCACTACCGACACCACCGAATGTCAGACCGTTGATCTCCTTGTCGGGTTCCAAAGGATAGCCAGCAAATTCAATACGGACATATTTCAACTTACCAGAGCTTTCTCCATTAAATTCATCGGAGGTCGTGTTACCATATTCCGTTCCGGGTCCACCCTCGATAACCGGTCTTTTTGTCTGGTTTACACGAGCATTACCGCAGATAATCAAACCTCCCCAGTCTCCCGTCGCACGCTTGCCCGGTTCTTTATCGGAAGTAAAGACGATCGGTTTGTCAACCGTACCTTCAGCCATGATCTTCGCACCCGGTTCGATAATCAAAGAGGCAGCCTTTTCACCGGAAGAAACAGATATACCCTTGATGACCGTTCCAGCTTCAATTGTCAACGTAACACCCGGTTTTACATAGACAAAGCCTTTCATATAGTTCTTATCAGCAGCATTCAGCGTAAGATCGGAAGTTATCTCTCCCTCCAAGATCACTTCTTTGGAAGACGGAGCCTCATTAGAAACAGTCACAGCACAAGTTGCCGTCTTATTGCCATCTTTTGTCGTAGCGGTGATCGTAGCAGTACCCTCGGTAACCCCTGTCACCTTACCGGCATCTACTGTTGCCACCTTTTCATCGGAGGAACTCCATGTTATCGTTTTATCCGTTGCATCGTCCGGAGTAATGGTGGCAGACAATGTCACGGACTCGCCAACCTTGACAGTTGCAGTCGTAGGACTTACGGCAACAGCCGATACAGCTATAGAGCCATCAGGCTTGTCATCATCACTACAAGATACAGTTCCAAACATAACGGCCAACGCACATACAGAGGCCAAACCTTTCAATAGAAATCTGTTCATAATAAAAACATTTTGTTTGTAATAGAGATATATTCTAATTCACTTTAAAACTTGAGGGAAACACCGACATTAATATCCACTCCCGGACGGTAGCTGCGTACCAACTGTTCACGTTCACGCTTGCCGCCGTTCTTGTCCGTCAACTTCACGAACTGTTTGTATTCGATTTTAGAGTTCAGCATATCCTGAATCCCAGCTTTGATCTCAACAGCTTTGCCGATCTTCTTCGAAAAAGTCAAATCCAGGGAATTACGAGGCATCTCATATATGTCGGGAATATCTTCATTCTGGTCCTGCATCGGGACACCGACCGACTCGATGCGCTTCCCGATACGGTTGTAAAGTAGCGAAGCGGAGATTCCCTTGTCATCGTGCTGATAAAACAGACCGGCATTCACCAGATAAGGAGATTGACCCGCCAATGGCCGGTCACGTTCAGGCGCTCCTTCCTCAAAGCGGACACGGCTATGGATATAGGCGGCATTACAGACCAAGCTCAACCCTCTTAATCCGATAAAGTCAAGGCTTTTCTTCATATCCAACTCAATGCCGAACGTCTCGGCATTCTTCGCATTGTGATAGGTATATTGTAAACCGGAACCCGCCTCGTTATAGGTTTCCTCGATCGGATCCTTGAACCGTTTGTAGAATGCACCGACTGTTATCATCTCGCCGGATGCCGGATAGAATTCATAACGCACCTCCAGATTGTCCGCATAAGCATTCTTCAATTCGGTATTACCGACTATATTCGCATCCCGCTCGAAATTAAAATACACATATGGTACTACCTCACGGAACTCCGGCCGGTTGACCGAACGGCCGTAAGCAGCACGCACAAGGTGTTTCGCAGACAGGTTGTAAGAGATATTGACGGAAGGAAAAAAATCGCTCGTCCGGTTATCCAAGTGAACAGGAGTCGTACCGTCTGAACTGTAACCATCCATTTTAAGGTTATAATATTCCATACGGACACCGATATTGGCATTCAGCGCCTCCCCGTAGTTCAACTTGGCAGAGACATAAGCGGCTCCCAAGATATTTTCGGAAGTATAGGAGTCGCTGTTCGTCGTCGTCTCACGCATCCATATCCTGTCTGCCGAAATGTTCTCATCACAGAACAGCCCCGTATAATCCCAATCGGCATACCGGTCATACCCTTTACCTAACAGATTGTAACCGAATCGGCGAGCATCGAACGTACGACTCTTATATTCTCCATAGACACCACCGTCAAGAACAGGGGCGAACTTGTCGGAGACAGTGAACTTATGTTCATAATTGGCAGCGAGCGAAACACCGTGATCCTTCAAGTCCTGGTAATAGCGCATCGGATCGGAGACGTAATAATTCGGTAAGTCCGTCTTCGTCTCGTCGAGGATGGAATTGACGATCTTGCGGTCCGGTTCCCGATAGGCAGCAAAAGCATAGCCGGCAGTCCAGTCCACTTTGTTGATATCCTCCTGTAACGTATGCGTGCCGCCAAGCTGCCCTGAATAGGTCGTACGTCCGGTATAAAGGGATTCCCACTTGCGGATCGCCTTGTCAGAATAATAGTTCATCCCTTCCCTCTGTGTCAGGGCGGAAACACCACGCTGGCTAAAAAAGTTACGAAACTCGTATTTATGATCGCCTTTCATAAACGACCAGTTGAACAAGGCTCCTAACTTGGAGGTATTCTTATAGCGGACATCGTTGTACTCAAAGCGCGGACGTGAGAGATCGTTCGCCACATCATAGGCGATATAGTTATTATTCACCGTCTCCGAATAATCGTAACCGGTACTCCAGTTCACATTCGCAATATTCCCGATCTTCCAGTCGCCTGCATCGAAGGAGCGGTGTGAAGTGAGCGAAATCTTTTGGTCCGGAATAGCCGTGAACCTGTTGATTCCCCACCTCTGGTTGATCCGCCGTGTAAAGGCAGCGGCTTCCTCTGTCGAATAATCCCCTAAATGAGAAGGGAAAGAAGAGGGCAAACTCCGCACCCCGGCCCCAAATCCGAGATAGTCCTTCCAACTCCCGTCCGTCAGCTGGAAACTCCGGAAAGTAGCATTCGTATTAAATCCCATCTGGTAAGATACGTTGAAGGTATTCCCGTCCGGTATATTCTTGGTCATCACTTGCACGAAACCACCGGAGAAATCGGCCGGCAGCTCGGCAGACGGACTCTTATAGACCATCATATTGTCGATCAGCGAAGAAGGAAGCACATCGAACGAGAATGCCCGGCTGTCCGTCTCGCTCGAAGGAGTGGTCGCCTCGTTCAGCCATACATTATTATATCGTTGCGCCAGCCCCCGGACCACCACAAAACGGTCATCCACGATCGTAAGCCCCGGAATACGGCGCAACACCTCGGCGGCATCACTGTCCTGTGTCTTGCCGATCTGTTGGGCTGAAATACCGCTTACGACCGGCAGGCTTTTCCGTACCGTATTGATAATGGCGGTTTCCGTTCCCAACTTTCGTTGTGCCACGACCACCACATTCTGAAGTTGCAGGTCGGCATCGGACAGTTCGATTCTCAGCACCGACTCCTGATGGGCTTTCACCACGACATCACGAATGGTTTCCGATTTATAAGAGACATAAGAAGCGACAATCGTATATTTTCCCGGTTTGACATTCTCTATACGGAAGTTTCCCTCCACGTCGGCAATGGCCCCCACCGTAGTCCCTTCGATCACGACCGAAGCACCGATCAACGCATCTTTGAATTTGGCATCCGACACCGTTCCGCAAATAACGCCTGTCTGCGCCCAGGCAGACAACGAAAGAAAACTCCCCAACAACAAAAGAAAGAACCTCTTCACATTGCCTGTTTCACACTTGTTTCCCATTCCTTATTACTTGTTACATTTATTTGCCGGCAAAAGTAGAAGGGACGTATTGCAAGAAGATGTAAACAGAATTACATTGTAAAAACGATTATTACAATCCGTTGACAACAAAAAGAAAGCAACCATTTGACAAAGCGACCACCCATAGCAGATTTTACGAGAAAAAAGACTGCTAAGAAACTATTTATAGTATCTTTGGAAACAATTAAATAAACAATATACGATGAACTAGGTCATGCGCAAACTCCCAATCGGAATACAAACCAGCCTCCACAGGTTCGGCAAAAGAAGCCTCATCCCCTACCAAAGTGACAGACGTGACATCGTCAAAGTCTGCATGGAATTTGCCGAAGAACAGAATATCACAAGATGGCTATGTGAATAACAAAACTATCACAACGACCGCAGAATGGACATACACACTTTATACATCATCGCTTATGCCACCAGCACCACTTCCTGCCTGGGCAGTTGCGCCATCCTGCTGTTCTTGAACTACGGCAATATCGAGACAAACCCTGTTTACCTGAAGGCACGGCGGATCCTCGCATTTGCGACCTTCCTCGTGGCCATCGGTCTCCTCATCTCGCTTACCACCAGAAAATGGCAACCCGTCGGATGGGACATCGCCTCGTTTCCCGTCACCCTGATCGCCTCCTCGCAAACCCTGCTGTTCACATTCTCACTGATCCTGCTGTTCAACGAACAGTATGCCACCCGGCAGCGGATCCTGCTGCACGCAACTCCTTCCCTCCTCTTCACCCTGGCCTACGCCGGAGCATGCCTGATCTGGAAACGACCACCCCGTCTATGCTTACTCGGAATGGAAGTCACTGGTCACGATCCGCCTTCCCTGATCCGCACGCTCTACTCTGCTTGCCTACATCATCCAGTCAGGCATCTATGCAAAACTATTCCTGCACGAACGACTACTACTTACCTC
>ENA-OQMY01000351-OQMY01000351.1-human-gut-metagenome-genome-assembly--contig:-NODE-351-length-13247-cov-9.219512_pt1 | contig 13247 bp, 13 predicted proteins | sample MGYA00242623_ERZ504868 | MGnify/ENA primary metagenome ERZ504868 (study PRJEB26092, sample SAMD00036386) | human gut metagenome | host: Homo sapiens | study: EMG produced TPA metagenomics assembly of...
GAAATACTCGCGGTCCTTGTCGCCGATTTCACGCACGACCTCGCAGGGCGCGCCGTAGGTGACGGAGTTGGCGGGGATGGAAGAGAAGGATTTCACAGCATATGAAAATACACAGACCGGTGTGAAGGTTACTCTTCCGGCATGCAGTGTTGTTACACTTAGATTATCGAAATAATATTAAAACAGCTATTCAGAATCACGGGGAATAAAAAGCAGGGTTTCCTGTTCCTCAAGTGGTTCTGAATAGTTATGTATTAAAACAGAATTGTTCAGATTAAGAAAGGACAGATAATATGCCACGGGGATTAAATTACGACAACAAAATTTTATCTATAGTAAATACTGCAGTTGACATGCTTATTCTTGGGATTTTCTGGTTTGTCACCAGCATCCCTCTTGTTACCATAGGTGCATCAACTACGGCAGTTTATTATACTGTAAATAAGTGTATAAGAAACAAAAAGAGCTATGCTTATGTTGAATACTGGAAAGCTTTTAAAAGTAATTTAAAAAATCAACACTTGCTTTTATTGTATGGCTTATACCGGCAGCTTTTCTTGTGGCAGACTGCATGCTCATGAAACAGCAGCTTAAGGCCGGAACATATCTTGGAATGATGTACTATTTCTTTCTGGTATTATCGGGTGCTGTACTGGCATGGGCATTTTATCTGTTTTCATACATGGCCAGATTTGAGTGTACGGTAAAGGAGGCTCTTAAAAAATCACTTTTCATGATGCTTGCAAATCTTGGCTGGTCCATTTTGCTGGTTGCAGTATTTTTATTCATACTGTTCTGGTGCAGGGATATGCTATGGCTGGTTGTGCTGTTTCCGGGAGGTTTTGGATGTATAAAAAATTATTGTCTGGAGCGTGTGTTCAAGAAATACATGACACCGGAGGATATCGCACGGGAGCTTGAGGTAAACCGTACATATGCAAGCTGACCTTTTATAATAAGGCACACAGCAAAAAAGTTATAAAAACGGCTATATAATATGGAGAGAGTAGAATATGGATTTAAAGAATATAAAAATAGAGGATCCGTTTTGGGGACATATGCAGGAGCTTGTGACAGATGTTGTCATTCCGTTTCAGGAAGACGTGCTTAATGACAGACAGCCCGGAGTGGAAAAAAGTCATGCAATAGAGAATTTTAAGATTGCGGCTGGTCTTTCACAGGGCGAGTTTTACGGCATGGTCTTTCAGGACAGTGACGTGGCAAAATGGCTTGAGGGAGTGGCATATTCTCTGATAATAAAGCCTGATGCTGCGCTTGAAAAGAGAGCTGATGACATTATAGATATTATCGCTGCAGCACAGCAGCCGGATGGATATCTGAACACATATTTCACAATAAAAGAGCCTGAGCACAGATGGCAGAATCTGCTTGAGTGTCACGAGCTGTACTGTGCAGGCCATATGATGGAGGCTGCTGTCGCATATTATGAGGCTACCGGCAAGGATAAGCTGCTTAAGGTTATGGGAGGCATGGCGGGACACATCATAGACAGATTCGGGCCTGACAAGCTGCCCGGAATACCGGGGCATCAGGAGGTTGAAATAGGTCTGATGCGCATGTATCATGCAACAGGAAATGAGGCCTACAAAAAGCAGGCGAGATATTTTCTTGAGGAGAGGGGAAAAAATCCCGCTTTTTTTGCTGAGGAAGCCGCAAAGCGTGACTGGAATCATTTTGGAATGGTTCCTGAGGATACAAAGTATAACCAGAGCCATGCTGCCATTTATGAACAGGAAGAAGCGGTAGGACACAGTGTGCGTGCTGTCTATATGTATACAGCCATGGCAGATCTGGCAGCAACGGAGCACGATGAAAAGCTTTTTGCTGCTTGTGAGCGACTGTGGAATAACATGACAGAAAAGAAGATGTATATAACAGGAGGTATAGGCTCAACAGTGGAGGGAGAGGCCTTTACGAAGGAGTATGAGCTGCCGAATGATATGGCATACGCTGAGACCTGTGCATCGATAGGGCTTGTTTTCTTTGCAAAGCAGATGCTTAAAATAAGCAAAAACGGCAAATACGCAGATGTCATGGAGAGGGAATTATACAACGGAATTATAAGTGGAATGCAGCTTGATGGAAAGAGATTTTTTTATGTGAATCCGCTTGAGGTAAATCCCGGAGTATCAGGTGAAATATTTGGCTATAAGCATGTCATTCCTGAAAGACCGGGCTGGTATGCATGTGCATGCTGTCCTCCGAATCTTGTGCGTATGGTTACATCTCTGGGCAGATATGCGTGGGATGAGGATGATGATGTAATCTATTCACATCTTTTCATCGGTCAGGAGGCTCGGCTTAAAAAAGCAGATATAAAGGTTGTCAGTGAATATCCGTGGAAGGGACATGTTTCATACAGCATTACGCCGAAGACAGGCGATGAATTTGCTGTTGCAATACATATTCCGGGATATCTGAAGAGCTTTGAGGTGACACTCAATGGCATGAGGTTAAAAGAGAATAGTGAGGCAAAAGCAGATGTGTTCTATTCTTATAGGGATGGCTATATTTATATAAAAAATAAATGGCATGATAACGATGTTATAGAAATCAGCTTCAATATGGATATCCGTGTAATATATGCCAATACAAAGGTAAGAGAGGACATAGGATGTGCAGCTTTGCAAAGAGGTCCGGTAGTGTACGCTTTTGAAGGAGTGGACAATGATGATGATGTGCAGAGTCTGATGATAGATGTGTCAAGGCTTAATGAAGCACAGATTGAAACAGAAGCTGAGGGAATATTAAAGGGTGCGGTTCTTTTAGATATTCCTGCAGTGAGACTTGAAGGCTCAGATGCGTTGTATTCTGAGAAGCCACCTAGACAAAAGTCTGTAATAGCAAGGGCTATACCATATTATATGTGGGGAAATCGAGGACTTAATCAGATGAGGGTATGGATGCATACGTTATGAAGAAAAACGGACACATAAGATAACCGTAAATAACCATAAAATTAGCACAAAAACTTATTTTGATTTTAATGATTGGTATTATTATGTATTTGAAATAAAAACCACGAGAGAAATATAAATAAACACAAATAAAGGAGAGGAACTATGTTAGCAGTAAAAAATTACAAATTCTGGTTCTGCACCGGCTCGCAGGACCTGTACGGAGATGAGTGCCTTGCAAATGTTGCAGCACATTCAAAGGAGATTGTAGCCAAATTAAATGAGTCAGGAAAGCTTCCTTTTGAGGTGGTTTGGAAGCCGACACTCATCACAAATGAGCTCATCAGAAAGACCTTCAACGAGGCCAATACAGATGATGAGTGCGCCGGTGTTATCGTATGGTGTCATACATTTTCACCTGCAAAGTCATGGATTTTAGGACTCAAGGAGCTCAGAAAGCCGTTACTTCATTTACATACACAGTACAATGAGGAGATTCCATACGATTCGATTGATATGGACTTCATGAATGAGAATCAGGCAGCTCACGGTGACAGAGAGTGGGGACACATTGTTACACGTATGGGTATCGAGAGAAAGGTCGTTGTGGGACACTGGTCAGATCCTGTAGTACAGGAAAAGATTGCATCATGGCAGCGTGTAGCAGTCGGTGTGGTAGAGAGCAGTCACATCCGTGTAATGCGTGTAGCTGACAATATGAGAAATGTTGCTGTTACAGAGGGTGACAAGGTAGAGGCTCAGATTAAGTTTGGCTGGGAAGTGGATGCTTACCCTGTAAATGAAATTGCAGAGTCTGTTGCAGCAGTTTCACAGTCAGATACAAACGCACTCGTAGATGAGTACTATGACAAATACGATATCCTGCTTGAGGGCAGAGATCCTGAGGAGTTCAAGAAGCATGTAGCGGTACAGGCACAGATTGAGCTTGGATTTGAGAGATTCCTTGAGGAGAAGAATTATCAGGCAATCGTAACACACTTTGGTGATCTTGGAGCATTAAAGCAGCTTCCGGGACTTGCAATCCAGCGTCTCATGGAAAAGGGCTATGGCTTTGGAGCTGAGGGAGACTGGAAGGTTGCAGCAATGGTTCGTCTCATGAAGATCATGACAGCAGGAAAGAAGGATGCCAAGGGTACATCAATGCTCGAGGACTACACCTACAATCTCATGAAGGGCAAAGAGGGAATACTCGAGGCTCATATGCTTGAGATTTGTCCATCAATCGCAGACGGTCCTATAAGCATCAAGTGCCAGCCACTTACAATGGGTGACAGAGAGGATCCGGCAAGACTTGTATTTACATCAAAGGAGGGCACCGGTATCGCCACATCACTTGTTGATTTGGGGGACCGTTTCCGTCTCATTATCAATACAGTTGACTGCAAGAAGACAGAGAAGCCTATGCCAAAGCTTCCTGTAGCAACAAACTTCTGGACACCACAGCCTGACCTTTACACAGGTGCAGAGGCATGGATACTTGCAGGAGGAGCACATCATACAGCGTTCACATATGACCTTACTGCTGAGCAGATGGGCGAGTGGGCAGCCATGATGGGTATTGAGGCTGTATTTATCGACAATGATACAACAATCAGAAACTTCAAGAAGGATCTTATGCTTGGAAATATTTTTTACAAATAAAATATAGCTATGCTTAATAATTAAAATCCCGGGTTGTCTGTCACACTAAGGTGTGTACGGACAACCCGGGATTTTGTCGGTTGTGAATGATACAAAAATGCAGTTACTTTCCTTGTATTTATAACTGTTTAATGTTACTATGATTTTATCAGAAAACAGGCAGAAGGAGTGTGCATATTATGGCATTAAACATTCCGGTAGGAATCTCGAATTTCACAGAAATAAGATCGAATAATTATTATTATGTTGATAAAACCAATCTGATATATGAGCTTTTACAGTCACCTGGGACGGAGGTTACTATGATTACCAGACCGCGCAGGTTTGGAAAGACACTGGCTATGAGTATGCTTGAGAGGTTTTTTTGATATAAGAAAAGCTTCAAAAGTGTTATTTGAGGGTCTTGATATTATGTCGCATCAGAGTCTGTGTGAAGAATGGATGAATAAATGGCCTGTAATTTTTGTGTCATTCCGTCAGGTAGATGGTCTGGATTTTGACAGTGCATGTGCGATGCTTTCTTCTGTTATCGCAGAGCGTTTTTAATGAGCATTTATATCTGCTTGATGATGAGAGGATTACTGAATACCAGAGAAAGACATTTAGAAATATTGCTGCAGGAGAGGCAACGCAGACCGAGCTTAAGAACAGCTTACGGCTTCTTACAACGCTCATGAATTTGTATTATGACAGACAGGTCATTTTACTTATTGATGAATATGATGTGCCGATTGCAAAGGCAAATGCAGGCGGTTATTACAGACAGATGCTTGATATGATGAAGGGTCTTATGCAGGCATTGAAGGATAATTGCGCCTTAAAATTTGCTGTTGTAACATGCTGTCTTAAGATTGCGAAGGAAAGTATTTTTACGGGAACGAATAATTTTGTTTCGGATTCTGTTGCAGACTCACGGCTTACCGAGTATTTTGGATTTGTTCAGAGTGAGGTTGATGAGATATTAAAGGATGCTGATATTTTTAATCAGTCAGAAAATATAAGAAAATGGTATGATGGATATCATTTTGGAGATGTGGATGTTTATTGTCCGTGGGATGTGATGAATTACGTGCTTGATTTACAGCGTAAGCCTGATGCAAAACCACTTAGCTATTGGAAAAATACTAGTGATAATGCAATCATCAGATCATTTATCGATTATGCGGGAAGCAGTATTACTCAAAAGCTTGAGACACTTCTTTCCGGAGGATATATAGTGCAGCAGGTTGACGAAAATCTGACATATGACTATCTTCATTCATCGGAAGAGAACCTGTGGAGCATTTTGTACCTGACCGGATATCTGACAAGTGTCCGGGCTGACAATTTGGAAAATCCACTGCCGGGCAGGTTTACTGCTCTGACAATACCAAACGAGGAAATCAGAGAAATATATGAGACAACTGTCATCAGATGGTTTGATGAAAGTGCACCAAAATGGAACAGAAGCGCATTGTTTGATGCTGTCTGGAGTGGTAATATAAGGAAACTACAGGACGAATTAAACAGACTCTTACGCAGAACCATCAGCTATCATGATTACAAAGAAGATTTTTACCATGCATTTCTGGCAGGAATTTTTGCCGGAGCAGGCTATATGGTGGAGTCAAATAAGGAGTATGGCGATGGCAGAAGTGATGTGGTGGTGAAGGACCAGATAAATGGCAGGGTAGCAGTGTTTGAAGCAAAATACACAAGACAGCTTGAAAAGCTTGAGTGTAAGTGTGATGAAGCTTTAAAGCAGATAGAGAGTCAGATGTATGCAAAGCAGCTTGAGGAGGATTATGATGAGGTGCTTTGCTATGGAATTTCTTTCTTTAAGAAGCGGTGTATGGTAAAGAAATGATATATTTATTGTTGTTAAGGAGCAGGTGAGATGAATATAAATAGTATAAAAAAACTATCAGGAAATATTATTGCGCTTGCTCTTTTTTATTTTATCTTTCTGTGCAGCGAGTATATGTTTGATAACAGAATGGCGGTATTTACTGATTCAAACGGTGTGGTTATGGCGCAGAGCTTTATTTTAGGCAGCAGTGTGCCGGGATTTTTATCATATTATTTTATTGACAGATTATGTGACAGAAAGAACTTTAACAAAAAAATAATACCATGCATTTCAGGTGCGCTCTCTTTGATATGTATGATAGGCATATATCTGACAGGCAACTATGCGGGAGAATTGCTTTTTGGAATTATTCTGTTTATTGTGCTGGGGTATTTTGGGAGTCTGATTCATACACAGGCGGCCCTTGCGGTGAAGCGGCTTGATGATGGGTTAAATGGGATTACACAGCTGGCAGGAATATCATACGGAATTGGAATTTTGCTGCAGCTTGTGCACAATAACCTGATAGCGGATGGTATGTGTCAGGTGATTTTTCTTGCGGCGGCTATGATTATTATGACAGCATTCTGTGCCGGGAGCTTATGTGAGGTGTGTGGATATACATGCTCTGCAGAGGGCTATGGGTATGCGCCTAAAAAGCTTGGAATAATTCTTATATTGATTGTGTTTGTCATGACATTTGTGTTTGCAACACTTGATAATGCTGTTACACTGGTTCATGCTGCAGGAAGCGTGGATATAGGGCAGTGGCCGAGAATCATTCTGGCATACAGCGGTATTGTTGCCGGAGTTTTTATATAGTGCGGATGATAATAGGATGATGGATTTTATCATGTATATAGTGCTTTTGCTTTCCACAACATGTCTGATTGTGATTAGCTGTGGAGGCCCTTTTATGATAGGGCTTATCAGTTTTTTATCTGTCAGCAGGATTTTTCTCAGTCTATTTTGCTTCAAGATTTATGATATTTGCATGTCATACGGATAAGCCGGCGCTTTGGGCCGGGATGGGCAGAGCTGTGAACAATACAGCTGCTGTCGTGGTGGCAGGGGTATCACTTTATATCATGAGAGCACCGCAGTATGTCACCATGATTACCGGTGTGCTATTGTTTGCGGTGACCAGTGTGATTGTATTTGCTTATCATGAACAGCTGCGCAGGGGTGATATAGAAATATATTCATCCGTTGCATCGCATAATCAGGAAAATGTGTATAGGAAGAGACAGGCAGAGGACAAAGCTGAAATTACAGTCTATGAGACGGTAAAAATGACAGATGATGAATTGCTCGAGTTGTTTGTGCAGAAATTTCATCTCACACCGCGTGAGGGTGAAGTGCTTGATTATCTTTTGCATTCTGATGAAAGCATGCAGGATGTGGCAAAGCAGCTGGCAGTTTCGCGCGCAGCCCTCTACAGACATATTGCAAATATGAATGAAAAAACTCAGACCAAGGCGCGCATGGGACTGGTACAGTTCTATTACAGCTGGACGCGTGAAAAACAGTGATTTTAAGGGAATTTTGACATTTTGAGACGAATGTCAACTGTCCTTTTTTTGTGTGTAATGGTACAATTCTCCTATCGTAATAACTTGTAAAACGCATAAATGACATGCACTTAGAGTGTCATCATATAGTATGCGTGGAAGGGAGAATGAGGCAATATGAATAAAATCAAAAGAATAATGGCTGTTATGCTTGCACTTGTTATGGTGCTTGCGATTGCACCGGTGCAGCATATATGGGCAGATGGGGGGGCAGCAAGAGAATCAACAGCTGGGTGAGGGCAGACCGGGAGAACCACAGCATAATCAGCAGCCGGGCATGCCGCCACAGGGAGCAACACAAACAATACAGCTTCGTGTGGAGGGCGATGCGGCAGGCACAGATGAGCTGGCAGCACTTGTAATGGTAAGTCTTGATAATGGGGTAAATTATAAGTCGTTGAAGGAGCTGGCGTCAGATGCAAATTCAAAGGTTCAAAAGAACGGAAGCTCATATGAGTTTGATTCAGCTGTTACAAGCATCATGTCATATCTGACTGATGAGGCAGGCCGCTATATGCTCCAGACACCTGTGCAGATAGGGAAGAATAATGCAGTGAGAATCAATGCTGGTCAGATCTTTATCCAGATAGATAAGGTACGCTATACAGTAACGTGGGCATATGATGCAAAGAGATATGGAGAGGATGCATATCTGGAGCATGGTACAGCAAAAATTATTAAGGTTGGAGATAAAACAGATTTCACGGACTGGGATATGTTTGCAAATAATCCGGGTAATAAGGATGGTGGAAATCTGGTAGTAGAACCGGGGCAGCAGGTAACTGTTGAGCTTGTTCCGGATTATGGCTATCAGCTTGACAGTGTATCCCTTAATGGAAATACTCTTGCACCGCAGGATAAAAAATCTACATTTACTTTCACAATGCCACAGACAAATGTGCATTTCAAGGGTGCCTTTGTAAAGGCTAATGATGTAACAGACGTAAGCTCTGCAGCAGTAGGAAAAATTGAAATCAGCGATGGTGATAATGCCGCAGCATCGGGAAATCTGAAGATAGATGTATCAGACAGTGCTTCGGATACTGCAAAAGCAAATGAACAGATTGCGGCTTCAGATGGAGTAAAGAAAGAGATTGTTGCCAATCTGGATATTTCCCTTCAGCTTATTGTAAGCAAGGGAACAAATATGCAGGAAATCAGCGCTGATAATTACTGGATAAATGATATCACTGAATTTGAGAAGCCAATCAGACTTGATGTCGCTATCAAGGATTTTGATAAAAACAGTGAATATTCAGTTGTCAGGGAGCACAATGGAAGCTATGATGTGCTTGATGCAACAGTTTCAGACGGCAAAATCTCATTTGAGACAAATAAGTTCTCAACCTATGTAATTGTTAAGAAAACAGCTGAGAAAGCAGTCGTTACAAACCCTGATACAGTAGTAAAGCCTCAGGGGGATAAGAAGCCGGCTGATATCAAGACCACAGATAAAACTGTCGATAAGACTGCTGATAATGCCGGGAATGAAACAAAGCTTCATAATATAAAGAACGAAAAAGCTGCAAAAACAAGCGATAATATGCAGGCTGACATGATGCTTACTGTGTTTATTATCGGAGTAGCAGCTATAGTTGTTTCATTAAGAAGAAAACGTAGTTAATAAAACATAGTTAATAATAAAATACCGGCAGAACCATTTACGAACAATGGCTCCGCCGGTGCTTTTTATATATTCTCAATAAGTATCTTCACATCCCACTTATTCATCACATCGCCCTCTTTAGCTGCTTCTCCGGTGATCAGGTCAACCATTCCTGCAAGGCTTGCAGGGAGAGTCTGCTTTTCATCAGTGAAATTCATCACAAAGTAAAAGCGTGTATTTTCGCTCTCGCGGCATGTAATTTCAAGACCTGTCTCTTCAGCAATGACACCTGATACAGACACTTCATCTGTGGCTTCATCAAGCACCCTTGCAAGTCCGGCTGCCTCAAGCTGTGTGGCAACATAGTATACATGGCCTTTTCCGTAGCTGTTTTTTGTGACAGCAGGCATTCCTGCATAGAAATCGCTTTCATATGTGGCGAGTACTTCTGCCCCTTCCGGGTGCATCAGGTCGCACAGCAGATTGCATTTATATTCTTTTCCATCCGAAAAGCTTACAGTGTTTGACTGCTCCGGTGCGAGCGCGTCAATTTCCTCAACCCAGACACCTGCCATCTCGCGAAGCGGTCCCGGATATCCGCCCAGATGCACGTTGTCAGACTGGTCCACAATACCACTCATAAATGTTGTGATGAGAGTACCGCCGTTTTTCACAAACTGCTCAAGCTTTTCCTTCATGCCTTCCTTTACCATGTACAGAACAGGTGCGGCAATCACCTTATATTTTGAAAAATCACCGTCAACCGGAATCATATCGACTGAGATATTTTTGTTGTAAAAATACTCATAATAGTGGTGAATCTGGTCAACATATTTAAGGTCCTGTGTAGGTCCGCTTGTGTACTCAAGTGCCCAGTAATTGTCCCAGTCAAAGATGATTCCCACATCTGATTTATTACGTGTGCCAAGTGTCCTTGTGCCGAAGCTTTCAAGCTCTCGTCCAAGCTGTGCAGTCTCCTTAAATACCCTTGTGTCGTTTGTTCCGACATGTGCTATTACAGCACCGTGGAATTTCTCGCATCCACCCTTGCTTCGTCTGAGCTGGAAGAACTGGATAGTGTCTGCACCGTGGGCTATGGTCTGATAGCTCTGTGCACGCATCTGTCCCGGACGCTTCAATGAATTGTAGTGCTGCCAGTTCTGTTGGCTTGGAGTCTGCTCCATGAGCATGAATGGCTCATCCTTAAGACCTCGCATCAAATCGTGAGTCATCGCAACCATGCTCCATGGTGTGTCGTATGCAGGGTAATTATCCCACGAAACGATATCCATCTCTTTAGCCCACTTGAAATAGTCAAGACCCTTGAAGGTACCCATCAGGTTTGTTGTGACAAGTGCATCGGGAATGATAGCTTTTACTGCATCGCGCTCCAGCTTATAGCAGTTCAGCATGCTGTCAGAGTAAAACCGCCTGTAGTCTGTTGATATTCCGGCAAAGCTTGTCATGCCACCCCAGGCCTCCTCGCTGAGCTCGTTAGGTACGACTATCTCATCCCAGTCATAGAAGGTGTGTCCCCAGAACTCTGTGTTCCAGGCATCATTTACGGCATCAAGAGTCTTGTACTTATCCTTGAGCCATACACGAAACTGCTTCTGACAGTTGTCACAGTAACAGTATCCGCCATACTCGTTATTGATGTGCCATACAGAAATATTTTTATTGTCACTATAGCGTTTTGCAAGCTCTGTCACAAGAGCCTTTGCGTACTTCTGATATACCAGGGAGTTCGGACAGAAATTGTGTCTGGCTCCAAATTTATGCTGGCGTCCCTCGTAGTCGGTGCTCATTGTATCAGGATATTTTTTGACCATCCATGCAGGCAGTGCCGCTGTGGATGTTGCCATGACGATGTCGTAGTTTTCATTTGAGAGCATATCAACTATTTCGTCAAGCTCTGTGAAATTATACTCATTCTCAGACGGCTGTATTTTAGCCCATGAAAAAACGTTGATTGTGGCACTGTTGATATGGGCATCCTTAAAGTATGCCATGTCCTGCTTCCAGACCTCCTTAGGCCACTGATTTGGATTGTAATCTCCTCCAAAAAGGATTCTTTTGAATTTTGACTGCATTTTTTACCTCCGTTATGGTATTAACCCCAATATTATGATATTCTTAAACTATAAGTGTGTTTCCTTATGCACTAATCATATAATAGATTTACGGAAAATAGTATAACATCATAAACCAAATTATATAACATTTTGAAATTAAACTGTTTTTGAAAGGAGAAAGCATGCCTATTTATTTTGGAAGCAATTTCGCAAGAGAACCGTTTCAATTCGACTCTGTCGGTAATGACTGGGAGCAGGAAAGCGTGACGCGCCCGGAGGGGTATCCGCTGTACCATTATTTACAGACGAAGGAGGGCGTGGGCGAGGTAACTGTATACAGCAGAAATCAGGCTGTTTCAGACAATATTTTGTCAAACAGTCATACGATTGAGTTGCAAAAAGGGCAAGGGATTCTTATTGCTCCAAACGTGCCGCACTCCTATCACAATAAAAACATCTCATCCGGCAATAGCCTGCCCTGGAAAACAGAGTTTGCCACTTTTACAGGGACAATGGCGGCAGCCTTCAGGGAAATGTTTGATGAAAAGGAATACTGGCTGATTGATGAGAATAAGGGGATGGAGGTGTCGGAAGCGATTAACAAGGCTGTAGAAGACTTTAAGGAACGCTCCAGTGATACGCAAATGCTCTCACTCGACTGTTATGGCATCATGCTTTTGCTCTCAGACCAGTCTAATCACACACACGATAATGATGACCAAAGCTATGTACGTTTTATAAAGCCTGTTATAGATGCCATAGAAGAAAGCTACATTGACGATATCAGTGCCAAGGAGCTTGCTGATAGTGTATTTGTATCGCAGCAATATCTATCGCGTGTTTTTACGGAGTTTATGAACTGCTCGGTGTATGAGTACCTGACCAACTACCGCATCAATAAAGCCAAGGAGTTACTGCTTATAAACAGCAGGCGCAAGGTACAGGATATAGCATCTGATGTGGGGTACTCAGATGCCAGCCATTTTATCGTCATGTTCAAGAAACTTACAGGGATGACACCGACGCAGTTTCGGAAGCTGCATATATAAGAGGATGCAACTGTTTCTTGTATTAATAGGGTTTGATGTTAAGATATATTTATCAGAAATATGGTGCGAAAATGAATAGCTACAATTGTTTTATAAGAATTAGGAAGTGATAATATGAGTGATAGAAACCGGATATTATGTGAGTTCAGAAATAAGACAAAAAGCATTATGGGTGATTCGTTAAAGCAGATGATATTATATGGTTCATATGCAAGAGGAGATTATGGAGATAATTCAGATATGGATATAATGGTTTTGACGGAGCTGACGGATGATAGGATTATACAGATAGAGGATGAAATATTTGATGCAGCTTATGATATTGAACTTGAGTATGGTGTGCCGATAAGTGTGAATATTAAAAATGAAAAACACTTTAAAAATTGGGTAAACAGCTTGCCGTATTATTCAAATATACAAAAGGAGGGAATTATTATTGCTTGAGGAAAATTGTATTAGTTTAGCAAATATAGAATGGAAACGTCAATGGAAACTTTAAATGTTGCCAGGGAGTGTTTAGAAAACAAACATTTTAAAG
>ENA-OQMY01000352-OQMY01000352.1-human-gut-metagenome-genome-assembly--contig:-NODE-352-length-13237-cov-2.998780_pt1 | contig 13237 bp, 16 predicted proteins | sample MGYA00242623_ERZ504868 | MGnify/ENA primary metagenome ERZ504868 (study PRJEB26092, sample SAMD00036386) | human gut metagenome | host: Homo sapiens | study: EMG produced TPA metagenomics assembly of...
TTTTTTGCCATTGTGAGTGTACTGTTTCTGGGAGTGATCCTCTATGCATGGATCCGTATTCCGAAAGAGCGGTTTTATCTGCCGTTGCTCACCATTGCTACAGTACTTGCAGCTGGTGCACTGGGAAATTTTATTGATCGTTTTTTCAGAGGGTATGTGATCGATTTTATCTATTTCTCCCTGATCGATTTTCCGGTATTTAATCTTGCGGATGTTTATGTGGTTGTAAGTGGAATTTTTCTGATCCTGTTTGTATGCACGAAATACAGAGATGATGATTTTGCGTTTCTGAATATCAAACAGTGATCCGGGCAGAGATATAATGCATTTGTCTGTTCTTGTAGGAGATATAAATGGAAATATATGATTATACAGTAGAAAAAGAAGAATCAGGTATACGAATCGACCGCTATCTTGCTGAGAAAGACAGCGGTCTTTCCAGGTCTTTCCTTCAGAAACTTCTGAAAGAAGGACAGATTACCGTGGGAGAGAAGGCTGCCAAATCTAATTATAAGGTCCGTGAAAATGACAGGATCCATCTGGAGATCCCGGATTCCAGTGAGCCGGATATCGTTCCGGAGGATATTCCGTTGGATATTCTTTACGAGGATGAAGATGTACTGATCGTTAATAAGCCCAAAGGGATGGTTGTACATCCTGCAGCCGGGCATTATCAGGGAACACTGGTCAATGCAGTTATGGCACATTGTGGTGACAGCCTTTCCGGTATTAACGGAGTGATGCGGCCTGGAATTGTCCACAGAATTGATAAGGATACCACCGGGGCACTGTTGGTATGCAAAAATGATATTGCTCACCGGGATCTGGCAGAACAGCTGAAATGTCACAGTATCCGCAGACGCTACCGGGCAGTTGTGCAGGGAAATCTGAAAGAGGATGAGGGAACAATAGAGGGACCTATTGGACGGCATCCGACAGATCGTAAAAAAATGGCCATCAATCATAAAAATGGTAAAGATGCAATAACACATTACAAAGTGCTGGAACGTTTTGGCGAGGCCACGTATGTGGAATGTCGTCTTGAAACAGGTCGTACCCACCAGATCCGTGTGCACATGGCCAGTATCGGACATCCGCTTCTTGGGGACACGGTGTATGGTTCATCCAGAAATCCCTATCATCTGGAGGGACAGGCACTTCATGCAATGATCCTTGGATTTGTTCATCCACGTACCGGGGAATATATGGAATTTACAGCCCCACTTCCGGAATATTTTGTTAAATTGCTGACAAAATTGCGAAAATAGCTGGAAAACTTGTGGAATATAGTGTATAATAACTATATTAAAGAGGAAGCGGAGTTAATATTTGCAAATTCGCTGAATCTGAGCAGAAAGGATGTGGCTGTTATGAGTAACAATACAACAAGTTCTATTATTACTATCGGTCGTAAATATGGCAGCGCCGGAAGACAGATCGGCCAGGAAGTTGCTAAATATTTTGGAATCAAATGCTATGATAAAGAGCTGCTGGAGCACGCAGCCAATGACAGTGGGATCTGCAAGGAGCTGTTTGAGCATCATGATGAGAAGCCAACAAACAGTTTTCTTTATTCTCTTGTAATGGATACTTATTCATTTGGGTATTCCTCAGCCGGATTTACAGACATGCCTATGAACCATAAGATTTTTCTTGCACAGTTTGAGGCAATCAAGAAGCTGGCTTCAGAAGGTCCCTGTGTAATGGTCGGCAGATGTGCGGATTATGCACTTGCAGATAATCCGAATTGTTTCAGTGTATTTGTTCATGCAAACCTTGACTGGCGTATCAACCGTATTGCTCAGAAATACAATAAAAATGCCAAAGAGGCCAAGGACATGATCAACAAAACAGACAAAAGCCGTTCCAGCTACTATAATTATTATACCAACAAGAAATGGGGATCTGCGGACAGCTATAATCTTTGTCTGGATAGCAGCAAGCTTGGCATTGATGGAACTGCGAAGGCAATCATCGAAGCCATTCACATTTATGACAGCCTGAAAAAATAACATCAGATTTTTAGGCACCCTGCCAGTTTTATGGCGGGGTGTTTTCTGTATCAGCGCGATACCCTGAAGTCGGAATTTATCTTTGCAGGTTATTGGAAAATAATGTTTATGGTTTTTTTTAGACACAAACCAGAGATGCTATGTTATAATCACCTGGTGGAGGAAATTACTATGAAAATTCGTTGGAACCATCGTTATGTGCAGTTAGGTGTGACTGCATTTCTGGTTATTGCTGCCAGTATTTTATTTTATTACGGGATTTTCCATATGAAATCTCTGATCACCGGAATTAAAACATTTTTCGGTATTATGGCGCCGATCATTTACGGAGCTGCCATAGCATATCTGCTAACTCCCATTGTTAATTTTTTGGAGAGGAAGATCATTTTTCCGATTTTTGAAAAAAGGAATAAAGCACTTCAGAAAAAGGGGAGAAAAGTAGTACGCTGGATCTGTGTGATCCTTTCTGTATTTCTTATGTTTCTGGTCATTTATGCCCTTGTCATGATGATCCTTCCTCAATTGATTCGAAGCATCATGAATATTATTTACAGTTTTCCTCATTACGTAAGTGTAGTGGAAAACTGGTTAAACTCCGTCGTGGAAAAGGGATGGAAACTGAATCCGGATATGATCAGCCAGATCAATCAGTATTCCAGCAGATTACAGGAGTATCTGACAAATACGATCCTTCCCCAGATGCAGTTTATGATGAAAAATATATCCGCAAGCTTTCTGGATCTTCTTGTTTTTCTGAAGAATTTCCTTATTGGAGCGATCGTATCTCTTTATATACTGGCGGATAAAGAGGGATTTGTTGCCAAGGCAAAAATGGCTGTTTATGCAGTTCTTCCAACCAAATGGGCAACTTTTCTTGTTCATTCCATGCGTTTTACGCATAAAACCTTTGGTGGATTTATCAGCGGAAAGATCCTGGATTCCGCAATTATCGGTGTATTGTGTTATGTTGGAACATCGATCATCGGAACCCCATATGCGATTCTGGTCAGTGTGATCGTCGGTGTTACAAATGTTATTCCGTTTTTCGGGCCATATCTGGGAGCAGTTCCGTGTTTTCTTCTTATTTTGCTGGTAGATCCCATTCAGAGCTTGTATTTCCTGATCTTTATTTTGATCCTTCAGCAGTTTGACGGAAATATCCTTGGACCAAAGATCCTGGGTGAGTCGACCGGACTGTCCAGCTTTATGGTTATTGTTGCAATCATGGTCGGTGGTGGTTTATTTGGAGTTCCGGGAATGATCGTTGGAGTTCCGGTATTTGCTGTGCTGAATGCTGCTGTATGGAAGCTGATCGGACGTAGTCTTGATGAAAAAGATATGTCTGCAGATGCTGAGTTTTATAGAGATATTGATTGTGTAGACCCCGTTTCCGGAAAGGTCCTGCCAATGCCGGTGAAAAAATCCGTATCAAAAGCACAGGAAGTTACAGTAAAAGCGGAAAAAAACAGAATCTGGTCCGGGGCTTGGGATGAAATTAAACGAATGTTTACATTTTTAGTTAAATTTATTCAGGCGAAATATATAGGCTTTCGATTGAAGCAGAAAAACAGACGGAGACGGAGGAAGAACAGGTTATGAAATTTGTAATTCAGCGTGTAAATCATGCAGAAGTCAAAGTAGACGGAGAAATTGTCGGAAAAATTGGAAAAGGGTTTCTTGTTCTGATCGGCGTTGGCCGTGAGGACACCAAAGAGGATGCAGACTGGTATCTGAAAAAGCTTCTGGGACTTCGTATTTTTGAGGATGAAAATGGAAAGACCAATTTGTCCCTGGCGGATGTAAACGGGGAATTGCTTTTGGTTTCACAGTTTACCTTATATGCAAACTGCCGTAAGGGAAACCGTCCAAGCTTTATAGAAGCCGGTGCACCGGATGAAGCAAATAAATTATATGAATATATTATTTCGGAAGCCAGTAAACAGGTTCCGGTTGTGGAACACGGAATTTTTGGTGCAGATATGAAAGTATCTTTGGAAAATGACGGACCGTTTACCGTTATTTTTGATGAAAGCCTCAGAGGGTAACGACAAATAATAATAAAAAGTGCTTCCATAAGGAGGCACTTTATTTACTTGAAAATTTATCAAAAACAGGCAATTTTGCAGGAAGTAGCTGTTTATACTACCTATCTATTTGAAAAACTCGGGTTTGTCGTATAGATATAGATGGGTATAAAACCACTTCTTTTAACAGGTGTTTCAGGTATTTCCTGCAAATTATGTAAAATTTATATATTAAGGAGTTTTTATGGATAACAAAATTACTTACCACGAACAAAATGACATTGACAATACTTTAAAACTCCGTGAGGTTTTTAAAAACGCTTCCGCCATTTTGCAGGGATTATTTCCGGGCTATTGATGCAACGACTACAACCAAGACCAGAATTTCCTATGCATATGACATTCGTATATTTTTCCAGTTTTTACTGGAGCAAAATCCAATGTTCAAAGACAAAACCATGTCGGATTTCACAGTTGATGTTCTGGATCAGGTCAAGGCTGTTGATCTTGAGGAATATGAAGAATTTCTCAAAGTTTATAAATCCGCGGACTCTTCCAAAACGGAAACAAATGGTGAACGTGGCGTCAAACGTAAAATTTCTGCTTTAAGAAGTTTTTATGCTTACTATTATAAACATGAAATGATCACCACCAACCCGTCTGTTCTGATCGATGTGCCCAAGATCCATGATAAGAATATTATCCGTCTGGATACAGATGAGGTTGTCATGCTGCTGGATTATATTGAGCATTGCGGAGATACGCTGACCGGGCAGAAACGGATGTACCATGAAAAAACGAAGGACAGAGATCTTGCTATTGTTACTCTCCTTCTTGGTACCGGGATCCGAGTATCGGAATGTGTCGGACTGGATGTTGAGGATGTAGACTTCAAAAACAATGGAATCAAAGTTACCCGAAAAGGCGGAAATGAAATGGTTGTATACTTTGGTCCTGAAGTAGAAAAAGCGTTGAAGAAATATCTGGAAGTCAGGGAGAATATTACGCCTCTGGCAGGCCATGAGCACGCTCTCTTCTATTCTACCCAACGCCGCCGGATCGGTGTTCAGGCTATCGAGAATCTGGTTAAAAAACTATGCCAGGGAGATCACAACTACAAAAAAGATCACCCCGCATAAGCTTCGCAGCACCTATGGTACTGCCCTGTACCAGGAAACCGGTGATATTTACCTTGTAGCGGATGTTTTGGGTCATAAGGATGTCAATACTACTAAGAAGCATTATGCGGCTCTGGATGATGCCAGACGGCGTCAGGCGGCCAAGGCGGTACGTCTTCGCGAGGACTGATGAATAATGGGACTGCGGAGCAACTGATTCGTTTGACATGCATTGCATATAAATATAGAGACAGTTAGTTCACATAATATAAATTATGTAAATCAACTGCCTCTATATATTTAATCAGATCAAGAAAATCTCAAATTCCCTGTAGGGTTCAAAAAACCTTAAGCAGTGATTATGGACATCTGTATTATATCCATGACCCAAAATCAAAATCCGTACTTAACTTATTTATCAAAATCTGTCTCAAATACACCCTCCGGAGTACGCATGGTAAGAACACCCAGATTAAATTCACTGTCCATAATTGTGATATGATATTCAAAGATCACATCATCATCAAATTTGGAAAGCAGCACATAGCTTCCATTCTCTTTCCCATCAATCTGATCGCAGATGTCGTCGTAAACTTCCTCTCCGGAAATCTTTCGCGGGTATCCGCTTGCCTTGATCTTCTCTTCGATCGCTTTATATAATTCTTCCATACTTTATCCCATATCCTTTCTGATATTAATTTGCTGATAAACCAGATATGTTTTTATCATACCAGATTTATCGGCAAAAATCAGCAAATATTTGGTTGTTTCTGATAAAGTTTCAGATAGAGATACCGATTATAGGATTTGCTGCATATGAAGGATTTTATTTCTTTTCGTAAAGGAATTCTTCCGGCAAAGTTACTTTGAAATCTTTTGCAAGAGCACGGAAGTCATTCGGTGTGATGGTCTGCAGTTTCTGCGGAGCCATGGATAAGATCTTAACCAGGATCTCTGCGGATTTTTCAACGGTATGAAGAAGTCCGAAGGTCAGGTCAAAATCCTCGCCTGAGCAGAACATACCATGATGCGCCCAGATAACCACATCATATTTTTTCATCAGTTCAGCGGTTTTGATCGCGATTTCTCTTCCACCTGGAACCATCCATCCGATAACTCCCACACCATCCGGAAATACTACCGGACACTCTGTTGCAGATTCCCAGAGTTCACGGGTGAATACTTTGTCATCCAGAGGAAGAACAAAGGTAAGTGCAATGGTATTGGTGGTATGTGCATGATAAATAACACGATGTCTTCCGTTGGTAAGCTTTTTCTTTACTTCATGGTTCATAAGATGTGTCGGGAGCTCGCTGGTCGGTCTTCCTCCCTCTACAAGACCCCAGCGGATACGGTAATTGGTTCCTGTCTCGTCAAGCTCAATGATCGCAAGACATACTTCCGGGTCAACGATGATATTACGGAAGTATTTTCCACTTCCTGTTACCAGGAAAAACCTCTCCTGCCAGTCCCGGAACCTCAACACCGATAGGGGTCCATTCTCCAGGTGCGTTCAGTCGTGGACGGATCATCTCTACTTCTTCTGCTTTCAGACGATAGCTTAAGTTTCCACCGTTTCTCTCGTGCCATCCCTGCTGATATCCATCGTCTGCCATTTTGATTAAAACCCTGTACGAATTTAGATTCAAGAATTTTCATAATATATTCCCTCCGTGTTTAAATGTGGTTTGTTGTTGTGCTTACGATTGCTTTAATATGCTTTCTTGTTGTTTGTGACTTCATTATATGCCCGATTGTGTGGATTTGTAAAGGGCTTTTTTGAAAAAATATAAATAAATCCACATATAAAATACGAAAAATCTTGTAAACATTCAATAAACCACATGAAAATAAACACAAAACAACAAAAAACACAATTGGTCAATAGTAATGACATGTACATTGAATGTGGTTTGTTGTTGATTTGTGATGTGGGATTTATAGTATGGTAGATAAACTTGGAACGCCGAAGAATTGTAAGAAAAGAAAAAACAGGAACATTTCCGTATTCTGTACCTTTGATACTCACCCGAAAATATTCCTGCTGGTTTAAAGAAGATTTTTATTTAATTTTTGCTGAAGCATACTGAGATAAGAAGTCTGTACAGTGTCCGACATGTGATATCCCAATATGGCAAGCAGATCTTCCATTTTGGATAAAATTTCTTTCCGCTCACTTTCCTGCTCTGCGATCACCTCAAGCTCCAGAAAGTCTCCAAGCCCCTCTACCTGATCCAGACAGGCGGTAAATCTGCCACATTTCATATACTTTCGCATTTTCATGACCGACGCTACCGGAGAAAAATCCAGATGGATGAGAATATTTTTAAGCACTTCTGCATCGGATACTTCTGTTTCCAGTTCCATTCGGGACATGGAGATTTTATCCAGTTTGGGCCCCTTAAAATTAATCTGAGTCTTAGAAATACCGGATCTGCAGTCTGTGCTTGTTCGGATACGCAGTGCTTCATCACGTTTTTTTACATCATGATAGACACTGTTAAAATAGGTATCTTCTTCCTGGATCTGTGCTGTCTCCTGAAATCCCTGCTCTGTCAGAAATTTCAGGGTTTCCTTAAGATTCTTTAATGGAAGCTTGATCTCAATTTCAAACTGGGCCATGTGATTACTTTAGAATTTCTGCTTTTTTGTTCAGAAGTGCTTCGCAGGCTGCACATGCTGGGCAGTCACAGTATTTTGCACCGGAAGCTTTGATCTCCTCAGCATGAGCCAGGATCTTTTTTGCGTCATCTGCGCCAAATACCTGTGCGCCCATGTCAGAACCTGCAAAAGAGATCAGTCCGTCGATGGGCATGATATCTGCTTCCAGTTCTTTTACGTAAGCAGTTGCCGCATCTGCTTCTTTCTCAGTTCCTGCCGCATCCAGATAATTCTGTGCCGCTTCTTTTACTTCTTTGCATGCAGATGGTGCCTGAAGAAGATCCTGTGTTAATTCTTTAATTGTTTTTGCCATGATAATTTCTCCCTTCTGATCATAGCACTCCCAGAAATTACTGCATCAAGTTCAGCTGTGCAGAACATGAATGGTTGGAAGTGCTATAATAACAGATAAAATCTGCCTGTTATGTATTGATAACAATATCATACCACAACCCTGGATTATTTGCAGAAAATATTGAGACGTTTTTTATAAAGGCATGCAGGAACAACCGATTCCCAGTCCGTCCGGGCCAATATGGCAGGAAAGTCCAAGGGAAAGATCATCACACATCACATCCATTCCCGGAAAGCTTTCCCGGATCTGTGAGATCCAGTCTGCGGTAACTTCCGCAGTGCTGCTGGAGGCAGCCATAAGATATACTTTTCCGGCATCATATTCTTTTTTGAAAGTTGTTTCCAATTCTCTGTGCATAGCATCGATCATGGCTTTTCTTGATTTTTTCATGCCTCTGCATTTCTGGAAAACATCCAGTTTACCGGTTCCAAATTTCATAACCGGTTTGATATTGAGAAGATTTGCGGCCAGTGCTGTGGTGGTATTGATACGGCCTCCCTTTTTCAGATATTCCAGTGTGCTTAATCCGACATAGATCACGGTTTTTTCACGGGAAGCTTCCAGAATATCCTTGATCTGCGGTGCTGTATATCCATCTTCCACCAGGTCTATCGCATCCAGAATGGAACGGTGAAGGGGTGTGGAAACACGCCCGTTATCTACCACATACACTTTGTTTTCGTATTTTGGTTCCTGAGACAAGGCGGCAGCAGTCATGCAGGAACCGCTTAAACTACTGCTCAACGGAATGTAGAGGATCTGATCATAAGATAAAAGCATTTCGTCCCACATTTCCATAACTTCCTGTGGGGAAGGCTGTGAAGTTGAAACATCTGCTCCTTCACGCAGCTTCTCATAAAATCCTGTTCTGGAAAAATCCAGGTCTTCATGAAACAGTTCTCCATTCAGATAAAAAGGCATGGGAAGGACATGAATATCCAGTTCCTCTGCTTCTTGTTTTAAAATGCCACTGTGGCTGTCAGCCATGATTCCAATTTTTTTCATTTTCCATTTATCTCCTGCGTAATTTATGAATGTGTTTCGCAACGCGGTTCTTTTTTATAAAGAGCTACACTTTCACGGAAGCGTTTTTTGTTCAGCTCCCGCATCTGGGAAACCTCGTTTTTCTTTACGAAACCATGACTTTCCATAAAGGTTCTTTGATCCAGCTGGTCCATATATATGGAATAATCCGTATCCTTCTCTATTGAAATCTGTTTGAGAAGCCCGGTACCGATTCCGTTTCTACGGTAATCTTTGCTTACATAAAGAAAGAGGATATTTCCGGGAGTCGGTTTCTCCGGGGAAACAGTCAATTGTTTTTTCATATCCTGAAGTTTGTTAAAATGCTCCAGATTCTTCCGGCCTTCCTTAGTAAACTTCAGGCGCAGGAAATGATAGCCTTTTTTCAAACGGAAAACCGGGGCAAAATGGCCATGAGATTCTTTACCGGTAATGAGCACCCCAACTACCTGATCACGGTAGGTTGCCACGGTAACGCTATCTCTGTATATCATATAGGTGTAAAAGAAAAGTCTGGTCAGATGTTTTTCGGTATGTGTTTCCTCAAACTCCCAGCGGTCTTTATAATTTCTTCGGATAAATTCCCGGATTATTGAAAAATCTTCCTTTTCTGCTTTCCGGTAGGCAGGTGCTTTTTTTAATAACATAGTCCATATCTCCTGTATTTTTTCATAAATAACTATCCTATACTTTAAAAGATGATCTGCAACTTAACATCAACTGTTTCTCAACAATTGTTGAAGTTTATGAAAAAGTTTATATAAATAAAAAACAACGGAAGAACCTCATGAAAAATAAGGTGTCCGCTGTTTTTTGGTTTTATGGATATGTGTAAAATATTTGTTTTACAGTATAACAGTAAAACGACAGCCGCTTCCGGGAATATTTTCCACGGAAACGGTTCCCTTACACAGGTTCAGGATCTGTTTTACAAGGGCAAGTCCAAGACCGTTTCCCTCCTGTTTATGGGAACTGTCGCCCTGGTAAAATTTGTCAAAGATATGTTTCATGGAGTATTCACTGATTTGGGGACCTTCGTTTTCTATAGAAAAACGGATCTTTTCTCCTTCCGGCATCATCCGGATATAGATCGTACCACCACAGGGACTGAATTTGATAGCATTGGAAAGCAGATTGTCCCATACATGACAGATGAGATTTTCGTTTCCAAGATACTCCACATCCATCATGTCCACATCAAATTCAATTTCTTTTTCTGACCATTTCGGTTCCATCATAACAATGGATTGTCGGATCTGCTCATCCAGACGGTACCAGTTCTGACGGGTCTGGATCGACTGGTGTTCGATCTTGGACAGCAACAGGATATTTCCTGCCAGGTGGGAAAGCCTTCTGGTGTTAAAAAAGGATTTTGCTGATGTACTGCTCCTGCTCTTCTGATATAGGCATGTCATCATCCTGCAGCAGAGTTGCATAACCCGTCAATAGCACTGATGGGATTTTGAATTCGTGGGAAACATTGGAAACAAAGTCTGTCTGCAGAATCTCCGTTGCTTCCAGTTCCTGGACCATCAGGTTGAAATTAGAATAAATATCCCGGATTTCCTTCATTTGCTTTTCCGTTTCCAGTCGGACGGAAAAATCGCCTTCAGCAACCTGTTGCATGGCTTTTTTCAGCTTTAGTACAGGACCGAAATACCGGATACTGAGAAAGTTGTTAAGGACACCCCCTGCGGTCACGCTGGCCAGGATGATCCATACGATGTTCGGAACAGCTGAAATATGCAGTACATCCATAACAAGCCAGGATATCAGAGATACACAGACAAGCTCCAACATGATCATAAAGATAAAACGTAAACGAATGCTTAAATTTATGAAGAGTTTCTTTTTCATGCCTTTACCACCTTATATCCAACTCCACGGATCGTCACGATCTTAAAATCCGGATTATCGCGAAAGCGTTCCCGAAGCCTTCCAATGTGGACATCTACTGTGTGGGCATCGCTTGCGGAATCATATCCCCAGATATCATCCATAAGCTGTTGCCGGGTAAAGATTTTTCCCGGAAAAGAAACCATCTTATATAAGAGCATGAATTCTTTCTGAGGAAGTACCATACTTTCCGAGGAGGTGGAGACCGTCAGGGAATCGCACTCCAAAATGGTATCTCCGATTCGCTGTTTCCGCTCATTGATCATCTGTGCTCTGCGGAGAAGTGCACCTACCCGCAAAACCAGTTCATTGATATTGACCGGTTTCACCATATAATCATCGGTACCGGACAGAAATCCCATACGCATATCATCAAAAGCATCTTTGGCAGTGACCATAAGTACAGGAATGGAATCTCCGGCATCTCTGAGTGAGCGGACCAGTTCATAGCCATCCATGTTGGGCATCATTATGTCCGAAATGATCAGATCGTAATAATCTTTTTCCAGGGCATCCAGCGCTTCCTGCCCGTCAGAGACCCCTTTTACTGTATAACCGTTTTTTAAGAGGACATGCCGGAAAAGCTGGCGGAGTTCCAGGTCATCTTCCGCAATGAGAATTTTAAACATTTTTACATCCCTATTCCTTGATCTTTTCAATGTCCATGTTTTCAGGCAGGATACAGCTTAAAACAATGGATATGATAAATACAACAGCAACTACATTTTGCGCAAAAACGGACTGTATGATTGACGGGAAAATATCCCAGATCCCGCTCTCACTTGCTGTGATGAATCCGATTCCGACAGCAAGAGAAAGAGATAGGCGGCAGCAGTCCGATGTGAAACAAACTACTATTATAAGAAAAATTACGGAATAATCATAACATAGATTCGTTGTGGAAACCAGACGGATTTTGATGAATAAATGTAATAATAGGTGAATTAGGTCATATTATGAATATTTATACACGAAAAAAAGAAATACCCTCTTGCATTTTCGAAACTTTTACTGTAGAATTATTAACCAGGTAAACACAAATGTATGCCATACCCGAACACTGATTACAAAGATGTAACCAATCTTAACTGTATCAGTGTTTTTTAATATACAATGGGGAAACGAGGAAAAAATTATGGAAAAAAAGCATGAAATGATGAGTCTGGAGGACTCCGAACAGCTGAAAGGCAGAATGAAATTCTTTGAAAAGGAACTGGTAGAGAATCATCACATCGATCCCAACCTTTATGTGGAATACGATGTAAAAAGAGGACTTCGTGATTCCGCAGGTAAAGGTGTTCTCACAGGTCTTACTGAAATTTCCGATGTTACCGGCTATAAGCTGGTCAATGGCAGACGTATTCCTGCAGACGGTGCATTGTATTACCGGGGAATCGATGTGCAGGATATCGTAAACGGACTGAAGGACAGACGTTTTGGTTTTGAGGAGACGATCTATCTTCTGATTTTCGGTAAGCTTCCCAGCAAGGAAGAGCTTTCCAGATTTCTTGAGCTTCTTTCTGACATGGAGGATCTGGGAGGACGTTTTGTTCGTGACGTTGTCATGAAGGGAACCAATGCCAATATTATGAATGCTATGGAGCGCTGTGTACTTGCTCTCTATACATATGATGATAACCCGGAAGATATTTCTGTGGAGAATGTACTCCGCCAGTCTCTGGAACTGATCGCTAAGCTTCCTGAAATCGCGGTTTACTCTTATCACGCATACCGTCATTTCCGTAAAGACGAGACACTTTTTATCCGCAATCCGCAGAAGGGGCTTTCACTTGCCGAGAATATCCTTCTGATGCTTCGTCCGGACGGCAATTATACAGAGCTTGAGGCTAAGGTCCTTGATATCGCACTTGTACTTCATGCAGAGCACGGCGGTGGTAATAACTCTACTTTTACCACACATGTAGTAACATCTTCCGGAACAGACAGCTACTCTTCTACCTCTGCATCCATCGGTTCACTGAAGGGACCGCGTCATGGTGGCGCCAACCTGAAGGTCCAGAACATGTTTACAGATCTGAAGGCCAATGTAAAGGACTGGGAAAGTGATGAGGAGATCACAGCATATCTGCAGAAAAATACTGAATAAAGAAGCATTTGATCATGCAGGTCTGATCTATGGTATGGGAC
>ENA-OQMY01000354-OQMY01000354.1-human-gut-metagenome-genome-assembly--contig:-NODE-354-length-13121-cov-4.977451_pt1 | contig 13121 bp, 8 predicted proteins | sample MGYA00242623_ERZ504868 | MGnify/ENA primary metagenome ERZ504868 (study PRJEB26092, sample SAMD00036386) | human gut metagenome | host: Homo sapiens | study: EMG produced TPA metagenomics assembly of...
GGAAACGCGCAAGCGTTTTCCAGCGCAGCACGCAAGGAGCGGAGCGACGCAGCGGGGCGCGGCCGCCGACCAGGCAGACGCGGAATCCCTCCGTCCCACACCAGCCAAGAGCCCCTCACGTCAAGCAAATCGAGCCAACGCCGCCAAGCGGAGGAATCCGAACCCGCAAGGATGCGGAGCGACGCAGCGGGGCGCGGCCGCCGCAGGCAGACGCGGTGCCGGCACTTGGGGACGCTCCTAAGTGCCGGCATTATAGGAACGTCCCCAAGTGCCGGCTCGGGACTATTTTCGAGGACCCTCCGAAGGACTGTGGCCAAAAAACGGCAAATATGAGTACTGTTACCGTTGTAGCTACATTATTTTCGTTAATAAAAGAAGATCTTAATGAGATTTATTCGCATCAAGGTCTTCCTTTAATGAACACTTGAGGAGATACGGCAGCTTATCTGCTCGATCGACACGTCAAATCACCTTAAATGTGGTCAAAATTACTGCTACTAAAAGAGTATCAGTACTCATATTTGATGTTTTTTGGCCACGGCTCTTTATAGACACCCTGCACAGCGACGGTGGTAGATTTCGGAACGTGTCCGTCAGCCCCGTTCCGAAAAACGAGCCGCATGCAACGGCCAAGCCACGACAGGCCCCGGGAGAGCGGGGACACCGGCTTAGGTTTATCGCGAGTTCCGCACGAACAGGAGGCCACTTAATGTGGCCTCCGTCGTGAGCAGGACTGTAGAGCAGGAAACCTAAGCCGGTGTCCCCGCTCTCCCGGGGCCGGCGGAATTTAGTTGTTCAGCATGCGGTCGAAGCTTCCCGAGTCGCCATCCCGATAGTCGGCGGTCATCAGGATCTCCTGCGGAATGCGCCCGCCCTCGCGTAGCACATTGCGGAACTGCACGCGCGTGACCATGGGCAGATCCTTGATCGTCGCCGCCAAGTTCTGCGGCACGCCCTGGTTGGCAGCCGCGGGCTCGCACTCGCCGCCGGCCTTCACGCGACGCTTATGCTCGGCGAGCATGGCGCGGTACATGCCGGCATGCAGACGAATCTCAACCACATTGGCATTGCGAGCCTGCTCGACGATGCGCGCGCCCTCGCGGTCGATATCGCCCACGTAGTAGACGTAGTTAAAGCGATAGCCGATCTCAGCCAGATAATCGTCCAGGGCATGCGAGACGCTCGCCTTGCATCCGCCGCCAAAAATCACGCCGCCCACCTTGATGCCAAAGAGCTTGGCGTGCTTGCGGCCACGCAGCAGCCTGACGATCTCGTCATAGGTGTCCAGGTTCTCGACCATAATGAACGGCTTATCGGCGCCCAGCGTAAAGAAACCCGTAAAGTGCACGGGGCGGTTGGGGGCGACCTTGATCGCCTGCATGCTGATGCCCTTTTCGGTCATGCGCCTTATCAGGCGCTCACCGTGCTTGCCGTCAAAAGCCTTCTCGTCGTTAAAAATCTGGTAGGCACGCTGGCGGCGCGAGGCAACCGGCGTATCGGCACCTCGGTTTTGCTCGATCCAAGCCTGGATGATTGCGATTTCCTCGGCAATCTTGCGGTTGGACATCTCGTTGTGCTGAGTGCGCTGCGGCGCCTTTTTGCCGTCCTTGCCCTCGACCTTAACAATTTGAGTCTGCTGCTCCTTGATCTTAGAGAGCGCCGTAGGCGTAGGGACAACTTTGAGCAGCTGCCTGCCCAAAACGCGGGCAAGGGCAAACGCCGATACCTCGCCGTGGACGGCCGACTCGGGCTGCTGGGTAGCACTATCAGCCGCGGCAGGCTCAGCCTGTGCATGAGGCTTACGCTTGGAATCTGCCCGGGTATTACGTTCCTGCTTGGGCGCAGACGAGCGCTTTTGCGGACGATCGGACTTGGCCTCCTTCGCCGGCTGGCGCTTGACCTGATCCACCGGAGTCTCGGCCTTCTCATCTCCGTTTTGTGTCGCTGTCTTCTCGGCCGCGGCCTCGGCATTTGAGCCACGACCGCCGCGGTAACGACGACGGCGGGGCTTGCCTGAGGCGCTCTCCCCCGCCTGCTTATCAGCGGTCTGTTGAGCTTTGACCTCAGTGTCAGCCGCAGGCTGCGACTCGGAAGGTTGCTGCTCGCGAGCCGCCGGCTCAACGGTTTTCTCGGTTTGTTCGGCCTTCTCGGCCTGAGCGGTCGAAGCCGGCTCGCCCTTCTCCTGACGCCTTACGGGATACGCGCGCCTCGCAAAACCACGCCCGGGACGGCATGAACCCGGAGCCTTCTTGGCAGACTCCTCAACATCGTCTGCAGCCTCGGAAGGCTCTTCAACCTCATGCGCGACATCCTGCTGCGCAGCCTTAAAGTGGGCACCACGGCGACGCTGGGACTCCTGGGCCTCCACGGGCTTTTGCTCCTTCGCGGGCCTCTGCGACTCGGCAGCAACCTCGTTCTCAACAGCCTCGGCATCCGTCTCACCCTTTTGAGCAACGGCACGACGGAAGCGCTCCTGCTGGGCGCGGCGCTGCGCATCGCGCTTGCCACCCCCGCCAAAACCGCCGCGTCCTGCCTTGGCCGTAAAGGCACGCACGACGTTCTCATCGAGCAACTCATCGGTATCGACATGCTCACGCGGAGCAGCTTCTTCCACAGCAGGCACGTCAGCGGAATCCTCGACGACAAAATCTTCGACGGACTCGGCAGGCTGCTCCTGGGTATCGCGGATCTCGACATTGATGGTATAGAACGCCGGGCGCCCGTTAATGCCGCTGCCCTCGATCTTGGTCACGATATTTGCCGCGATAAGCTCATCGCGCATCGCCTTGGTGTCGCATTCCTTATCGACGGAGCGGAAAATCTGCGCCAGCGCGCTCGACTTAATCTTGAGTGCCTTGCGGCAGAGCAGGTCGTAGGCAACCAGCTTGGCGCGCTCGGCAGAAAGCGATGTCTGGCTGCTCAGACGCTCAGCCAGAGCATCGACATTGTTTTGATTATCGGAATATACCGTCTTGGCCACGGGGCCCCTTTCATATGCACACATATACGTCCATATGGTACAACGCACGAGCCTATCCACGCAAAACATCTGCGAGAACGCCCTTGCACCACCTGTTCTCACAAGAAAAAAGACCGGGTCCGCTTGATTGCGGACCCGGTCTTTCCGAGTCAAATAGATGGGAGATTCAACCCGTCCGACCGACTAGGCCTTGGCGGCCTCGGCGTCGGCAGGAACTTCAGCGGCAGCGGCGCGACCGTACTCGGCCTTGCCCATCTCGGACCACTCGGGCTCCTCGTCGGGCATGGAGCCGGCCTCCTTGCCGAAGAACTCCTTGAGGCAGTTGACGGCGACGATGAGGCCCAGGACCATCAGCAGGACGGCGAAAACGAGCTGCAAGCCCTTGGTGGCGGCGACGGAGACGGCGGCCGTGGTGGCGGTAGCCGGGATGGTGCCGAAGAAGCCGTAAGCCTGGACAGCGGTCATGCAGCCCATGGCGCTCTGGACCAGCGAGGTGAAGGTGCAGCAGAGCAGGAAGGCGACGGGCACGTAGAGCATCCAGCCCTTGCGGCCGGTGCACTTGCAGAACACGGCGAGGGTGATCATGGTCATGCCGCCGAGCAGCTGGTTGGAAGCACCAAAGAGCGGCCAGATGTTGGCATAGCCGCCAAAGGCGAGGGCGAGACCGGGAAGCAGGGTGACGACCGTGGCGAACCAGGGGTTGCCGAGAACCTTCATGTAGCCGGCCTTGGACTCGATGGCCAGGGCGTCGTTGGTCTGGGCAAAGAACTCGGAGAACGAGGTGCGGGCGATGCGGGCGACGGCGTCGAGCGAGGTCAGGGCCAGAGCGGAAACGTTCATAGTCATGAAGACGGTAGCGAACGTACCGTCAACACCGAAGGCCTGCATACCGCGGGAGATACCAGCGGCGAAGATCTGGAACGGGGTGGAAGCGACGCCGGCGTTGAGGGCGCCGGTACCGGCGGTGTTCATGTCGGAGAACATGATGCCGGCGACGATGATGGCAAGGATGCCGACGAAGGACTCGACGATCATGGCGCCATAACCGACCTTGACGGCGTCCTGCTCCTTCTCGACCTGCTTGGAGGAGGTACCAGAAGAAACGAGGCTGTGGAAGCCGGAGAGGGCACCGCAGGCAACGGAAACAAACAGGACCGGGAACATCATGCCAGAAGCGCTGGAGAAGCCGGTAAAGGCCGGAGCGGTGATGGTGGCCTGGCCGTTAACACCCAGGACGACGATACCGAGGACAGCGCAAACGATCATGACGATCATCATGATGGAAGTGAGGTAGTCACGCGGGGTCTTGAGCATCTGGATGGGCATAGCGCCAGCGAAGACCAGGTAGACCATGACGACGGCGAACCACTGGAACTTATCCAGGTAGACCGGGAACTGCATACCGACGGCAAACATGAGAACCATGAGGACCACGCCGGTGACGAACTCGGTAGCACCGGTGAGGTTGAACTTCTTCTGGGCCCAACCAAAGGCGATAGCGACGAAGGTGAACAGGATGGAGATGGTACCAGCGCAGCCGGCGGCATAGGACTTGGTGAAGTCGATGGCACCGGTAGCAGCACCAGAAGCGTCAACGGCCGGGGTGAACATGAACGTCTTGCAGACCATGTCGGTGAAGGCGGCGATGACGATGATGCAGAACAGCCAGCAGAACAGCAGGAACAGGCGACGGCCGGTCTTGCCGATGTACTTCTCGATGAGCTGAGCCAGGGACTTGCCGTTGTTCTTCATCGAAGCATACAGAGCACCAAAGTCGTGGACGGCGCCAAAGAAGATGCCGCCGACGAGGACCCAGAGCACGACGGGCAGCCAGCCAAAGGCCATGGCGACGATCGTACCCGTGACAGGGCCAGCACCGCAGATCGAGCTGAACTGGTGCGAGAACGCGGTGAAGGCGGAGACGGGCGAGAAGCTGTTGCCGTCCTTCATGCGCTTGGCCGGCGTGAGGGCCTCTTTGTCAACGCCCCACTTGTTGGCCAGCCAGCGGCCGTAGCCCAGATAGCCGCAGGCGAGCACCGCCGCGGCCACAACCATGAGCAAAACTCCGTTCATTACATTTCCTCCTCTAAAAAGAACTTCCTAGACATAAAAAATGAGGGCCGTCGGTTGCGCTCGACGGCCCTCATCTTCATCAGCCGCCCGTTATCGTACGGGCTAGCTGTATGTGCTAACCCGCATCAGATAATTGCTACGCTGATAATGTTTAGCTGATGCGTGAACATGTCTAAGAAATCCTCTTCAATCATGATGCGAACGATCCGTGCGGTTCACATCCCCCAGTGGATGAAACGCAGTATGAAACTTTAGTTACCTAAAGTCAACGCAAATATGTAATGAATTTTTCAACGTTTTTTTGGATTTCTCGGTATCAAACGCACTGACCCCGGTCTTTACCAACGACAGTTTTTGCATGAGAGATGCCCCTCGGGAGCGGGCGGGCGTATACAAGGTTTCCTGCTCTACAGTCCTGCTCGCACGGAGAGCACATTAAGTGCTCTCCGGCTCGTGCGGAACTCGCGATAAACCTTGTATACGCCCGACCGCTCCCGAGGGGCTCCCATCCCAAATGCGGAGCAAAGCTCCGCATGCCATCTTTTTCTTTCAGCTAAAGCACGCCGGAAATTCGACGCTGGCTTGTTAACCTTGCTGGACGTTGTCGACGCCGATCCAGCCCAGAAGCTATATCGATACAGAAAGGTCCCCGACCGGAGGGGCCGGATATAAGGTTTATCGCGAGTTCCGCACGCAAAGAAGGCCACTTAATGTGGTCTTCATCTTGCGCAGGACTGTAGAGCAGGAAACCTTATATCCGGTCCCTCCGGTCGGGGACCGCGCTCATACGACTACAGCGTCATGTTTGGATCGGCGTCGACATCGAACGGCGAGATTTCACCTCGGTCGAATTTACGGCGAGCGACCTCCGCGATCATGGCGGCGTTATCGGTGCAAGCAGACAAGGGCGGCACCGTTACGCGGATCCCCTGACGCCCGAGCTTCTTGATCATCATCTCGCGCAGATGCGGATTGGCCGAGACACCACCGCCGATGCAATACTCCTTGCACCCGGTGGCGTGCAGGGCGTTTTTGGCCTTCTTGTACTGCACGTCAAAGACCGCCGCCTCAAACGAGGCCGCTAGGTCGGGCAGGTGAATCGTGCGCCCGGCCTTGGTCTCCTGCTCGATGTAGAGCGTCACCGCCGTCTTGAGGCCCGAAAGCGAGAAGCGATAGTCCCCCCTGCTGTTAAGCGCACGGGGGAAATCGATCGCCTTGGGGTTGCCCGTCTCGGCAAGCTTGGAGATGATAGGGCCTCCGGGATAGCCAAGACCCAGTGCCTTTGCCACCTTGTCGAAGGCTTCGCCCACGGCGTCGTCGAGCGTCTCGCCGAGCACCTCGTAGTCGCCCCACGCCTTGACGTGAACAAGCATGGTATGACCGCCCGAGACGAGCGTGAAGATAAACGGCGGCTTGAGGTCGGGCTGCGCCAGCAAGTTGGCAAACAGGTGCCCCTCCAGATGGTTGACGCATACGAGCGGCTTACCGGCAGCGTAGGCAAAGCCTTTAGCAAAGGCAACGCCCACCACGAGGGCGCCCACCAGGCCCGGACCCTGTGTCACGCCCACGGCGGCAAGCTCGCTAGGGGCAATGGCTCCACCCTCAAGCCAAGCGATGCTGCGGCGTCCTCGAGCGCCGCGTCCACGACGCTCACGATGACCTCAACGTGCTTGCGCGAGGCGATCTCGGGCACCACGCCGCCAAAACGGGTCATGGAAACTCGATCTGCGTCGACACCGTGGTTGGCCAGCATATTGCCATCCGCATCGATAATCGCCACCGCCGTCTCGTCGCAGGAACTCTCGATGGCAAGCACTAGGCGGCGGCGCTCAATTTCGGCACGCTCCCCCTCGGAGCGCCTAGGCGCAGGCAGCGGCCATACGCGCTGCTCTGCCGCCGTCGGCTCGGGCGAGGCATTGTCGACCGGAAGCACCAGGGGCAGCGGAGCCGTCATGACGATGGCATCCTTGCCGGCACCATAATAGCCGCGGCGCCATCCTGCCTCGGTAAAGCCCAGAGCGTTATAAAGCGCGATCGCTCCCTTGTTGTCGTCCTCGACCTCGAGCGAAGCCGTGGTGCAGCCGAGCATCTGGGCATCATAGCTCACATGCGACAGCAGCTTGCGGGCAATGCCCTCACGGCGATGTGCCGGGTCGACGGCGACATCCAGAATCTGCACATCACCGTCCACGACCATACCGCCGGCAAGGCCCAGCAGCTTGCCGTCGTCGTGTGCCACCCACCAACTACGCGGCGCAGCGACGTCCTCGCCCAGTTCGGACAGGAACATGCCCGGCGTCCACGCCTCGTGTCCGGCACCTTCAAAGCAGGCAGCCTCTAGCGCGCTCGCGCCCTCGGCATCCGCCGCGCCCATGGGACGGAACTGCAGATGACGACCGGCGAGCTCATCGGCAACGCCCGTAATTTCGCTCTGTGCACTCTCAGCAAGACCAAGACGCTTGCGCTCGTTTTCCTCGGCATCCGAAAGGCGCGTGTAAATCGGCAGGACGCGAGCCGGATCGCCGTCACCCGCAGCGTGCGCGAGCAGCAAGCCCTCGCCCGAAGGCCACCACAGGTCGCGCTCCACGCAGCGGGCGGTCTCGTCCTCACCCAGCAGCTTGCCATAGCGCACGAGACCGTCACCGGTCAGCTGAACCTGGTCCCAGTCCGCTGCTCGGCGCCACTCATCGAGCGCCACGGCGGCCTTGACCACGTGTTCGCGCTCAAATTGACGCTCGGGGCCCTCATCGACCAGCATATACAGCGCCGGATATACCTCACCGCGCATAGCATCGGCCAAGATACCAAGCTTGCCGCGCACGCCAGCCTTCCACGCCGTCCAAGCGCAAGCGTCGAGCGTCGACACGCCCAGCAGCGGAACATTGGCACCGCGCGCGAGGCCCTTGGCAGTGGAGATGCCGATGCGCACACCCGTAAACGACCCCGGGCCGCGGCCGACCACGTAGCAACCAACATCGCTGCGATCCAGACCGGCTTGAGCCAGCGCGCCATCAACGGTATTCACGAGCTCAACGTTGGCGTGACGGCGACACATGTGGTCGCCACTCACGAGCTTCGTCTCGCCCGTCTGCCCATCAATCCAGCTTGCCGCGCAGGCAAGCATGTCGGTCGAGGTATCGAGCGCCACCACCAGCGCGTTGTCGTTATGCAAGCTCATCTTGTACAGCCTTATCAATCAAATGGGAAAGCTCCATTGCGCGGTCACCGTGCGCCTCGAGCGTTATCGTTCGCACATCGCTGTCGCCCTCATCACGCCTGAGCGTCACCGAAAGATACTCATCCGTCAGCTCGTCCTGGAATTGTTCGCCCCATTCCAGCAGGCAAGCACCCTCATAGCCCAGCACATCAAAAATGCCCGTATCCTCGAGCTCGTAGGCATGCTCCAGGCGGTATAGATCAAAGTGAAACAGCGGAATACGACCTTGATCGTGAACGGCCATGAGCGCAAACGTAGGGCTCGTAACCATATGCCCATCGCCCAGCCCGCGCGAGACGCCCTTGGTAAAGTGAGTTTTGCCCACTCCCAGGCCACCGGTCAGGATGAGCACATCGCCGTCCTCAAGGCACGGTGCAATTAGCTCGCCAAAGTACTCCGTATCGGCAGCACTAGCCGTTTTGTAAGTGCCTACCCCCAGGCGCTCCAGGGACATATACGCTCCTTATTATTCCGAGGCGTCCTCTGGCGCGGGATGTCGCTCCAGATAGTCGCCCAGCATCTTAAAGTCTTCCTCCAGCAGCTCCTGCCATGCCGGATTGCGCAGCGCTGCTGCCGGATGGAAAGTGGGCATTACTACAAAATGCCCCATCTGGTGGAACCTGCCGCGCAGCTTAGTAATGCCAATCTCGGTCTTAAGCACAAAGTGCGTCGCGGGGTTGCCGAGTGTCACGATAATATCGGGCCAGATGCTTCGAATCTGCTCACGCAAAAACGGCGAACAAGCCAGCACTTCCTCGGGACGCGGATTGCGGTTTCCCGGCGGGCGGCACTTAAGCACGTTGGCAATGTAGACGTCTTCGCGTTTGAGCCCCGCCAGCGACAAAATGCCGTTGAGGTCCTCGCCTGCCGCCCCCACAAAGGGCTCGCCCTGCAAATCCTCATTGCGGCCCGGCGCCTCGCCAATAAACATCACGCGAGCGCGGGGGTTTCCCACGCCAAACACGATATTGTGACGCGACTGGTAGAGCTGGCAGAGGTGACAATCGCCCAGAACGGCCTCGATCTCCTCGAGTGCGACCTCACGCGGCGCCTGATGGCTATGGCCGGGGATGTGCATGACGCCCATAGCGGCTCCTACACGTAGACCTTGTCGAGACGCATGCCAAAGCCGCAGGCGACCTCGTAGTTAATCGTTCCGCGCAGTCGGGCCATCTCGTCCATAGTGATCTCGGCGTCGCCATCGCGGCCGACAATGATCATCTCGTCACCATACTCGGCCTCGGGAATCTCGTGTGCCGGGTTGGACTGAATGGCGACCATAAACTGGTCCATGCAGATATTGCCAACCTGATGCACGCGCTCGCCGCGATACAGCACATCCATACGATTGGAAAGCGTACGCGATAGGCCATCGGCATAACCGATCGGCAGCGTGCAGATCTGAACGCGCGTACGCGGTACGCGGTAGGTAAAACCGTAGCCCACGCCCTCGCCCATCGCAGGGTGTGCCACGCGCGTCACGCGCGCATGGACGCTCATAACGGGATCAAGCTGCATCACGCGGCCACTCAGCTCGCACGGATGCATGCCATACAAGCCGACGCCGGCGCGAATCATATCAAAATGCATCGAGGGGTCGAGCATCGAGGACGGCGTGTTGGCGCAGTGCACGATACCGCACTCAAAGCCCGCATCCTTAATGGCCTGAACGGCCTCGGTAAAGCGCTGACACTGCAGTTTGTAGTCCCAGCCCGAAGGTTCATCGGCCGTGGCGAAGTGAGTAAATACGCCGTCGCACTGAATACCGCGATGGAAATTAATACCGCGGACAAAGTCGAGCACCTGCGTGTAATGTACGCCAATGCGGTTCATGCCCGTCTCGATGGCGAGATGATACTTGCCCACCTTGCCCGCCGCGACGGCACATTCGCCATACGCAAGAGCAAAGTCAGACGTATAGACCGAGGGCATGATATCAAACTCGAGCAACGTCGGAATAGCCTCGATAGGCGGCTCGCTTAGGATGAGGACGGGTTTCGTAATCCCGCCCTGTCGGAGCTCAACGCCCTCGTTAACCGTCGCCACGGCAAACATGTCGGCACCGGCCGAATACATGATCTTGGCGCACTCAACAGCTCCATGACCATAAGCATCGGCCTTGACCACGCAGCACAGGCGCTGGCGCGGATTCAGCAAGTTCTTATAGGCCCTCGTGTTGCGACGGAGCGCCCCGCGGTCGATCTCGACCCAGGACCAGCGCGTCAAATCGGCTTTATTCATGATTAGTCATCCGACCCTTCGTCCATGATTCCCAGATCTTCGAGCGCATCCTTTGCCGCCAGCTCCATGGCAGGACCGATCAAGTCGATAAGATCGGTCGCGATGACGCTCTTCTCACCATACTCCGTCGCCGCGGCAAAACCGGCGTAGCTGTGAAGTGCGACGGCGTACGAATACAGCAACTCCCAACGATCCATCTCGTCGCGCATGGTGGCAAGCGTGCCGGCCAAAATACCCGCGAGAACATCACCCGAACCGGCAGTTGCCAGAGAAGCCGGACCCGAGAGCGGCAGCAGCACACGCTCAACGCCACAGATAGCCGTCGTCGGCCCCTTGGCAATGACCACCAGATTGTCGGAGCCTGCAGCCCAGACAACCTTCTGCGCGGCCGCAATCGCGGTACCAAGGTCGTTCACCTCGTCACCGGCAACCAGACGCGAAAGCTCACGATAGTGCGGTGTCATAACCAACGGCTGCTCGCGACGATACATCTCGGGGTTACTATCAATACCGTCAATGGCAATCTTAGCAAGGCAGTTGAGTGCATCGGCGTCCAAAATTAGCGGTACATCAAGCTCGAGCAAGCCCGAAACCACCTGCATAGCGCCGGCAGACGTCGTCATACCGGGACCGCACAGCACGCAGCTGTACTTCTTTGCGATCTCGCACACCGTCATGCGCGCAGCGGCGCCAAAGGAGCCGCGGGAATCAGACGGAATAGCAAAGACCGGAATCGAAGGAAGTGCCATGCGAATGAGATTGGCGCAGGCGTCAGGAGCCGCGACTGCCACGTAACCAGCACCCGCGCGAGCTGCAGACTTGGCCGCCATAATGGCAGCACCAGGATATTGCGCTGATCCGGCGACAATAAGCACGGAGCCACGGGAATACTTATCGATATTCGATGGTAGCGGAGCAAAGTAATCAACTAAGTCACCGGGCTCGACAATCTCGGCGGCGTGGTCGACATCATCGATGACCTCGTCAAGACGGTCGTAAAGATTGCCGCAGATCAAATCGCCAGCATACTCAGGACCATCAGCGCTATACAGACCAATCTTGGGCGCAATCATCGTCACCGTGCGCTCGGCACGAATGCAGTCGTCATCAACAACGCCCGTCTCGGCATTCAGGCCCGAGGGGACATCAATGGATACGACACAATCGGCGCATTCATTGACCGTAGGAATCCAAATGGAGAACGGCGCACGCAGATTCCCGTGGAAACCGGTACCAAAAATGGCATCGACAACAACATCGGCCTTATCGATCAAAACCTCGAGTTCGTCACGCGAGGGACCGACGCAAACGTGCACATCGCGGCCGGCAGATCGACGAGCAACATGACGTGCCAGAGCAGCAGGAATCTCATCCGGCTCAACCGGAGAAACGATATCCACGTCCACACCCTTGTGGCTCAGGATATCGGCGGCAACCCAACCGTCGCCGCCATTATTACCAAAACCGACCAGAACGAGAACCCGATCGGGATTGAGCTTCAAGACCTCGTTGGCGGCAAACTCACCCGCTAGCTCCATAAGCTCGGCCTTCGAAGTCCCTTCGCGTTCGATGATATCCTCGAGACGAACGACTTCTTCGGTACTCAAAACCGGTTTCATCTATGCTCCTAGCGTATCTTGCGAAGCATCGCCCAGGTGCTCCGTCAATGCTGAATTCTGCAGCTGCTCAAGCTCATCTAAAACAGAGCGAGCCTCTTTAAATGTCTGCGCAACGCGTTTCTTGTTGCTCACTTTTTCTTCCTTAGGCTTAGGTCGAGCATCCTCGGTGATTGCAATGGCATTAGCGACAGCCAAGTCACCCGTAAGGGTAATAGAAAGAGCGACCTCGACAACACCCAAATCCTGGGCGATTTCGAGAGCACGACCAGAAAGCAGAGCCTTCGGTTTGCCGAGTTTATCACGCGTTACCGAAACATCCTTGCGACCTACACCTTGACTAAAACCCGTGCCGAGAGCTTTAAGCACCGCCTCGCGCGAAGCAAAGCGGCTCGCATAGTGAGCAGCGGGACGCGATGATGCATCGCAATACGCACGCTCTTCTTCGGTAAACACACGCCGAGCAAACGACGGCGTCTTTTCAAGAATTGATTTCATGCGGGAAATCTCGACGATATCAACGCCGATACCAGCTTCAGCCATGTTCACCTCCATATCGCACAGACTAAGTTATTGTAGCCCGTTCACAGAAGATGCGACAAACGAGGGTTATAAAACACAGCTACTATGTGAGACAAAACCCGTAAACGCAAAAAACGGGGGTAGGCCGCGAGGCCTCCCCCGTTCTTCAAGTCTTGCGACGGCTCGGTGCCGTCCACCGGTCAGCGGCGCCCTGGCCTCCCACGGGCTGGCCCCGCAGTACTCTCGGCGCGATGGGGCTTAGCTTCCGGGTTCGGAACGGGACCGGGCGTGCCCCCCGATGCTCTGGCCGCTGACCGGTGGGCGGCGCCCACCGTTCTCGGTGTCCGGGTGTCTCTCTCACGTGCCCTGGGGGCCGCATGGCGTATACGGAAAGGTGACTCGGGGGCATCCGTCGTGCCCGGACCGCGCATGGGCGCTGGGTCCCGCGGGCCGCGAGGTGCGGTTCCGGAAG
>ENA-OQMY01000355-OQMY01000355.1-human-gut-metagenome-genome-assembly--contig:-NODE-355-length-13087-cov-3.800309_pt1 | contig 13087 bp, 10 predicted proteins | sample MGYA00242623_ERZ504868 | MGnify/ENA primary metagenome ERZ504868 (study PRJEB26092, sample SAMD00036386) | human gut metagenome | host: Homo sapiens | study: EMG produced TPA metagenomics assembly of...
TCCCCCTGCCGCGCACGCCCGTGCGCGGCAGCCCGCTCGTCGAATCGTTCATCGCGCACCCCCGTCACGGAAGTGGCCCCCGACCGGCCGCGGCTGCAGCGCGGTAACCGTAGCGCCCGCAGTCGGGGCGCCCGCCACGGCGAGCTGTCCCGCGCGCCGACGACGCCACGCCTCGTAGGCTCCGGCGCAGCCCAGCGCCGCACCGATCATCAGGAACAGCCAGATGCCGCGGCCGCCCGTGTCGGGCAGGGCATCGCGATGGGTGTTGGTGACGGTGATCGTGAGAGTGTTGGCCTCGGAGCCCACCGCGGAGCTGTAGCCGGCCTGCTCGGGCGGCACGTACGCGGTGTTGCCGCCCTCGACCTTGCCGAACCGCACGCCAGGCTGCGCGGCGGCGCCATCATTCACGGCCTCACCTTGCACGGCATAGTTCAGGTAATGTGTGGCGCCGTCAGCGTCCTTCACCGCCACCGGCAGCCCCTCGATCACCGTGCGCCAGGTGTCGGACCAGTTGGATGCGTCCTTACCGGTCAGCTCCACCTCGTGCGGGTTCGTCCAGGGCGACCCATCCTTCAGCGTGATCGCGGGCGTCACGACATTCCCGGCAGCGTCCTTGTACGACGCAACCACGGTCAGCTTGATGCTCGCAGGCCGCAGGCCGGCCTTGTTGCCTTGATCATCCCACACCTTTTGCAGCGTGAGCTTCACGTAGGTGTCGCACGGATCCTGCCCCTCGCCCGGCTCGGGCGTGATGCCGCCGGCGTTGTCGGACACCGGGGTGTCCCGCATCAGCACGGCCTTGGCGGCGGATTCATAGGCCTTGAGCTCCTGCCTCTGGCTACCGTCCGCATTCTGGCGCACGGCGTCCTTGATGCCGAGCCAAGCGGTGTCCGCGTCACCGGACGCCTCGCTCGTGGGCACGGTGCCATCGTAGGTGTTGACGGAGGCCTTGCCGCTCGCGTCCACCGGCTTCAACAGGCTCACCGTGAAGGCATCCATGCCGGTGCCATCGGCGTTGCCATCGCGCTTGGCGAAGGTGGCGCTCGCCGCCCCATTCTTGCTGTTCGACGTGAATGCGTCGGCCAGGCTCTCGTTCCTGGAGCGGTAGATCTTGTACGAGTTGTAGTTGCCGTCCTTCTCGCCCACGATGTCGCTCATGAAGTTGAAGTCCCACACGCTCTTGAGCTTGGTGTTGGCGAAGGGGTTCCACCAGGCCGCTCGTGCCGCGGATCACGTCGGCGAGCACCATGTGGTCGTTCGCGAGTACGCCTTCGTCGTTCAGGCCGGCGAAACCGCCCGCGTAGCCCGTGGTAAGGCCGTCAAGCCCGTCGCCGTTCTCAGCCTGGCTCGCGCCGCCGCCGAAGACGTCATAGCCCACCGCGATACCCGGTGACCGAGGAGTTCTCCACACGCGTGCGGTTGCCCTTGATGAGCTGCGCGTCGATGTTGGCGCGATCGCCCTTGGTGTCCACGCCGCCTTTTTCCGTACACGGCAGCTTGATGGTGGAGTCGCCGATGGTGATGATCGCCACGTCAGTCTGCTGCTTGTTCTCGGTATCCGCGCGGGACAGCGCCACGCCGACCTTCAGGCCGAAGAGGTTCACGTAGAGCGTCTCGCCCTCGGCGAGCACCTTGAGGTCGAAGACCTTGCTCACGCCGGGGAACCACTTGCCTATGTCGATGACGCCCAGGTTCTGGAGCTGATTCGCGTAGAGTAGCTTCAGCAGCGCGTTCACGATCACCAGCAGACCGTCCACCAGCACGGAGCTAACCTGCGCATCCACCAGGTATGCGCGCTTGGTCTCGCCCACGAAGCCGCCGGCGACCTCACCGCTCGCGACCTTCTTGAGGTTGGTGACCGTGCAGTCCTTCACGCGCGCCAGGTCGGCGTAGCCCGCGAAACCGCCCGCGGCCTCGCGACCGCTCGCGGCCTCGGTGCCGCGGCCGTAGTCAGCGCCCCGATGCGTCGACGTCACCGTGTAGCCGTCGGCGATGCCCGTCACGCTGGAGTTCTCGACGTGGGAGCCCCAGATGTCGAGCACGCCCGCGGTGGCGCCGAGGAGGTTGAGGTTCGACAGGACGCCGACCTTGTCCGCGTCCACCGTGCCACCCTTGCCCAGATGCCCGATGAAGCCGCCCGTGTAGTTGACGCCCTCCACGGAGGACAGGTTGGCGACGGTCGCGTTCTTCACGCTGCCGTTGATGAGCGCGCCGCCGAAGCCACCGGCCACGCCTGTGAAGCGCGTGGAATCGAGCATGCCTTGCTTGCTGGCATCGTGCGCGCGGACCTGGAAGCCGTCTGCCACGCCCGCCACGTTCGCGTGGTACACGTAGGTGCGGAAGGCGTCGAGCGCGGAGATGTTGCCAGCCTTCAGCAGCTTGAGCAGCAGGCTCGTGGACTGGTCGCCGTTGGCATCGCCGTCGCCGCCCGCCACGGAGGCCACGCTCTCGATGTCCGCCTGGCCGAAGAATCCGCCCGCGTACTGGCCGCCCTCCACGCCGCGCAGGCCGATGACCTGCAGTGTGTTGGTAACGGCGTCCGTTGCGCCCTCGTCCCGGTCCTTCGTGCCCGCGACCACGGCCTTCATCGATCCCGCGAAGCCGCCCGCCGCGCGGGCGTACTTGGTGGCGTTGCCTTCCTTATAGGAGCCGTCGACTGTGAAACCCCAGGCTGCGGCGTTCTGCTGGGCCTCGGTCGCGCCATCCCCCGCCGTCACGGCTGAGACACTCGCACCGCGCACGGTGGAGACCGTGGCGTTCAGCACCTGCGCGAGGTCGTTCGGCGTGGAGATGATGCTGTCCAGGATCTTCTGCAGCAGACCCGAAGACGCATTCGTGTTCACGTCCGCCACGCCCGCGGCCGTCATGAGGCCCGCGTAGCCGCCCACGCAGTTAGCGCCCGAGACTTTGCGCAGGTTGGTGACGTTGTCGCCCGTAGCGGTGTAGCCGCCATGCGTGGCGCCGATGGACCAGCGGTTGGCATCCTTGTCGGCATCGGAGAACGTGGCATCGCCCCACAGCTGCGCGCCAGAGGCGTAGCCCACGTAGCCGCCGGCAAAGCCGGTCTCGTGCTTGAAATCGGTTCCCGTAGCCTTGACGGCCATACCCGTGCGGAAGCCCTGCACGCTGGAGCTCTTCACCACCGGAACGAGCACCTGGGCCACGTTGAGCAGCTGGCCGAGGTTGAGGTTCAGTCCGAGCACCTTCACGCCGCCCAGCTCCACGGCACCGCCCGTCTCCATGCGGCCGGCAAATCCACCCGCCGCGCGCATGGCGCGCACGGTCTTGGTGTCGAAGGCCCGGCCGTTGGTGACGGTGCCACCGCGCATGAGGCCCACGTAGCCGCCGGCCACACCGCCGTGCATGGTGTTCGCCTTGTTCTCGTATGCAGCGCGCCCAGCAACCACATTAGTACCGATAGCGTAAATCAGCGAGGAAGGCCGCGAGCTCATCCTCGGTGGTGAACGCTTGCCGTGAAATCGCCGCCATAGTAGCCCTTAGAGGCAACGTGCTGAGACCAGCTATTCCACGTCTCGAGGCTGATGCCGCGCAGGGGCCCGTGACCTGCGTGTTCTCCTCGTGGGATAGGCCACCTGCAGAGCGCCCAGGATATTGTTGGCCTTCACCAGGCCGAAGAGCAGGCTGACGCTCCCCGTCTTGGCAGTGTCGCCAGGCTCCATATAGCCCGTGAAACCACCGGCCATCTCGGCGCCGTAGACGCTGCGGATGCGCTCGGCCATGGCGTCGCGCCGGGTGCCGGTGTAGTGGTTGCTGCCGTCCTTCTCGGACTCCCACGACGCGGCGCTCGTCCACGGCGCGTTGCTGGTGCCCCAGATGTGACCGCCGAGGTTATGCCCCACGTAGCCGCCTGCCATGCCGCGCTGCACGCTCTCGGTGCTGGCGGCCTGCGCGCGCACGGCGCCGCCGCAGGGGATGGACGTGGTCTCGGAGTTGCGAACCGTGGGCACGAAGTCCTGCACGAGCGACGCGAGGGCGCCGTTGGTGCTCACCAGGCCGTGCAGCAGCTTGGCCAGTGCGGACTCGTTGTCCTTACCGGTGTTCAGCTCGCCCAGCACGCGCGCCACGTCGCCCGGCTCGATCTGCCCGGCATAGCCGCCCGCCGAAATCTGGCCGATCACGTAGGAGAAGTTGTAGGAGTTTGAATCCTGGATGTGCCCGCCGGAGACAAGGCCCGCGAAACCGCCCGCGTCGCCGATCTCGGAGCCCGTGGCACCGGAGCTCGCGCGCACGGCGAAACCGCCCGTGCCGCCCGTCACGTCGGAGTGCTCGATGGTGGAGACCACGGCACGCACCACGCCGAGCACGTCGGTGAGCCGCAGGCTCGTTCCCAGCAACGACAGGCCGTCGCCCACGGAGGCCGCAGAGCCCACGTCCATGTGGCCGATGTATCCGCCGGCGTAGCGCGGGGCGGTGACGGCGTAGGAGCTCTTATTACCGAAGTAGCTGCTGCCGTCCGTGCCCTCGAGATCCTTCGGCTCGGTCACCGCGGTATGGCGCAGTTGCGTCACGTTGGAGTGGCTCACCTGCACGCCGGAGCCATAGCCGATATAGCCGCCGGCCGTGCCGGACTGGGAGGCCGTGTCATCGAGGCGCGAGGCAGAGACGACGAGGCCAGGGTTGGCGGCATCGCTCGGCCTGGCGCCCGAGGCATCCGCGGCCACCGTGTCCGCGTTCGACAGCACGCCGGAGCGGTTGATGAGGGGCACGTACCCCTCGACCACGTCGAGCAGCTGGGCGATATCCACTGTGCCGAGTTTGCCGAGCAGGCTGATTCCGCCCTTGCCCGCGCTCGCGAGCGCACCCGAGGTCACGCGACCACCCCAGCCGCCAGCGTACGCGCCGCCTGTCACGTGGTCGATGTTGATGACGCCCCAGGGGGACTGCTCGGCCGCGGTCTTCGCACGGGCGTACGCACCCGTTGCGTCCTTGAGGTCATCGTCGGTGTAGATATTGACCTTACCGCCCTGGAAGTCTCCCGCGAAACCTCCGGCGATATCTGCTTCAACGCTACCTCCGTTCACGAACGTCACCGTGGCGTTCTGGTAGTTAGGCAGCAAGTAGGGAACGGCGCCCACGAGACCGTCGACGGAGATGAGACCACCCTCGAGAAGGTTCTTGAGGACTCCCGAGTCCTCGCCCTCACCGTTCACCGCATCCGCAAGGCCACCCGTAGTCGAGACGCCTACGAATCCGCCCGCCGCACCGTCCGAAGTTGAGGCGTCAGCAGTGACCGCCTTTACGGCCGTGGCGTGAACGTTCGCCGACTTGGTGCTGTTCGCGCGTCCGAAGAAGCCGCCCGCCGCGTAGACGTTCGTCTCACCCGCGGCGTTCACGCCGGTCGCTGCCACCGTCATGCCGGCTGTGACGCCCGCAACGGAACTGTCGGTCACCTCGACCGCCGAATACTTGGCCACCGAGAGCAGGCCCGAGACCTTGATGAGGCCGAGGACGTCGAGGCCGCCCACGTCGGCCGCGTCGCTCGGGCCGGAAAAGCCGATGAAGCCGCCGGCCTCGCCCTTGGCCTCGACCCGCTTCACGCCGGTGAGGGTCGTGGCGTCCACGTCGCCGCCAGTCGCGCAGCCGATGGCGCCGCCAGCGTAGCACCCGTCCACGGAGACGGTCGCACCGTCCGTGGCGCCCGCAACCGTCACGTTCGAGACCTCGAACATCTTGAACTGGCCGTCGCCGAGCTTCTGGCCAATCGCACCCAAGCCGAGGGTGTCGTTCAGCAGCGCCGCCACGGCACCGGGGACAAGCATGCCCGCGATGCCGCCGGCGTAGCTGCCCTTGGCCGTGACGGAGTCAAGACCGGTGAGCGAGGTGGTACGGCTGGCGACCGCAGTGGCGTCGAGCTTGCCCTGCTTGTAGAACGCGAGGCCGCCCACGTGCGCCGTATCGGAGCTCGCGATGACCGGGCCTGTGCCGCGCCCCACCATGCCGCCGGCATAGTCATTGGCCGAGGACACCATGAAGGTGCCGGCCATCTGCGCGCCGAGGATCTCGGACTCATTCAGGCCCGCAAGGGAAAGCAGGGTCGATGCCTTGCTCTGATCCTCCGAGCCGAGCAGGCCCTTCAGCAGGCCGCCCACACCATTCAGCAGATTCGTGTTCTTGTAGTCACCCGCGCCGAGGTCCATCGCCCAGCCGAGCGTCGCCGCACCAGTGAAGCCGCCCGCGTAGGCGAGCATGTCGGCCGTGCCGTCCTGAATGCCCGAGGCCGTGACGTTGACCGCACCCGTAAGGCTATCGTTCACCGCGTGGCTGCCAGCCATGGCGCCCGCAAAGCCGCCGGCATACGAGCCACCCTCGACCGTGACGTCCGCAGTGAGCGAGGAGGTCGCGACGATGCTCTGCGGAATGGCAAGCCTCGCGAGGCTTGGCAGGTCTACGCCCAGATCCGGAGAGCGCGCCCTCCATCACGTCGTCGCGGATGACGCCCGCAAAGCCGCCGGCGTATGCCTTGGCGCGCACGGTGTAGGCGACGTCACTCTGTATATAGGCGTCGGTGACGATGGTACCGGCCTGCACGCCCGCGAAGCCGCCAGCGTAGTTCTTGCCAGCGGAGCCCAGGACGGTGCCGCTGGCGAAGTTTACGACGCCCGATTTCGAGATCGTGGGGTTGTAGTAGGCCACGGGGAGCAGCTGGCTCGCCTTGATGATGTTGTTGTTGAGCAGCAGGGTGATGAGGTCGCCCAGGCCTAGGCCAGGGATGAGGTTCAGGATGTTTGTCAGGAGCTTGACGATGTCGCCCAGCGCATCGGAGAGGATATCGTACTTGACCTCTCCCTTAACGTAGCCTGCGAAGCCGCCCGTCATGTCCGCCGCACTCGACACGCTCGCGCCCTCGACCTCGCATTTGTCGACCGTGACCTCACCCACGATGCGCCCGGCGAAGGCACCCGTGGCGAGCGAAGAGGGATCGGCGGCGCGAACGTTCAACAGGGACTCAATAAGGCCACTGAGGTCAACCTTGCCGAGTGTAAGAATCTTCAACAGGGTGCTGACGAGGCCGCCCACCACGGTGCCGAGTACGCCGAGGAGTGAGCTGATGAGCGTCTGATCGACCTTGACCTTGGTGGATTCGTTAGTAACAGAGACGTCCCGAAGCTTGATGTTGTTCACGTATGCGGGTGTAGCGGACCCGGTAAACGGATTGGTTTCGCTGAGCTTGTGCGAAACGGTGCCGAAGAATCCGATGCCCGTGTGGCTGGAGACATCGAGCTTGCCAGTCTGAGTGACGTTTACATTGGAGATGACGGGACGCTGGGCAGTGTCGTTGGTGGAGATGCCGTCGGCGTTAATGGTGGACCAGAGCGCGCCGGCGGTCTTAGCGGCGTCGGTGGTGGTCGCCGCGCCGAGCATGGTGCCACTGAACATGAGCGGGGTCCAGGTCGCGTTGGATGAGGTGCCGCTGGCCGCGTCGGAGCCCACGTCGATGTTTCGGAAGATTATGTAGTTGGCGTCGGCGGCGTAGGTCAGCGTCGAGCTTGTCGCGTTGCCGTCGGCCTTGACCTCGTTGCCATAGTCGTCAAGGGTCACGTAGCGTTTGCGAGTGTGACCCGCAAGGCTGACACCCAGCTCATCCGATTTCTCGCTCGAGCCCTCGTCCAATTTGGAGGTCGCGGAAAGGTCCGCGTCACCCGCGTAAATCTCGGTTTTGGAGCCCTCGACATCGACCCAGCCGCCTTTAATCAAGCCCGTCTTCCGGTACTCCTGCGTGATCTCCCAGACCGGACGTGTGACCTTCTTGCCCGAGCCTATCGCGCGCAGCTGCTGCTCGTTGCCAATCAGGATATAGGTCTTGCCGTTGATGGTTTTGGTGACCTGGCCTTGGAAGTCGCGGCCGGCGAGCTGCGCCAGGTCCTGGGCGGCGTCTTCGACGGCGGCGTCCGTGGCGGTTTGGGCGGCGGGCTGAGCGGTGGGCTGGTTGGTTGCCGTGATGGCGTCCGCGGGAGCGGGAGCATCGGCGGTCGCGGCGTCGCTCGTGGTTGCGGGGGCGTCGGCATCCGCGGTGACATCGGCGTTGGAGACGCTATCCGCTGAGGCACCGGAGCCGGTCGCGGCGGACGAATCCGCGGCATCGGCTCCGCTGGCCTCGGTGCTTGCAGCGGTGTCTACCTGGAACGTCCCCCCCCCGCGTTTTCGGAGGTATCGGCATACGCGGTCGAAGCGGTGAGGGTGCTCATCAGCTGGCGGACAGCGGCGGCGTTCTGGATGGTCAGCGCCTGGGAGATCTGGGGCACCGGCGATGCTTCAAACAGCATGAGTCCGGTCAGCGCTATCGCGACAGCTCGTTTCGCCCGCATGTTCTCCCCAACTGTAAGACGGCTGTTAATTACAGTTTGTAAATTCTTGCATTCCTCGATGCGTAAGGCAACTAAAAAAACGAGATTGCGGAACTCTTACTTTAGTCTACCGAAGCATTTCTTAGGAGTCGTCGAAAAATCGATATCTCGGCGATTACAGTTTATTGATTCATTACTGTCGGCGGGGGGGTTATCTTGTGCGTGTTAACGTTCACGCCTCGTTGCCGCCGCACCTTTCCCCATGCGGCGACGCGACCCGTCCTGGGTAGGCTCCCATGGATGCCTACGAGTCCCTGCTCGCCCGCCGCAGCCGCCGGCCCGTCCGCTTCGTGGTGGTGCTGGTGGATACGTCGGCGCCGACGTCGCAGGACGACGGCACGCTCGCGATGGGCAACCTCCATAGTTTTGCAGTTTAAATAGTTCGATTCAGCCCTCGGCCGTATTTCCGCCTAAGCCTTTCATGGTTTAGATGGCGACGTGGTTCGCCTCAATTGCCGCCGCCTCCTGCCTGATATAGCCGCTCATCGACGCCAGAACACGGTTTCTCAAGGAAGACACGTCGTGCTCATCGGCCCCCGCATTTCGCAACATCGTGCAGTACTCGCGGAGGCCGAACTGAGTCGTAAAGATGGTTGGCAACATCGAGGTGTAGCGTTTATCGACCACCTCCCTGACGACAGCGCACTCTTCCTTGCCCTGCCTCACGCAGGTGCCCAAATCATCGAGCACAAGCAGGCCGCAGTTCGTCAGAGGCCGGATAGAACGCCACTTGTTTTCTTCGCCGTAGTAGCTCGATCCCATCCACGTATCGCGAACCAAGTCAGCTACGGGCACAAAAGTAACATCCAACACTGCGCCGTCCTTCAATGAGCGTTCTACTAGTGACCTCGCCAGCCAACACGCCAATGTCGTTTTCCCTGAACCACTACCGCCGCTCACCCAAAGAGAGGGAGTCTTCTTCCCTTGATAGGAAGACAGCCAGTCGAGCGCTTTCTCGGGGATACGACTCGGATCAAAACTCTCATCCGACAAGACGCTCAAGACAAGCTCCGAGAAGCCGTTGTCCCTCAACAGCGCTCCGGAGTCTGGAGGACGGCGCTTCATCTTGGGCAACCCCATTAGTCCGGCACCACGCAAGTAATCCAGCGTCTGCTTTGACATGACATTAGGACTGCCGAAACGCTCTGCGTCTTTCTCGAGCAGGGATTGAAGAAGACTCGCCTCTTCGGTCTCAGGGGTTTTCTGGGTCCCTTCTGTCGAGAATGGCTGCAAGGTCTTCGATGTCTGCTCGCTCACCAATGTGGAGAGTGTATTCAATGTTTCCCCTTTCTGTTGGATGACACGGATGACATGCTTGAGATGACAATGTTGGCGCGTCAAAACCTTCGCTGGGTGACAGGCTTGTCGTCACGCTCGCGGCAGGTCTGTCACCTGACAAGGTTGTCAGGCGACAGATGCTGAATTCGCTTCCTCCTCGTATGAGTGCGTGCTTGATGAGACCTTCACTCTCAAGGTCGTCCACCGCCCGCTGAACAGTGCGAACAGATAAACCCAAACGTTCAGACAGCCAACGCTGGCTTACTCCGACCTTGTTTCCACAAGCAAAAGCACGTGAATGAAGCCAAAAATAGATCGCTACAGAACTTCCCCTGAGCTTGGCGAGCTTTGGAGCAACCGCATCGGCATCGCCCTCGAAATTAGGCGTGAACAGATCTTTCATGGTCTTCTCCCCGCTAGTCTACGTCGGAGTCCTTGGGGCTCGCGGAGCGAATGTACTCCTCGACCCACTCACGGCGAATGCGATAACTTCGCCCACAGCGGATAGCGCGAATCTTGCCTTCACGAACGTACAAATAGACCGTCTTCTCGTGAAGGCCCAGAAATTTTGCAACATCGACTACGTGCAACACGTCAGGGAGACAAAACTCTCGATGATCAAAGCAGTCCATTAGCATCTCCTAGAATGGATTGGTGTTCCTTTTCCATCCATTTTGTGATACCATGAATGAGAAATGAAAGTCAATAGTTGGATTGGATTAGATTTTGAGTCCATTAGTTAACTATGAACGCCTGCCCCTGTCGCTTCGCCAGCCCATCAAGCTCGAAGTCAATGCTGCAAGACCGTGGTTGCGCTACAACTTTGACCGGCTGTGGGGAACCAGCACCGATGGCGAGCGTTTCGCATACTATGTCGAGCATGGCAAACCCACTGTTATGCAATTCGAGCATCTGGAAAACGAGTTCTTCGCAAGCAGCCTTCAGAAGGTCAACGTCGAGCGCACGGAGAGCATCGTTCGTTTCTGTGAGCGTTACGGCTTCCCCGTTTCCAGCGGCTACGACGGCGCTCAGCGTCTTTCTCTTTTCCGCAACCGTTTCAAACTCCTCAAGACAGACTTTCAGCCGTTCAGGAGCGAATGGGGCATTCTGGCAAGCGAGAGCGCATCCGCCGCAGGCATCCCCTTGTTCAGTAGCGCCTACTCAGGAGACGACGAAACGCTACTGGGACGCAGGCCGTACTTTCTCTCCGAGGAAGCTCGCCGTATCCATCTAGATGACCGCTCGGTCGTGGGAGCTATTTCCGAAGCGGAGGTAATTCAGACGATACGGGCCCTCCAGGTATCGACCGCCTTGATTACCGCCGTTGCATATGGCTTGGAAAACACCGACACCTGGGGTGCCGACGATGTCGCCGATTACCTTTGTGACCGCTCGCACATGGCACAGAGCGGCATTAGCTTTTTCCTTCTCTCCAACAGCGACGCTCTATTGGATAACACTCGCCTTAAGTCATACGATTCGCTCATTCTCGAGAGTCCAGAGTTCAAGTCGATGGTGCAGCAAGGTGAAGATGCGGGCTTCAACACACGAGAAAGCTATACATCAACTCTTGCGGATGGACTGGTGATCGCATCAAACACTGCAATCTCCTTCCTAGCGAACTCTCTCCTCTCTTATCGCTTTGATGGGACAGGCGAAACTCCCGATGAAGCCGAAGGCGACAGCGGTGGACCCCTCGCCGCTTGGTCCCACGCGCTTAAAAAAACTCACCGAAGTCCGACGGGCATACATTCCTACGGTTCCCTCTCCGAGGCGATCATCTCCCAGTTCGGCCTCCTCTACGACGACCCCGCCGAATGGCGCACCTGCGATAACTGCGGACGAATCTTCAAGAAATACCGCGAGGAGAAGCCGGGCAGGGTGATTCAGAAGACTCGCTTCTGCAAGCGCAGCTGCGCCAACGCCTACAGCAAGAAGAAATCCCAGGGGCTCATTACCGAGCAATCGGTTTGAGATAGCACCGTCAGCCACCAACGCACCGAAAGGAGGTGAAAACCATGAGAACAGTCAGCAAAGGCTACGACCCCGTGAAGCGCGGCAAGGACTCCTGGCTGCTCAGGGTCAGCGTGAGCGAGGACGGCAAGTCCTCTAAGCGCTTGAACAAGACCGTCCACTGCCGCACCAAGACCGAGGCAAAGCGCCTGCTAGAGGAGTGGCGCGTCGAGCTCATGACGGCCCGCACGCGCATGGACCGCTCCAACAAAACCCTTGAGGAGTTCCTGCGCGAGCACGTCACCTACCTGCACGACGTGAAGCACCTGAGCGCCAACACGATTCGCGGTTACCGCGACATCGTCGAGACGCGCTGGGTACCGAGACTCGGCACGACCCTGCTAAAAGACTTGAAGCCCTACATGATCGAGGATCAGCTGGCATGGATGCGCCAAAGCGGCGGCCTCAACGGCAAGCCCCTCTCTGGCAACACCTGTCAGAAAGCCCTTTCGTTCCTGAAGACCGCGCTCAAACGCGCCCGCCGCCTCGAATACATCGAGTCCAACCCCTGCGAGCTTGTGGACGTCCCGTCCAAGGAGAAGAAGGAGGTTCGAGTCATCGATGAAAACGAGGTATCCCGCATGAAAATTGCCCTGCTCGGATGCCCGGACTACCGCTTCGCAGCCGCCACAAACCTCGCGCTCGACACGGGTATGAGACGCGGCGAGCTGTGCGCCCTCAGGTGGCGCGACGTCGACCTCGATGGAGGCGTCATCCGCGTCCGCCGAGCGCTCGCCGAGGCGCGCGCGACGGACACCTACTGCGGCGAGACCCTGGAGGAGAAGCTGCCCAAGAGCAACCGCTCGAACAGGGACGTCACCATCCCCGAGGGGACGGTCGAATTCCTGCGCCATCACAAGCAGATGCAGCTCTATCGCCTGATGTACAACGACATCGAGCAGGGCGAGGACACCCCCGTGTTCTGCAGTGACCTCGGCGAGCTCTACCGCCCGTCGAAATTCACGAGCGACTTTAGCCGCTTCGCCCGGCACAAGTCATTCGCGGTCACGTTGCACGGCCTGCGCCACACGCACGCCAGCCTTCTCCTGAAAAAGGGCGTCTCGATACAGTACGTCTCCGCCCGTTTGGGCCACGAGAGCATCGAGATCACCTACAAGACCTACTCGCACTTCCTGCCGGGAGACGACGGCGGGTCTTCGGAGAAGTGGGGCAAGTTAGCCGCGCTGCCGAAGGACATCTTCGGCCTGCTTCCCGCTGCCTGATTCTCATTGTTTGCCATGGTTTACTGCCACAATTCTGCCACAAGCCCTAAAAAGGGCTGCCACAACAAGAAAAAAGGCCAGCCGACTAAGCGGCTGACCTCTAACTTCTTGGTCGCGGGGGCAGGATTTGAACCTACGACCTTCGGGTTATGAGCCCGACGAGCTACCGTGCTGCTCCACCCCGCGACATGCGACAAAAGGGAATAT
>ENA-OQMY01000356-OQMY01000356.1-human-gut-metagenome-genome-assembly--contig:-NODE-356-length-13056-cov-2.858071_pt1 | contig 13056 bp, 12 predicted proteins | sample MGYA00242623_ERZ504868 | MGnify/ENA primary metagenome ERZ504868 (study PRJEB26092, sample SAMD00036386) | human gut metagenome | host: Homo sapiens | study: EMG produced TPA metagenomics assembly of...
TCTCGTCTATGATGAACAGGCACACCGAGGGCTCGCGCGCCATACTTTATTGCGCCACGCCGTCACAAACGGAAGCGTGCTTGTATGTCTTGTCTGCAACGGACGCAGCCTGCCTCACGCACAGGATATCTGCGCCGCGCTGGTAAAGGCGCATCCGGAGGTAGAGAGCGTGGTATTGAACGTCAACACGCACAAAACGAATGTTATCACCGGAAAGAATGTATCACGCTGTACGGTCCCGGCGTGCTCCACGATACCATGCGCGGCGTACCCGTCGCGCTCGGTCCGCTTTCTTTCTATCAGGTGAATACCGAAGGCGCAAACCGCCTATACGGTGTTGCTGCTGATTTTGCCGCGCCCGGCCCCGAGGATACGCTGCTGGACCTTTATTGCGGCGCGGGTACCATCGGCCTTTCCATGGCGGAGCACTGCGGCAGGCTTATCGGTGTAGAGATCGTACCCGAAGCGGTGGAGAGCGCCCGGCGCAATGCCGCCGCAATGGGGGTAGAGCACGCGGAGTTTTTCTGTGCCGACGCCGGAACCGCCGCACAAAAACTGGCCGCCGACGGCCTGCTGCCCAATATCGTCGTTCTGGACCCTCCCCGCAAGGGCTGCGACGAGCCGACGCTGAAGGCCGTATTGGCCATGGCCCCCCAGCGCATCGTGATGGTGAGCTGCAATCCTGCCACCGCCGCGCGGGATCTTAAATATCTTTCTCAACACGGATATGCTGTACAGGCCGTACAGCCAGTGGATATGTTCCCGCGCACAAAGCATGTGGAATGCGCGGCGCTTCTCTGCCGCGAAAAATTCTGAAAGTCAACAGAACGGAGGCTCTGCATCCGCACCGCCATGTCAAATGAAACGATATCAAACAAGCCTGCCGGACGTGTTCTGGATTTGACTTCCGGCAGCATCACCGGCACAATGCTCCGGTTTGCTCTGCCCATGATCGCCGGCAATCTGCTGCAGCAGCTTTACAATGTAGCCGACACGCTCATTGTCGGTCGTTTTCTCGGTTCCGTCGCGTTGGCAGCCGTTGGCTCGTCTTATACGCTGATGACCTTTCTCACCTCTATCCTTCTGGGGCTCTGCATGGGCAGCGGAGCATTTTTCTCCATCCGTTACGGAGAAAAGGATTTCTCCCGCCTGCGCGCCGGCATTTTCGCTTCTTTCACGCTTATCGCCGCGCTGACATTCGTCATCAATGCCGCTGTCTTTTTGTGGATCGACCCTATCATGCGCCTGCTCTCTGTTCCCGTCTCTGTGTATGGGCTGATGCGGGAGTACCTTTGGGTCATTTTTTTCGGTATCGCCGCCACGTTCCTTTACAATTTCTTCGCCTGTCTGCTGCGTGCGGTGGGCAATTCTGCGGCACCTTTGATTTTTCTGGGGATCTCGGCGGTATTGAACATCGTGCTGGACCTTGTGTGTGTGCTGGTGCTTCATTGGGGCGTGGCAGGAGCTGCAGCGGCGACTGTGTTTGCACAATGGATATCCGGTATCGGGTTGGGGCTGTACACACTGGCGCGTATGCCGGGCCTGCGTGTTTCCCGCAGTGACATGCGTTTTGATCGGGCTCTCATGACGGAAATCTCTCATTTTTCTCTGCTGACCTGCATGCAGCAATCTGTCATGAATTTCGGTATTTTGATGGTACAGGGCCTGGTGAACAGCTTCGGGCCTTCCGTCATGGCCGCATTTGCCGCCGCGGTAAAAATCGACTCCTTCGCCTATATGCCCGTGCAGGATTTCGGCAACGCATTCTCCACCTTCATCGCTCAAAATTACGGCGCCAAAAAAGAAGATCGCATTCGCGCGGGGATTAAAAGCGCGGTCGGAGCCGCAGCTGTTTTCTGCCTTCTCATCTCCACATTGGTGTTCCTTTTTGCAAGGCCGCTTCTCTTGATTTTCATACGTCCCGAGGAATCCGAGATCCTTTCTATCGGCGTGGAGTATCTGCGCATCGAGGGCGCTTTTTACTGCGGCATCGGCGCATTGTTCCTGTTATACGGACTGTACCGTGCCATCCAGAAGCCCGGAATGTCTCTTGTGCTCACGGTCATTTCCCTCGGCACACGCGTAGTGCTGGCTTATACGCTTTCCGCTGTACCCGCCGTCGGTGTTGCCGGTATCTGGTGGTCCGTCCCCATAGGCTGGTTCCTTGCCGACCTTGCAGGCCTGCTTTATTACAGATATTACATCCGAAAAAATCACGGATTGTTCTGAACGGAGGCTTTTCCATGGAGATTCGAAATGTCACAAGTATTTTCTTCAGTCCAACAGGCTCCACCCGGCGCCTTGTGTCCATGCTCTCGAAAACGTTTCCCTCAAAACCACGCGAGGTCGATATCACGCCGTATACACAGCGCGGACTAAGCATGGACTTTGGCCCGGATGACCTTGTGCTATTTGGCGTCCCCGTATATGGAGGACGCATTCCCTCTCCGGCGGTGCAAAACGCTGCGCCGCATGCAAGGGCAGCCGGACGCCTGCCGTCCTGGTTGCGGCCTACGGCAACCGCGAATATGACGACGCGCTGCTGGAGCTTGCGGATATTGCCGCTGCAAACGGGTTTATCCCATTCGCAGCGGCCGCGCTGATCGCGGAGCATTCCATCATGCATTCCGTCGCCGCCGGACGGCCCGACGCACAGGATGCGAAAAAAATCGAAGCGTTCGGCACACAGCTATGGAAAAAGCTGTCCACATCCGAGGCGCTCTCTCCAGTTTCCGTAAAAGGGACTCGCCCTTACAAAGAGTTTGGCGGTGTTCCCATGAAGCCAAAGGCCGGGCGAAGCTGTACCGGCTGCGGAATCTGCGCCGCGCTTTGCCCTGCACATGCCATCCCCGCTAACGTTCCCAGTTGTACGGATAAGGACGCGTGCATCTCCTGTATGCGCTGCATCAAGGTGTGTCCCGTCCACGCCCGCAGGTTGAATCCCTTGATGCTGCGCACTGCAGAAAGCGCTTTTTACCAAAAACACAACGCACGGCGGGAGCCGGAATTCATTTTATAAAAACAAATATGGGCAGGCACGCTGCTTTACCCGCCGTCAAAGAAATTCCTGCTTTCCGCGGATACCCGGCTTTTTTCTTTCTTTGTCATCCCACTCAAATCGAGGCGTAAAATCAATGCAGTCATTTTTCAAAAAGCTTCCGCGCTATTCCCTGCGCTTGCTGCTTGCCTATCTGGTTTATATCTTTACCGGAGGTGTGTTGGCCTATCTGCTTCCCCGACCAGGCGCGAAACCTTCCGCAAACCGACAGCTTTTACGGCATCGGCCGCGGGCCGGACCGGGCCGTACTGGTGGAGGAGCCACAAGATGCGTTTGCACGCCGCGTGGAAGTGATCCGTACCGCGCAGAGCACACTGGACGTCTGCTATCATTGTGTCAAAAGCGGCGAGACTACGGAGTGCTTTTTCGCAGAACTGTTGAGGGCGGCCGACCGAGGCGTGCGCGTACGCGTTCTGCTGGACGGCACTGTGGGCGGCCTTTCCGGCGCGCGGAGTAAATATCGCCCTTGCGTTGCGTGCGCATCCCAATATCGAATACCGTATTTATAACCCCGTAGATCTGCTCAGGCCATGGGAATGGAATGCACTGCTGCATGACAAATTTATCCTGGCAGATGATCGGATGCTTCTGTTGGGCGGCCGCAATATCGGCGACGAATATTTCGCCCCGCCCGGCTATGAGGGGGCTGTCACATATGACCGGGATGTTCTTGTTTTGAACGATCTTGCCGGGACGCCGGATTCCTCCGAAAGCGTGACCGCACAAGCCAAAATCTATATGGATACGCTTTGGGATGCGCCGGAGACCGACAAATTCGGCACACTTTCACCAAGCCGCCGTGCAGACGGCCTTGCGGCGCAGGAATACTTGAAGGAAACTGCCGCAAGATGGGAGGCCGCCGCCCCCTCGTTCTATCTGCCCTCGGAGCCTGCCTCCCAATGTGCCGTTCCTACACAGCGTGTCACCCTGCTGCACAATCCTGTCTCCCCGTTCAAAAAAGAACCCACACTGGGCGCGACGTTGGCGCAGCTTCTCTCCGGCTGCCAAAAAATCCGGCTCCAGACGCCCTACGCGACAGCCAATCCGTCAACGCTGGCCGCGCTCACCCGCCTTGCAAAGCAGGGGCATGTGGAATATCTGACAAACTCCATGGCATCTTCGCCCAATTATCCGGCGTTTTCTGCGTATAGCTCCCAGCGCGCCAAGTTTTTGGCAACCGGCGTGGAAATCTACGAATATCAAAGCACAGATTCTATTCACGGAAAATCCTGTGTCGCAGATGGGCGGATTTCCGTGGTAGGTTCCTTTAATCTGGATGACCGAAGCCTGTATATCGACACGGAATCTGTTCTTATCATCGACAGCCCGGAGTTTTTCGCACAGCTGAATGCGGAGCTGGATACTTTGTTCGCGCAATCGGCCGCAGTCGGTCCGGACAACGCTTATCTTCCGGGGAGCGGAGCAACGGCGCTGAATGTCTCTCTCGGCAAGCGCCTTTTGATGGGCTTTGTTTCCATTTTCTCCCGGTTGTTCCGGTTTCTGATATGACGTAAAACTAAGTGAGGGATCGTTTATGCAATATGGATTTGTAAAGACAGCAGCGCTTACCCCCAGCATCCGCGTGGCGGACTGCGCCTACAATGCCCGGCAGATCATCGAGGTGCTGCGCGGCGCAGCCGCCGCCGGTGCGGAAATCGCATGCTTGCCGGAGCTTTGCATCACAGGCTATACCTGCGGGGACCTGTTTTTTCAACCGGTGCTGCAGCAGGGCGCGCGGGACGCACTGGCTGACGTCCTGCGGGATACCGCCGGGCTGCCGCTTCTTTTTGTTCTGGGGCTGCCGCTTACGCACGGCGGTAAGCTGTATAACTGCGCGGCTGTGTGCCAAAACGGACGTGTGCTGGGCGTCGTGCCGAAAACACACCTGCCCAATTACAATGAATTTTACGAAAAGCGGCAGTTTACACCTGCCCCGGCAGAAAACGGCGTCATTGACCTGTCGGGCGCACAGGTCCCTTTCGGCACGAACCTGTTGTTCCAATGCGGAACGCAGCCCGCGCTGACGCTGGCCGTCGAGATCTGCGAGGATCTTTGGGCGCCTTTGCCTCCCAGTACGCGGCACGCCATGGCAGGCGCCACACTTATCTGCAATCTTTCCGCCAGTGACGAGACCATCGGCAAGGCTGAATACCGCCGTGCGCTTGTGACCGGCCAGTCTGCCCGCCTGCTGTGCGGTTACGTTTACGCGGATGCGGGTGAAGGCGAATCGACCACCGATATGGTTTTCGCCGGACATAATATGGTTGCTGAAAACGGCGCGCTTCTGGCCGAAACTGCGCCTTTCTGCGGCGGTATGGCGTTAACTGACATCGACGTGGAACGCCTTGCGGGGGAACGGCTGAAAAACACCAGCTTCCCCGCTGAAGACAGCGCAAACTATGAAGTCATCCCATTCGTACTGCCGCAAAATGTCTCTCCGCTTACCCGCATCGTCTCATCCGCTCCTTTTGTGCCGGCGGACGCCGAACAGCGCGCCCGGCGCTGTGACGCCATCCTGGCTATGCAGGCGTCAGGCCTGAAAAAGCGTCTGGAACATACGCATGCTAAAACCGCTGTTGTCGGCATCTCCGGCGGGCTGGATAGCTGCCTTGCACTGCTCGTCACCGTTCGGGCCTTTTCCCTGCTGGAGCGCCCGCTTTCCGACATCGTCGCCGTAACGATGCCTTGCTTCGGCACTACGGAGCGCACGCGCACCAATGCCCAACGCCTTTGCGAGACGCTGGGCGTGACGCTGCAGCATGTAGACATCACTCAAACCGTGCGCAGCAACTTTGCCGACATCGGCCAGGACGAAGCCCGACACGACGTCACGTATGAGAATACGCAGGCTCGTGTGCGCACGTTGGTGCTCATGAACCTTGCCAACCGGCTGGGCGGGCTTGTCATCGGCACAGGCGATCTTTCAGAGCTGGCGCTGGGCTGGGCCACCTATAACGGCGACCATATGAGTATGTACGGCGTAAACGCCTCGGTCCCCAAGACGCTCATTCGGCATATCGTCGCCTCCGTGGCGGACGAAACTGAAAGCAGCGCGCTTCGGCAGGTGCTTCGCGATATTCTGGACACACCCGTCAGTCCGGAGCTGCTGCCCGCTGAAAACGGAAAAATCAGCCAACAAACAGAAGAGATCGTCGGGCCTTACACACTGCACGACTTTTTCCTCTATTATGCCGTGCGCTGGGGGTTCTCTCCGGCAAAGGTCTATTATCTTGCCCGACAGGCTTTTGCCGGAGAATACACAAATGCCGTGCTGCTGAAATGGCTGCGGAATTTTTACAGGCGTTTTTTCTCCCAGCAGTTCAAACGCAGCTGCCTGCCGGACGGTCCCAAGGTGGGTTCCGTAACATTGTCGCCGCGCGGAGACTGGCGCATGCCCAGCGACGCCAGCGCCGCGCTGTGGGTGGCGCAGGCAGATGCGCTGGAGGAATAATGCTTCACAGCAAACAGCTTTTGCTGTTTGCCAGACCGCGGTACTTTCCGTATTTTACGCTCTTTGCCACGGCAATAAAAAATGAAAAGAAGGTATGAAAAAAATGGCTGACCTTGAATTATGCGCTGCGATATCCGATGCATTCGGCCCCTCGGGATATGAAAAAGAGGCGGTCGATGTGATTGAAAGCAGCCTGGGCGGACTGGCCGCACACCGCGACAGCATGCAGAACCTGTATGTCTCTTTGCCGCAGAATGTGGGCGGACGTCCGTTGGTAATGCTGGACGCCCATACGGATGAAGTGGGCTTTATGGTACAGAGCATCACGGCCACAGGCCTGCTGCGCATCGTGCCGCTGGGCGGCTGGGTGGAGCACAACATCCCCGCCCACACCTTTCTGCTGCACAACAGGCGCGGTGAGACCGTGCGCGCCGTGTCCACCTCCAAGCCGCCGCATTTTATGACGGCGGCTGAGCGCAGCGCGCCGCTTTCGATGGAGAGCATCCTGCTGGACGCCGGAGTGTGCAGCCGCAAAAGACGCCACAGAGCTGCTTGGATTGGAACCCGGCCTTGTTGCGGTACCCGACGTGCAGTTCAGCTACAACGTACGCCACCGGTTTGATGCTCGGCAAAGCTTTTGACTGTCGCTTGGGCTGTGCCGGTGTTGTGGAAGTTCTGCGTGCATTGAAGGACGAAACGCTTTGTGCCGACGTTACAGCGGCGTTTTCCACGCAGGAGGAAGTCGGCCTGCGCGGTGCAAAAATCACGGCGGAGCGCCTGCGTCCCGCACTGGCCATCTGCCTGGAGGGCACGCCCGCGGACGATAACTTCACCGCCCCGGACGAGGCCCAAGGCGCCTTGAAAAAACGGTGTGCAGATACGCTTCCGCGATGGCAGCATGGTGGCGCATCCCGGCCTTGTGGCATTTGCACGCAGGGTTGCGGAAGAGAACAACATTCCCCACCAGTGCGCGGTCCGCACAGGCGGCGGCACCAACGGCGGCAGCATCCACCTTGCGCCGGGCGGGGTGCCGACGCTGGTGTTGGGCATTCCCGTGCGCTATGCGCACACGCATTACGGCTATTCTGCCGCCGCAGATGTCGACGCCGCCATTGCGCTCACCTGCGCCATCCTGCGCGCGCTTACGCCCGACGTGCTCCGTCTGCTCAACCCCATGGCCTGATGCTTATATCAAACAAAGCGCAGTGCAATGAGTAGAGAGCCTCGTCGCAGAATAGCGAAGAATTCTGCGGCCCTGCTCCTGATTGGGTTGGGCGTGAGGCCGTTTCCAATTCAATGCGTTTAAAATTGTAGAATTGGGTGTACTCAGGGTTCGGTAAATACGTTTCGCAAATTGAAAATGTATAAAAAGAGACAATGGTTTGCAGCCCATAGCTTTCTGCTTTTTCCCGATTTGTTTCTCCTGCCGCTTTCTTTCGAAATACTTCCCCGTTCAACCCTTCTGCTTTTGCATATTGTCTCGACACAACAACACCTCCTGTTGTAGTTTTTATTCTACAACAGGAGGTGTCTTTTCTCTGTCCATTTTTCGGGTATAATCTGCTATTCGTGCCGGATGGCTTCCAACGCAGAGATTTTGACGGCCCGATTGGCCGGAGCAATGCCGGAAAGCAGTCCCACCACCGTCGCAAAAATCAGCGCCATCAACAGCAGCCAAGCGGGGATATCGGAAATGTTTCCGATACCGCCCATGCCGCCCATACCGAACAACGCGCCGACGTCAAAGCTGGAAGCATCGAAATTCACCTGCACGCCGATGCTCATCAGCCACCCGGTGATGGCCTGCATCCAAACCGTAAAATTATTCAGAACAAAGCTGATCAAAACACTAAACAGACATCCTATAACACCGCCGATAAAACCGATGGTGCCGGATTCAATGAGGAACATCTGGCGTATCTTCGAAAGCTTGCAACCGAGCACCTTCATCACGCCGATCTCTTTTGTTCGTTCGTAAATCGCCATCGTCATGGTATTGGCAATGTTGAGCGCCGCCACCAGAAGTGAAACCGCCGCAAGGCCACCCAGCATCATCTGGCCGGAAGCTACCTGCTTTTGCATATCCTCCCTGTACTGCGTCATGGAGGAAGTTTGGTAGCCGATATCCTTGATCATCTGCTCCACCGCGCCCACATGGTTCACATCGTCCACCTTAACGTATACCTGGTCGTATCCTTTCACCTTGGTACCGCTGGAGCCACCGTACATCACGACGCTGCCGCCGCCCATACCGGAATTTTTGCTCAGTTTTTTATACTCTTCCTCCAGGCGCTTCATATCGGCAATATTCATGATGATGCCCTCGGTGCCGCGTTTGGAGTAGTCAGTCTTCATCACGCCCACAACAACCAGTTCGTATTCCCGCATTTTGGGGTTGCCCTGGTCATCGTACTCGTAAATCATCTGCATGGTGAGCGTCTCTTTCGTGATATCAAAAAACGGCTGCTTGATGACGTTTCCGTTTTCATCTGTTTCCTTCCAGCGGTAACGGTCCGGATTGCGGTAACTTTTTTTCGTATCCTCGAACTGATAGGCTGTGTCCTCGCCCACCAGCACGGGAATCTTGTTGCGTCCCAGCGACTGGCCTGTCAGATAACTGCCGCTGACAAGCTCGATCCCCATCGGCTCGATCGCATCTACATCCATGCCCACAGCGTTGTACATATACATGGAATAGCGGTCTTTTTTGCCCGCCACCACGTTCGCGTTCATACTTTGAAAATTGTACAACGGCGTGGCCGCCACAACATTTTCCATTTCCTTGAACTGTGCGACCATTTTATCATCCAGCGCAGGCGTATCCGGATTTTCCGAATAGCTGAACACCTGAATCTGCGTCAGATCGCTCCAAGTAGACAGCATCTCGTCCGTGCGCCGGTTGGTGGCGATGCCGAGGGAGATCATTACGACAATGGCGCAGGTTCCCACGACAACACCGATCACGGTGAGTGCTGTACGGCCTTTGCGGCGGCGAAGGTTATCCGTGCTGAGCTTCAGCAAATCAGATATCTTCATCGTCATCCTCCATGAGCTGTGCCGCGCGGCGTTTCGCCTTTTTCTTCTTCAAAACAACGAGAACCACGACCACAGCCGCCACAACGCCCACGCCCACAACGATCCACACCCATACGGGCACGCCTGTGGGCTCCGGCTCCATCGGGACCATAGTGTCCATACCGCCGCCCATCGTATCGTCGCCGCCCATCTGCATCTCCTCTACGGTCATGGAGAACTCTTTTGTGAGCGTTTTTGCGTTGCCTTTCTCGTCCTCATAAGTGACGGTCAAAAGGCCGTTCAGCGTGCCTGCATTGGCAGTTTGAATGGTAAAGTCTGCAGAGCTTTCAGTTCCTGCAGCAATATTGCCGATGAATTGGTTGCCCTCGGTGGTTGTGATTCCATCGCCCGTGATCTCGGCCGAAACATTATAAATGATGCCTTTGCCCTTATTCACAAAAGAAACAGAGGCATAGCCTTCCTCGCCCATGGAAAGATACTCCGGGAAATCCGTGCGGGATATCTCGAAGCGTTCGGGCTGTACAATGGGTACCGTAACAGGCATCTGTGCTGTGAGCGCAGCGCTGTCAGACGCGGAATTTCCCGAAACGTTTACTGTAATATTATAGCTGCCGCCATTTGCCACAGCGCTGGCATTCAGTTGAAACGTCACCTGTGTGGAAGCGCCCGGTTTCATGTTGCCTACAAAAATATTGGTGCTGCCGCTGGCAACGGTGATCTGCTCGGGCAGCGCAAGGTTGACAGCCACATTTTCAGCCCCCACGGTACCGCCGGAAGCCAGCACATCGACGGTCAGCGCGAAATCGCTGCCCGCGTTGATGCTGCCGCCGCCATAGCTGGCGGAGGTGACGACCAGCGCCGAGGCCTTGGCGCCCTCGGTGGAAGAACCCACGCACTGGCTGATGGGCTGCGACATGGATTTGAGTTGGCGTGTATTGTCATTGTACGCCAAATCGAAAGAAAGCTTATTATCCCCGCCCAAGTAAGTAATGTCGTTCAGGATAATCGCATATTGAAGACCTGCTGCACCGACTTTATCGGCAGCGAATGTCGTCGTCGTGATATCTCCCAGCGAAGGGGATGCGAACGATGCTGTCGATGTAATTTTAATATTCGCAGCCAGTGCGCGTCCGTCTGCCAGTGTCAACTGATCAGCGGAGGTAATACGCGGGTCAACAACCGCAATGATAATACGGCATTTCTGCCCTTCTTCAATGCGCTGGAGCTCTGCTCCTGCAGCATCCGTGACTGTATAAGCCGCAATGTACGGGTCGCCTGCAACAGGAGCAGGCGTTGTGTCACTGCTGCTGGTACTCGCGCTGGAACTTGTGCCTGAGCCTGTCTCATCCGCCCAAGCCGGAACGGCCAGCATGGTGAAGAGCATCACCATCGCCAAAATCACGCCTGTCTTTTGCAGGACCTTCTTCGTTTGGTTCTTCATATGTTTGTACTCCTTCTCACATGGATTCCTGGTTTACTTTTTCAGCCACGGCAGCAGCCACGGCCTTTGCCTGCCTGGCTGCCGGTTTTTTTCCCTCTGCAACGGTCGTTTCCGGCTCTGCGATATCCCCGCTCGTTACATCGCCAAACAGGCGACGGCGGTTTTCCGCTTTTTCGTCTTCGCCCAGCAGCACATTGTCCAGCACACGCCCGTCCTTGATGGTAACAATGCGGTCTCCGCAATAGGCCAGCTCTTTTTCATGCGTCACCATCACGAAAGTGATGCCGTAGGACTTGGCCATCTCCAGCATGGAATAAAGCACCTGGCGCGAGGTCGTGGAGTCCAGATTGCCCGTCGGCTCGTCTGCAAAGATAACCTTTGGCTTTGCAACAAAAGCGCGCGCAATGCCCACACGCTGCTGCTGTCCGCCGGACATCTCCGTCGGCTTGTGGTTCGCGCGGGAGAGCAAACCCATTTTTTTCAATTCTTTACGCGCCAACTTTTCCCGCTGCTTTTTCCCCATGCCTTTGAACATCAGCGGCAAGGCCACGTTTTCCGCAGCCGTCATGGAAGGCAGAAGATTGTAGCTCTGGAAAATGAACCCCAAGTGCTGCTGGCGGAAATCCGCCAATTCGTCCTCTGTCATTGCGGAAATATCATGCTTGCCAATCAGCACCCTGCCTTTGGTGGGCTTTTCCAGCCCTGCAAGCTGGTTGAGCAGTGTGGATTTGCCGCTGCCGGAAGCGCCGACGATACAGCACATCTCCCCTTCGCCGATTTCCAGGCAGATGTCGTCCAGCGCGACCACCTTTTCCTTGCCTACGCGGTATATCTTGCGCAGGTTTTGTACTTTTATAATGGATGCCACGAAGCGCATCACCTCTTTCTAAAACAGTCTATCACAGTCTGGCTCTGTATTTCAAGTTGCTTTCGACAGCTTTCGCTGTTACAATAAGCCTATCGAAGAAACGGAGGTCCTCATGAAGATCATTTTCGTCTGGCTCCTTGCCATTGTTTTCCTCATCGACAGCGTCCTGCGCGCCATCCGCTCCAGCTTCAACCTTGGGGTGCTGATGATGTATCTCATCACTGCCGCACTGTGGATATACGCTCTTTTCCATACCAAAATCGACGCTTTTTGCGCTGCCGGTGCAGGCCGCGTTCTAAAAATCATCTTTTTCTGCTGCTGCGCCGTTTTTGCGCTGCTGCTTATATTCGTCGCGGTGAGCGGCTACTCCGACACCGCGACCAAACAGGAAAAAGCGGTGATCGTACTGGGCGCCGGCCTGCGAGGCGAACGCGTGACCGACCTTTTGGCACGCCGTCTGGATGCCGCATATGATTATCATCTGGAAAACCCGAATGCCGTTATTGTTGTGACTGGCGGACAGGGTCCCGGCGAGGACATTCCCGAAGCCCGGGCCATGAAAGCCTATCTTGTGGAGAAAGGCGTGCCGGAGAAGCAAATTGTGGAAGAAGCGTCCAGTACCTCCACCGAGGAAAATTTTTGCTTTGCGCGCGAAATTTTGGAACAGCACGGTCTTTCGCAGGACGAACCCGTCGCGTATGTCACCAATGCGTTCCATTGTTACCGCGCAGCAAAATACGCTGCCGCCGCAGGCTTCACAAATGTGAACGCCATCCCCGCCTCTATCGGCTTTTCTTCCGTACTCCCCTGTTATATGCGTGAGGTAATGGCGGTGCTGTACTACTGGGTGTTTCGCACCTGACAAGACGGGAATACCGCAAAATCTCACAACCGCTGTATAATGAACGTTTTATCCTCCGCAATTATTTCATAATTATTGCAAAAAGTATGCGTGCTATGCCATTTTTCGCAAAAACCGACCAAGCGTTTTGCCGTAAAATTTCGCGCGATGGAATCTTCGTCATCTGTTTTCTTCGTCCACCATGCCTCTTCTTCCGAATTTCTCATGTTGTCCGGGTTGCAAATCACAATAGAAAGGCTTGTGAATGTATGATAAAAAAATTTTTTCTCAGCGCACTGCTGTGGATGACAGCGCTTTCTTTTGCAGGATGTCAGGCTGTATCCGCATCGTCTGCTCTTTC
>ENA-OQMY01000357-OQMY01000357.1-human-gut-metagenome-genome-assembly--contig:-NODE-357-length-13027-cov-3.280310_pt1:0-5000 | contig 13027 bp, 8 predicted proteins | sample MGYA00242623_ERZ504868 | MGnify/ENA primary metagenome ERZ504868 (study PRJEB26092, sample SAMD00036386) | human gut metagenome | host: Homo sapiens | study: EMG produced TPA metagenomics...
CCCGGAGATCAGGGTAACCAGACTTTCGATGTATTCTGTGACCTCTTCCAGAGAGCCTGTGGTATAGTCATAGACCTCCAAGGAGTTCTCGTCCCTGTCATAGATGAGGCAGGCGGTAAACCAGAGTGTGTCATCCGTGTCTGCCCGGGCCAGTACCGTGTAGGCAGTCTGGGTGTCTTTCAGCTCCAACGACGTCAGTTCAGTCTGTGTCAGAGACTGGATGGACCAAAGAGCAGAGGTATTGTTGGCATTCAGCGGGTTGTTGTCTTGATGGGTAAAGGTTTCCAACCAATTGCGGACCTGCCAGGGAACCGGGATTGGGAGGGTGTCCCCCGGTGCAGGGTAAAAGGTCTCGTTGTGGTCGGGTACCCACTGAGGTCCGTCTCCGTTGATGACCGCGTTGTCAGTCTGTGCAAAGATGTCTACGCCGCCGGGAGCCATAAGAGCCTTGTATTCCTGCCAGTAGGCCTCATAATCCTTCCGTGCCTGAGAGTCCTCCTCTCGCACCGCCCCCCTCCACCGGCCAGACCCAGGTGAAGTCAGTTCCGTCATAGCGGATGAGGCCAGCTTCTCCATACGTAAGCCCTAGGTGGATACTGTTGGCCACATAGAGAAGGTAGCTTTCTCCGTCCTTATTAAAAGTTACCACATGGGGTTGGCTTCCGGTGCATATGGTGGCGAAGACCGGAGCGGTCAGCTGGCCGGTTAGCTGGTCTTGTACGCCCAAGGCGAGCAGTGATTCGGAACGGTCGGTTTGTACACAAACCGCTCCCAGGGCAACATTTCCGTCATCACCGGGGATGAAAGCCATTAGTTCCACAGAAGTGGGTTGAATAACGCCAGAGGGAAAAAGGGTTTGAGCAGCTTCAGCCAGATCATCCTTCAGAGCCATCTGGTCCACCCGACCGGAGGCAACGTTGGAGACAAAGGTGGTTCCCTCCTGACAGGATACCAGAGAGCCGCACAAAACAATGACTAAAGCAGCCAGAGCCAGTACCAGTGCCGGCGGGCGCTTCTTTTTCCACTGGAAGATATTGCGAATGCGATTTTCCGTCTCTCGCGCCGAGCCGGACAGCCGGGTGGTCAGCGGAGAGTGGGGCGTACAGCGCTTGTCCATAAGCAAAGCCTCCAATCAGTCAAACATATTGGTGAGTGTGATCTGGTGCAGGGTATCCCCATTGAAGAAGAATAAAATAGCAGTTCCAAAGTCGTTGGAATCGCGGCAGTACCACAGATAGTCCTGGCCTGGATACTTTCCCCAATAATCTTCTGATACTGCTTCGGGATAGGCTGTCAGCACGTCTTCTCGGCTGGCACCCACTCGGATACCTCGGGGAGTGTAGAGATCGGGCATCGTAACATCCAGAGTATTGATGGACTCCCGGTCCTCAGTGCTGTTGTAGTAACTCAGAGCGGTAAAACTTCCGGTGCCTGTCGTACCACTGCTGCGCAGCCAGTAGTCTCCCGGGTTGTAGATAGGCTCATACTTCTCCAGACGCTGGGTGTCGATATGCGTAGAGTCCAGACAGGAGAAGGAGAGAGAAGAACCTGGACCGATGGGATTGGGAAAACCATCCCGGTAGAGACAGACCTCCGGATCCTGCAGACTTAAGCTGGCAGACACCGAAAATCCTCCCTCCGGTTCTCCGCCGCTGAAATTCCACTGCCGCCACAGAGGCGGATTCAGATCGATGCACTCCTCTGACGGAACCAGCGGTTGAAGGTCCGTGACAGCATATTGGTCATAAAGAGTAAATGTTCCATCGGACCAGATGTAGAGGTTATCCGAGCCGCTGACAAAGTCGGATGCTGTGTCATTCCGGTCATCGACCCGGGCAGTGAGATAGAAAATAGGCTGATCGTCCGCTCCCATGCGGAAGCCTTCCACGGTCTGGTTCTGGATGCACAGGTCGGCACCCGGGGATATCCTGACCCAAGGTGGGATCGTACTGGTCCGCCAGGGCCTGGCAGAGATCGTCCACGGTTTGCCCGGCTAACTCCAGAGCCTCCTCCAGGGTCACCTGCTGGCCTGTTTCTTTGTTATAGACCAACGAGGTGACATGCCCGGTATTCAGGTCCGTGTGAAATTCCTCCCGGAAGAAGACCAGATTCCAATAGCGCTGAGTTTCGGTGGGGTAGAGCAGACAGTGATTTTCGGTGGATGACAGGGAAGAGTCATCGACGACCCCATCCAGGATATCCTGATACTCCTGCTTCAACTGGCTTAGGGCCTGGTTGATGGCGGTGACTCCGGCAGTGGGTTGAGTATCGGCAGACATGGCCAGGGCGGGAATCTCAATATAGTTACCCTGTGTGTCGTAATACTGGGCATCCATGACCAGAGTGACTGGTTCTGTCCGCTCCTGGCAGGAAACCAATCCTCCGCACATAGCGATCAGCACGGCAGTCAGGACCAGCACCAGCACAGGCGGACGCTTCTTTTTCCATTGGAAGATATTACGGATACGGTGCTCCGTCTCCCGGGCAGATCCGGACAGCCGGGTGGTGAGAGGGGAGCGGGGGAGTCTTGGTGCCATATTTGAACTCCTTTCGTCAGGAGCGGGCCTTCAGCCGCTCCACCGCAGACAAGATAGTCTTGCCATAGGCGGCATGTTCCTCTGGTGGAAGACGCCGCAGAACCGCCTCGTCGCAGGATAGCTCGGTATCTTGTTCAATGGCCCGGGCCATGAGCCATACCAGAGGATTGAACCAGTGCACGGCCCGCACCCACAGAGCCAGGGCTTTGAGCCAGATATCCCGGCGGCCGGTAGTGGGTCAGTTCGTGGAGCAGGGCGTATTCCAGTTCTTTCGGGGCAAGGGGCTGCTCCGGCAGCAGAAGCACAGGATGGAGCAGCCCTGCCAGCATGGGAGCGGCCAACCCAGGACAGGTCATCAGCCGGGGACGGCGGTCCAGCTCCAATTGGTCGCCCATGGCATTATAGAGCGGGAGGATCGTAGCATCCCTTACCGGGTCGGCCCAGCGCTTCAGGAAACGCCGCAGTCGAAGGTGAGCGATGAGATTCCAAATGAGGATTCCTGCTGCGACCAAAAGCCAGACCGCAGTGACGATTTGAGAAACATAGATCGTAGGCTTTGTTTCTGGCTCAGGTTCAGGGGTGTTCTGAGAAGAAGATGTAGAGGAAGAGGGATTCTCTTCATTGGAAGAACCGGTGGGTGAGACCGGAGATGGCACCGCCTCTTGAAAGGGACGTCCGGCGGTAAAAGGCAGTTCTGAGGGGCGCTCCAAACTGGGGGAGTGAAGCTGAATGGGGGCGTGGACCTGAACATTTGGAAAAGAGAAGGGTAAAGGGATGGCCAGACGCAGGCAGAGCAGCAGCCAGCCCCAGCAGCGCCACCGGGCGGCGTACCGGGAGCGGGTGAGCAGTCCGGTAGCCATCAGGATCAGCCCAACCAGACCGCCGCCCAAGGACAGAGCACCTAAATAAAATAGAAAATCTGTCATGCCTTGGTGTCCTCCTCCAGCTGGTCCAGCAGGGAGCGCAGCTCATCCAGGTCCTGGCGTTTCAGCCCGGTTCGGGCCAGAGCCGCCACAAAATTTCGGGGAGAGCTGCCGTACAGGCGGGAGAGCACGCTGCGGCTGTCAAAGGCCAAATAATCCTCCTGAGAAACTAAGGGAGTGTAGCGGTTGCTTTTTCCTTCCCGGCGCACCGAGACAAAGCCTTTTTCAGCCAATCGGGCCAGATAGGTGTTTACCGTGTTGCTGGCCCAGCCAAAGTCCTCCAGCGCTTGGTCCAAAGCGGCACGAGGGGTATCGGCGCCCAGCTTCCACAGGGCTTTCATGACTTCCAGTTCGGTGTCGGGCAGACGTTTCATGGTATCATCTCCAATTTACTTCAAATGTAGTTGATAATTATATACTACACTTGTGGTAGATCACAGTCAAGTTACAGAGCGGTGACAGAAAAAAAACAAGCCCTGGGCGATACCCAGGACTTGTAAAAAGAACATATTGGTTTAAAGCAGAAGCTGGCCGTTGATCTCCAGACGGAAACTCAGACCCAACTGTTCCGCAGCACGGCGGCACAGCAGCATCCGCTGCAGGAAGATCTCAAAATAGTCCATGACCGCGCACATCTCTGTGTTAATGGACAGGGAGAGGGTGATGGTCTTGGACTCCACATCCAGCAAAACTTCCGAGCGCTCTACCGAGTAGTTGACCCGGTCGTGAATATCAAAGGTGGACATGTCTTTGTTGCGCACGCGGCTGCGGCGCACATCGGTCTTGTCCGCCAGAATCAGGGCAGCGGCAATGGCATTGACCGGAAATGCGGTAGAGTCATCGTGATGGCCGATAGCGGTGATGACGGCTGCCACGTCGGAAGGATCCATGCCCATGTTGTCCAGAATGCGGAAAGCCATGGTAGCACCGCTGATGGCATGGTCGTGGCGGTTGACCACGTTGCCGATATCGTGCATGTAGGCGGCGATCTGAGCCAGCTCTACCTCGCGGGGAGTATACCCCAATTCGGTCAGGATCTGAGCGGCCACATGAGCGCACTTGCCTACATGGGCAAAGGAGTGCTCCGTAAAGCCCAGAGCTGTGAGAGAAGCGTCGGCCTGTGTGATGTAAGTCCGGATCTCCGGAGAGGAGCGGATCATATCAAAGGTTACTTCCATGGTATCGCTCCTTTTAAATGTCGCGGATATCGTAAGGCGTGGTCTGATACACGTAATAGTTCAGCCAGTTGGTATAGAACAGCTGGGCAGCGGAGCGCCAGCGTACCAGGGGTAGGCTGTGTGGGCTCGTCGTTTGGGGAATAGTTGTCCGGAACATTGATGTCGATGCCCTTGTTTACATCCCGGAAGTACTCATTGGCCAGGGTGTCGGGATCGTATTCGGGGTGTCCGGTAATAAGAAGCGCGGTTATCCTGGCTCTTTACTGCAAAGACGCCAGCCTGCTCCGAGACAGCCAGCAGCTGCAGTTCCGGGACAGCCAGACATCCTCCAGCTTGTTTTCAGTATAGCGGGAGTGAGGAAC
>ENA-OQMY01000357-OQMY01000357.1-human-gut-metagenome-genome-assembly--contig:-NODE-357-length-13027-cov-3.280310_pt1:10000-13027 | contig 13027 bp, 8 predicted proteins | sample MGYA00242623_ERZ504868 | MGnify/ENA primary metagenome ERZ504868 (study PRJEB26092, sample SAMD00036386) | human gut metagenome | host: Homo sapiens | study: EMG produced TPA metagenomics...
GCGGCCGTAACTATAACGGTCCTAAGGTAGCGAAATTCCTTGTCAGGTAAGTTCTGACCCGCACGAATGGCGTAACGATTTGGGCGCTGTCTCAACAGCCCACCCGGCGAAATTGTAGTACCGGTGAAGATGCCGGTTACCCGCAACTAGACGGAAAGACCCCATGGAGCTTTACTGTAGCTTAATACTGAGGATTGGTAATTGATGTACAGGATAGGTGGGAGACTTGGAAGTCAGGGCGTCAGCTTTGATGGAGTCACCCTTGGGATACCACCCTTCAATTGCTGGTTTTCTAACCTGCGGCCGTGAATCCGGTCGGGGGACACTGTTAGGTGGGCAGTTTGACTGGGGCGGTCGCCTCCTAAAAGGTAACGGAGGCGCTCAAAGGTTTGTTCAGCACGGACGGAAATCGTGCAGTGAGTGTAAACGCATAAACGAGCCTAACTGCGAGACCGACGGGTCGAGCAGTAACGAAAGTTGGAGTTAGTGATCCGGCGGTATGTGAGTGGAAATGCCGTCGCTCAACGGATAAAAGCTACCCTGGGGATAACAGGCTGATCTCCCCCAAGCGTCCACAGCGACGGGGAGGTTTGGCACCTCGATGTCGGCTCGTCACATCCTGGGGCTGAATTCGGTCCCAAGGGTTCGGCTGTTCGCCGATTAAAGTGGCACGCGAGCTGGGTTCAGAACGTCGTGAGACAGTTCGGTCCCTATCTGTTGCGGGCGTAAGAGATTTGAAGGGAGCTGTCCTTAGTACGAGAGGACCGGGATGGACAGACCTCTGGTGCACCAGTTGTCGTGCCAACGGCACAGCTGGGTAGCTACGTCTGGACGAGATAAACGCTGAAAGCATCTAAGCGTGAAACTCCCCCTAAGATAAGATCTCTCATCCGAAAGGAGTAAGGCTCGACGTAGACTATGTCGTTGATAGGTCGGAGGTGGAAGTGCTGCGAGGCATGTAGCTGACCGATACTAATAAGCCGAGGGCTTGACCTAAAAGGTCAAAGAAGGATGCAGGCGCTTGTGAGCGATGGAAAGTTGTTTCACTGTTCGGTTTTCAGGGTACAGAAAAAAGCGCACCCGAAACTCAAATCAAAGCCCAGCGAAGCGGGTTTGATTTGAAGAGGAGACACAGCGAAATGAGCGAGCTTTCGGCGTAAGACAGAAGCGAGTGATATGGAGCTTGTGTCGACGACATGCGCCTTTAGCTCAGCTGGTAGAGCAACTGACTCTTAATCAGTGGGTCCCCGGTTCGAATCCGTGAAGGCGCACCATCTGGCCCGTTGGTCAAGCGGTTAAGACGGCGGCCTCTCACGCCGCAAACATGGGTTCGATTCCCGTACGGGTCACCAGTACCATTCAAAAGTTTATAGTGATTTTAGTCGCGCAAGCGGTTAAAATAGTTGGTGTTGATTAGGGCGAGGGTCCACCCGTTCCCATCCCGAACACGGAAGTTAAGCTCGTTTCTGCCGAAAATACTTGTCTGGAGACGGACCGGGAAGATAGGTAACGCCAACACAAAAAAGGACGAACAGTTTGTTCGTCCTTTTTTCATAGATGCATAAATATTCGTGCGTTTGCTTTGCATTTACCAGTATTTCATGCTATGATATAAGCTACGACTGGTCAACTGCGACCACACGATAGGACGTGATAAGATGAGTACAAAACGAGATTCCTGGGGCTCCAAATGGGGCTTTATCCTGGCGTGCATCGGCTCAGCGGTAGGTATGGGAAATATCTGGCTGTTCCCGGCGCGGATTTCTGCCTATGGCGGCGCCACATTTCTCATTCCCTATCTGATCTTTGTGGTGATTATTGGTTCTACCGGAGTGATCGGAGAGATGGCGTTTGGACGGGCTACCCGTTCAGGGCCCATCGGCGCCTTTGGCGCAGCGACAAAGCAGCGGTGGGGGACCGACCGCCCCGGCAAACTGCTGGGTTTGATCCCGGTGCTGGGTTCTCTGGCGCTGGCTATCGGGTATTCTGTGGTTACGGGTTGGATTTTCCGCTATCTGGCCGGCTCTTTTACCGGAACTGTACTCAATCAAGAGGGCCTGGACGGCTTTAATCAGCTGTTTAATGCCACTGCCAGCAATAATCTGGTGTGGCAGCTGGTGGGAATGGCGATTACCATTCTGATCCTGATTTTTGGTATCGGGAAGGGAATTGAACAGGCCAATAAGGTAATGACCCCCTTGTTCTTTGTACTGTTTGTTGGGCTGGCCATCTACCTGATGACGTTGCCCGCTGCATGGGAGGGTTATCGGTACATCTTTGTTCTGGATCCCAAAGGTCTGCTGGATCCTCTGGTTTGGGTATATGCCTTGGGGCAGGCATTTTTCTCCCTGTCTGTGGCGGGAAATGGTACCCTGATCTATGGCTCCTATCTGAGCAAAGATTCCAATATTCCCGCGGACGCCCGCATGGTGGCTATCTTTGATACTCTGGCTGCTATGCTGGCCGCCCTGGTCATTATCCCCGCTATGGCGGTGGCAGGACAGCAGCTGAATCAGAGCGGCCCGGGACTGATGTTTATCTTCCTGCCCAATGTGCTCTCCAGCATTCCGGGCGGATTCATCATCCTGATTGTTTTCTTCCTTGCGGTCACCTTTGCCGCACTGACCTCGCTGATCAATCTCTTTGAGGCGCCTACCGCTACGCTGCAGGAGATGTTCCATCTGTCCCGTACGGCGGCCTCCTGTATTATTGGTGGAATCGGTATTGTGGTGGGCATTGTGATCGCGCCCATTGTGTCCGATTGGATGGACGTATGCTCTACGTATATTTGCCCTATCGGCGCCCTGCTGGCGGCAGTGATGTTCTTCTGGGTATGCAAGAAGGACTATGTGCTGGAGCAGGTCAATCTGGCCCGTGAGAAACCGCTGGGCAGCTGGTTTTACCCCATGGCCAAGTACCTCTTCTGCGGAGTGACTCTGGTCGTGTTGGTACTGGGTGCAGTTTTGGGCGGAATCGGATAAAAAACTGGAAAAATCCAGTCTGAAGCTTGAAAGAGCTCAGACTGGG
>ENA-OQMY01000358-OQMY01000358.1-human-gut-metagenome-genome-assembly--contig:-NODE-358-length-12961-cov-4.641499_pt1 | contig 12961 bp, 10 predicted proteins | sample MGYA00242623_ERZ504868 | MGnify/ENA primary metagenome ERZ504868 (study PRJEB26092, sample SAMD00036386) | human gut metagenome | host: Homo sapiens | study: EMG produced TPA metagenomics assembly of...
ATTCCGCTTTTTCTTCATTACCGGATTTTAAATATGTCATGACCTCTTCCACTGTTTTTCCGGAAGCAAGTAAGGCGCTAAAGATTTCATCTTTCTGTTTATCTTCAATCTTCTTCCTAAGTTCTTTTGCTTTCAAACGCAGTTCTTTTAATTCTGCCTCTGTTGTTTTAATCTCCTGCTCTGTCTTCATAAGCATTTCTTCAAGAGAAAGATTTTCTACTTTTTTACGTCTTGGCATACTGTTTCCTCCCATGCTGATATTTCCTTCATTCTACCATTATTGTTCCAAAAATACCAGTCTTTTTATGAATCGCTCCTATCTCCCTCTTCGCTGCTGTTTCTGGCTTTTGGCATATTCCATCTTTTTATTGTATTCGTCCATGATTGCACTTTCCAGATCTGCCTTAAATTCTGCATTGACTGCATGGGCAATATCCTCCCTCTCTCCTTTTGCAGAATTTTTCTGAGGCATACCTACAAAAGTTTTTCCGTTCCATGCCTGGATCACATGAAGCTGCTGGATTGCCAATACGTCCTGCAGACGAATGGCTACATCTGCCTTAAATGTATCGCTTCCCTGTACCGGATTTACACTCAGATTGTAATACAGCTCTTCCTCTCCCCAACAGCCCTTACAGTCTGTTTTCGTTTCTGTCATATTCTCATAGGCTTCCCTTACGGTATCCAACACTTCCTTTTGAAATTCCTTATCCGTAAACCGGAAAAAGGAACATACTCCCCTGTTTCATAATCTCTGTAACGGGGCATATCGAGATACAGATTTCCTTTCGAGGACTCTTTAATTGCAAGGCTTTTCACACAGAAGGCCTCATCAAAGGTAATGGTAGCAAATCCTTTCAGGTTATTGATTTTTCCTTCTTCCTGTTTCAATTCCGGTTTATATACTCTGATATTATATTCCATATTGTGATCTCCTTTTCTACTCTATTTTTCGTTACCGAACTGCTGTCTGGCATGGAAGATTTTTAGTTTCCTCCTGCACTTCCACACACTCCTCCTGGTCCTTGATTTCCAGTTCTGCATCAATCTCCATCTGCCGGGTAATATTCTCTTTTAAAAGCTCCTCATACGGGAAGGGCTTTTCATATTCCTGCTTTGCATTTTTTATCTCATTTTCGCAGGTCTTAATTTCTTTTTGAACGTCCTCCACTGCTTTATCAAGGGCATTCAAGCGGTTTTCTATACGGACCATGTTACCGGAGTCACTGCTTTTTAACTCCACACTATACTCCTTCTCTCCCTGAAGGAACAAGATCGGTCCCAGCATATCATTTTGGACAGATACCTGAAACCCCTTATATATACCGACTTCGTGCCTGGTAAAAGCTGTTACCCCTTCTATAATCCCACGCAGAACTTCACCTGCTTCTTTGTGTTTTTCATAAACTTTTCCCTGCAGCGTGATTGCAAACCCCGGCTGTACTTCCATAGCCTGGTTCCTGCGCTCCAAATCCTTTTGAAGTAATTGCAGTTCTCCCTTCAGGCTTTGTATCCTTTTCGGATACTGGAAAGTGACCGCATCTTGCAGGGTAAAACCGTTTCCCTTCATGTGCAGCTTTTAGAATTCTCAGACGTGCCACTTCATTATCTACTTGTATTTTTTCCATAATCAGGGGATTTTCAGAAGCTACCGCTTTAATCTCTGCAAAATTTAATACGGTTTCATCTATATCCTCACAGATCCTTGCCAGTTCCCGGCTGGTAAATACCTGGCTGATAAACCGCTGTTTTGTTTCTACAATGCCCCATAAATAAGCATCAAAAGAACCCTTTGTTACATAGCGGTAAATATTGACTTCCTCATTTTCATTCCCCTGGCGGATAATGCGCCCTTCCCGCTGTTCAATATCAGAAGGTTTCCAGGGGCAGTCGATATGATGAGCCGCCACCATTCTGGTCTGGATATTGGTTCCTACCCCAGTTTTTCGGTACTTCCTATAATAATCCGTTTCCTTCCGGCTCTGACATCGGAAAACATACGGTCCCTCTGTTCATCTGTTTTTGCATCATGGATAAAACAGATTTCTTCCTCTGGAACACCTCTGGTAATCAGTTCCTGTTTTAAATAATTATAGACGGTAAACGCTTTCCCAGGTCCGGGTGTCCCAATATCCGAAAAAACAATCTGGGTTCCTTTCTGTTCCTGGGACTGTACATATTCCTGGTAAATGTTTTCTACTGCTTTATTCAGTTTGGAATCCGAATCTACCGGAGCATAACTGTCCAAAAGCCGGGGATCTGTACCCAAAAGCCTTGCTTCCCCGGTAATCCGGAGCATATTGTCGTCCTTTGGATCTACCACACCTCTATGGATTGCTTCTGCCCTTTCCACCATTTCCTGCATACGTTCTTTGACATAATCAGAGGCTTCCGATACTACAACCTTATATTTTCCGTCCTTTAATTCTGGCCGCTTAATATCTAGCATATCAGGCAGAATAATGTCTGCTACTTCTTTAAACAGGTGTATCAGTTCCGGCAGATTGATAAACTTATTAAACCTGGTCCGCATCCGGTAACCAGTACCTTCCGGTGCCAGTTCCAAAGAGCTGGTAACTTCCCCAAACACAGAAGCCCATGCATCAAAATGGTAAATCCCCTTTTCGTGAAGCCGCCTTTCCTGCAGATATAACTGCATCACATAAAGTTCCACCATTGAGTTTGACAGAGGGGTTCCCGTTGCCATAATGACGCCCCTTCCCTGATTTTTTTCGTTGATATACTGGATTTTCATACGCATATCCATAGCCCTCTGGGAACCGCTGGAACCCAGACCCGCAACATTGTTCATTTTCGTAAAAATTTCCAAGTTCTTGAACAGGTGCGCTTCATCTACAAATAAGGCATCTACGCCTGTTTCTTCAAAGTACATCACATCATCTTTGATTTCTTCATTGTTCAGTTCTTCGATTTTCTGCAACAGTTTTTTTACTTTCTGCTTTCCATCTGCTTTATGGACCAGTTCTTTCCCTCTTCTTCCCTTGCCCGGTTAATGGCTTCTACCAGCTGCTCTGCCTGCTCTTCCATCATGGCTCTTTGCCGGTCAGGGGAAATGGCAATTCGTTGGAACTGAGTATGGCCAATAATAATACAGTCATAATCCCCTGTTGCCATTCTGGCAATCATACGCCTGCGGTTTTCCTTCTGAAAATCTCTTTTCTGGTAATCAGGATCTTCGCATCTGGGTAGGCGCGCAAAAATTCTGCTCCCATCTGGAAGGTCAGGTGGTTCGGAACGGTAAGAAGGGGTTTCGTTGCCAGCCCCAGCCTCCTCATCTCCATACAGATGCAGATCATTTCCAGAGATTTACCAGCGCCTACCGTATGGGCAAGCAAGGTATTTCCTCCACACAGCAATGCCCTTGCCACAGCATTTTTCTGATAAGGACGCAGCTTTAGCAGAGGGTTCAGTCCCGGCAGTTTTAAATAAGAGCCATCATAGCTTCGTTGTCTGTCGCAGTTAAAGGTTTCATTGTAAAAATCCACATATTTTTTTCTGCGCTCCGGCTCCTTAAAAATCCAGTCCCGGAAGGCTTCTTTTATCTGCTCCGCCTTATCCCTGGCAAGCATGGTTTCCTTCCGATTGATCACATAACGTATTTTTTCCCCTTCCTGCACCCGATCCCTTATGGTCACAATCCGGCTGTTTAACAGTTCCTCTATAATGCTGATCGCATCCATAAATCTTGTGCCATAGGTTTGTCTGGTACGAATGGTTCCTCCAAAAAAGTTTCCCCTGTCAATATGGTAAGACATATCTGCATCTAAGCGCTCAATCTTGAGGGCATGGCCACTATGAGCGCAATAGTTTCTCTGGTTGCTCTCCGGGATTTCCAAAAGCTCATAGATAAACTGTTCGTAATCCTCATTTTCAATCCAGGTTGTTCCCAGTTTTACACTGATCTCAGGCGCTGTCAGTTCTTTTGGCTGTACCTTTTCCAGTGCTTCCACGTTGTCTACAAACAAGGGATTATTCTGCGCATAAATCCTAGCAGTACGGAGCTTCTGCCGCACATTGCCGCTTAAATACTCATCTGCGGTTTCCCACCCTGCATTGGGATCTTCTTCTTTTGCCAGTACCGGGTTCTGGTAGATTAACCCTTTTAATTCCTGGAGCATTTCTTTCCTGTTTCCCGGACAAAGAGAGAGCATATAGGGAATATCCACCCGGTTATATTCTGACAGACTGATATGCAATGCTTCCTGGGCATTTTCCACTTTGTCTATCACATCTCTGGGGCGTATGGTCCTTTTGTAAAAAATATCAGCTTTGGTTACATTTTTGTCCTCGTCAACCACTTCCAGGGAAGAAAGCAGGGGATAATCATTGTCCTGCCGGAACGCCATTTTATTTGTCCGGTCACAGAAATATCCATGCGTTTTCACAAAGGCATCATACAAACGGTTTAACTGTTCCTGTGCCTTTTTCAGTTCCTGGTCAGAACAATTTTCCTGCTGTATCTGTAAAATTTCACGCACCAGAAGGCGGATCTTATGCATGGCACGTATCCGACGCTTCACACTTTCCTTTACCTGGCTCCGGTATAAAGACTCCCCTTCCCGGTAATATACTTCGTCCTGTATCACCGTAAACGTATAATTAGGTATCTCTGGAGAAGCAGCTAAGACGTCCTGCTCTTCCTTCTTTTTTTCTGCTATGCTTTCTTCATAACAGTTTTTAGGAAGCTCTCCAACTGCGTCCAAAATTCCTTTTTCCAGGTCAAAGTCTTCCGCTTCATTGACCAGGGCTGTATATTTGGAATCTTTCCCGAAAAACTGTTCAAACCAGACCATTTTCCCAAGCATCATTTCCGGGTGTTCCAGATAATACTCATTCACCGGCACCATGTCTTCTGTAAGCCCTGTATAAGTCCAGATCGGCTCCCCAATCGAAGGCTCTGCTTTTTTCTGAAAAAACAAAAGGTCACTGGTAACTGCGGTATTGGCGCTCTTTCCAAAAGAATCTGCCGGAAGCCGGACTGCCCCTAAAAGGTCTGCCTGTTCTGCCAGATTTTTTCTCACAGTGCTGTCATTTTTATCCAACGTTCCTTTTGAAGTTACCACTGCCAAAATGCCTCCTGGCCGAAGGAGGTCCAGGCTTTTCCGGATAAAATAATCATGGACTTTCAGCTTCATCTTTTTATATCGGGGATCATACAAGCGGAAGTCCCCAAAAGGCACGTTTCCCACAATCACATCAAAGCTGTTATCCTCAAATTCCGTTTTTTCAAATCCTTTGATCTGGATACTGGCTGAAGGGTGGAGCTTTTGTGCAATCCTTCCGCTTATGGCATCAATCTCCACACCATAAAGCTGGGATTTTTGCATATTTTCCGGAAGACCATGAAAAAAGTTTCCAATCCCCATAGCCGGTTCCAGAATTTTTCCCTTCTGGAATCCAAACTGCTCCAGGGCTTTATAAACCCCCCGCACGACTTCCGGCGGCGTATAAAAAGAACTGTTGACACTGGCCCTTGCCTGGGCGTATTCTTCTGCGGTCAACAGTTCCTTCAATTCCTGATATTCTTTTTTCCACTCCGGGCGTTTACTGTTAAAAGCATTTGGCAACCCGCCCCACCCTACATACCCCGCAAGAATTTCCTGTTCTTCTTTTGTGGCATTTCTCTCTTCCTGCTCCAGTGTTTTTAAGATACGGATCGCCCGGATATTTTTCTGATACCGGCTTTTATCCCCACCGGTAAACTGAAGCCACCCTTCTGGGTAATAATAATCTCCGGCTTCTACCTTACCTTCTGTCTGGACAGAGGTTCTTCCTTCCTGCCAAAGCTCTTCTTTTTTAAGAATTTCGCTATATTCTTCCCATAATGCAGGAAACCAGGGAAGCAGACGGTACATATTCTCCTGCTGCTCTAAGGTTTCTGAATCTTCGGTATAGGCAATCTGGTCCTCCTCTGCCAGATGTGCAGTAAGCCCGCCAAACTGATCCCAGGAAAGTTCCTGCAGAAAATCTTGGCTTTCCGGCAGGGTGATCTTAATCCCATTTTCCTGAATACAAAGCTCATAGCTTCCATGTTCTGTCCGCACCAGATAATAAGGCTGGCCTTCCGGTACTTCCCGAAGCAAAAGCATCTTCAAAAAATGGTCTTTTTCTTCCGGTAGCTGATTGGTCGTATAGACCAGACAGAGCATTTTCTTTAAAAACTATCCGCCTGGATATTCTGTTTATAAAAGGCTATGCCAATCTCTTCTAATGGGATTGGTTCCTTTTCCTCAATCACTTCCTGCACTTTCTCTGGCTGTAAGGTTTCTTCCTCTGTTTCTTCCCCATTTTCTAAGGCTTCCTCCGATACAGATAACAAAGGAAGATAGGTCCCTTTTTCAATCCGTTTCCCAATTTCCAAAGAAACTTCGTCCCAGTACCAGAACGCCTCCTTCATGGAAGTTCCCTCACTCCAAAGAATATAAAAACCACTGGAACCGCTTTCTGCGGTCAGGATACCGTCTTTTGTATGGGCTTCTCTTTTTACATCTCCATACAATTCATAAAGATAGGCTTCCCGGTCTGTTTCCTCTGGATTGTTCCGGTAAAACTCATAAATTTTATATGGTATCTCCTGCCCTGTCATTTCCAGAAGGATTTTCTCTTTCTGCCAGTTTTCCGGCTGTGCAGGTTCTATCTCCCCAGACAGAAAAGGAACCGCCGAAGCAGTTCCTTTCTCTGTATCCTCTTCTGTTTTTTCCTGTTTTATCCGATCCTGGGGTGAATGATCTCCTCCATAACCTGTTTCTGCGCTTCCATGTCCGCCTGTATCCGAAGGTTGGTCATTTCCAACGTATTGTAAGGGTCGGTCCTGTCCTCTCTGGTCCAGGTCTTCAGAAGACTTTCTGCCAGTTTCTCGTGGTATTCCTCCTCTTCTGTCTGGATTTTCATAAGCCGCTCCATCAGTTTCCCGGACAGGAGCATCATTTCGTATTGTGCCTGGTCCGTTCTCTTCATTTCCTGTGCTGCGATCCTGCCGTAACGGTTCAGGGACGCCAGTATCTTCTCCTCGCTCATCACGCCCTCTAAGACTGGTATCTGTACGCCATTCATTTCCCTGTACTGGATTCCTGCGATCCCTTCCATAATACTGCCTCCTTTCAAGGTCTATGTTCTTCATGGTCCTTGCAATCTGTAACACAATCCGCCCAGATAAATGGGATACTAACCGTCCTGTCCGGTACAGAACCTCCTCATTCTCTGAAAAACCGCAGATAAAAGAAAAATCCAGGGTGTCATCTCGGATACCGCAGCGGCTTTCCACCGCATAACAGACACTGTTTACAAGAAACTCTGTAATCTGGTTTTCTTTTACCTCCTGTCCCTCTCCGGTAAGGACAGCCAGCTTCTGCAAGGATTTTAAAATTTCATATTCCTCTTCTATCATAAACCAAACATTTGTTCTTGTAAAGGCGTCTAAAGAATTTTTAAACTTTTTTCCTGTTCGTAGATTTCCGGGAACAGCTCCCTTGCCAGCAGTCTGCGGTTTGTCCCATTCACCTGCCAGTTCCAGGGCCGGATTCCCTGTCCCTTTACATCTTGAATATCATAAACATGGGTAACTCCTTCCCCGAAAATTTTGGAAGGAAATACTGCAATTCCTTTACTTCCTCTGGCAACCGGCAAATCCATTTCCAGCCAGGCATCATATCCTGCAAGAACGGACGCATCTGGGCGCTGGGCATATACCATACAGGTATTTAAGAAGTCCAACTGATACAAGCGCCCCATGCAGGAAAGAAAATTTTTCCAGGAATCCTCCGACTCTGAAATCCAGTGTATGGTTTCCTCATACAGTTCCCGTACTTTTGTGATATGCTTCATCTGCTGTTCCTTCTTTCTTTTACAGGTACCAGTTCTTTTGCAGAAATATCACGATAGGAAAAATCATCTGCCCCCAGCACGATTTTTTCTGCATAATAATCTGCTTCTGCTTTTGCAGTTGCCTCCAGTTCATTCCTGCCCCGGTATCTTACTTTTTTCTCCAGGACTTCTGTTATGGTCACTTCATATTCTTTTTCGTCCATGCTTCTCCTTTCTTACTGCAAGCGGCTGGGTCTTCCATACAGCCCAATGTTCGACGGATTGAACGGGTCATTCACTACTCCACGTCTGCTGTTGGCTGCATGTACCATTCTGCCATTACCAACATAAATTGCCACATGGGAAATATTGCGGAACTGCCCATTCTGCTCATAAGAATAAAAAATCAGATCTCCCGGCTCCAGTTCGCCTTCTGTAACTTCCAACCCATGTGTTACCATAAATTCTCCCTGGGTAGAGGCAATCGCCGGAAGGGAAATGCCTACCTCCTGATACAACCGCTGTACCAGGGAACTGCAATCATAATATCCTTCCTCATACCGGTGTTCCTGACTGTATTTGCAGCCTACCTTCGTCAGTGCCAGATTTGCAACGTCACTTCCTACGCCAAAGGAAGGGATCTCATTTCGGAATTCCTCACTCATGACTTCCCTTAAAAGTTCTTCTTCTTTTTCGGTCAGCTTTCCAAGTGCAATATAGTCCTCATAATTCAGGTTCTTGACGTAGCAGCCCTTCTTTGTTACCGTAATCTCATTTTCGTCCCCATCTGCCAGAAACGCTTCAAAAGTCTGATGTCCCCAGGCAGACGCAGTTGCATGATCTGCACAGAAAACATCAAATTGTACCCCATACCGGTCAAATGCTCCGGTATCTTCTACGGTATATTCAATCCCGTTCATAATGATCCTGGTTCCCATAGGGACAAAGGGGTTTTGTGCATCTACTGCAATGGTATGGTCCGGTTTTGGCATGACACCGGAGGCTGTAGGTCCTCCTGCCCACTGTCCACAACAGATACTGCACTGGCAATAACCGCTGGTGACAACATTTCCCAGGCTTTCCCCTGTCTTTATGGTGGTGGTTATGGTCGTGTTTTCAAAACTGTTCATTTCATCAAAGATTTCCTTCAGCTTGTCCTTATGCCGCTGATCCATATCCACACCTATATCCCCGGTTCCATACTTCACCATATAAACCATTAAAGTATCATAGTAATTACTCACATAATTCCCGTTTTTCTCATGGAGATAGGTAACTGCCCCATCTTCCCCATTTTGTCCAAGTTTTGTATTAAAGTCCATGTAGTAACCGCTTAAAACTTCTCGGACGGTAGGGTTCTCCTCAGACGGATTTGGCATGAACGCACCAAGTGGCGAACAGTATAAGAGGAAAAAGATAATCACTACAGGGATTGCCACCACAAGAAGAATACTGAACAGCGGAGCCAAAAGCGCCCCGGCAAACTGGACCACCTTCAGCATAAACACAGAGGCTTTCATCTTTACAATATCTTTTGCCACCTGTGCCAAACTGTCCTGCTGCCCATTTCCGGTGAGCTTATTGATCATATACTGGATTTTTCTCTGCCGGACTGCCTGTTTTTTCTGTTTCTCCATCTGTTTCTTTTTCACTGCTCTTGTTTGTCTGTAAAACTGCTTATTGGTGATCTTCCCATCTGCCTGTTTTACCTTTAATTCCTGCTCTGCCTTTCTATAATTCCGATCCTTCCACAGCTTTTCTGCCGGTTTTGTTGCTGTCCCCATGACATAAAGGGAATCATTGACTTCCTCCCCGCCCTCTAACTGGGTCAATATAGCAGCCTCTCCCCGGCGTACCCCTTTTATGGCAGTCTGCTTCGCCAGGGAAGATTTTTTTGTTTCCGCCAGCTTTGCAGCCTGTTCCCTCCGATACTGTTCCTTCGCCTGGAAACCAGCAGAGGGCTGACTGTTTGGTGCTACCCCCTGTTTCATCTGATCCGGCTGTAAGGTTCCCGGTACAGATACGGTGCTTTTGGCCTTTCCATTTTGTTTTCTATCTTCTGCTGCTCCCCGGATTGCTGCCCCTTTCCCGGCTTGCTTTTTCTTTCCTTTTGTTTTTCAAACAGCGCTTCTCTGCCCTGCTTCGGCTGTTTCCCTTTTTCTGCCCCTTCTTTTTCTTCTCTGCCCTAAAAGATCGGCCACCGGCTTAGAGGTTAAAAGCAGCTTTCTTTTCCTTTGCAGATAAAATAGGATTTTTCTTATGCACCGTCACCTGGGCTTCTTTTTTAATTTCAGCTCCGGCTCTTTTCTTTTTTTACCTTAATCTCCAAAGCAGTCCCCCTCTCCGGGGTTTAATTCTTCTGCCTGATACCAGAGCGCCTGAAACAGATACCCCTGTTCCTTTTCTCTGGGTGGTGGACCGTACTCCTTTTCCAATTCCTGAAAGGCTTCCATAAGGTTTCCGGAAAATTCCTGGTAATCATCTTCTGTCAGGATATATTTTTCACTGAACAGTACCTGCTCCAATTCCCCCACTTCTACCAAATGGTCTATGTCTTCCGGGGAAAGTGGCGGTCCCAGTCTGTCATAAGTCTTTTCTTTCAGGTAGGAAAACTGATAAAGTTCCGTCTGCTGCGGTAAAATCTTCTCCTTACTGCCATCAAAGAGCAAAAAAATAGCTTCCGCTTTTAAGAAAACGGAAACCTCAGCTTGCTCACCATATTTTAGTGCCTGCTCCTTAGAAGGAAACTCCAGCCAGTCCGGAATACGGATTTCCAGCATCCAGGCTTCATACTGCAGTCCAAAAGATAATTGATATTTTGCGATAATTCCTCCTCCCTTCCACTACAAATAGTCATAATAAATCTCATTGGTATCTTCATGAAAGGACAATTCATACTGTCCGGGGATACCAGGATCCTCCATCCACCAACGGAAAAAAGCATCTACATCTGACCATAAGCGGGAATTGCACTGCCTTCCTGCAGCTTTCCTTAACTCCAGCATTTTAGCAAAAGCCCTCTCATAGGTCGGGAAGATGCGGAACTCCCGGTATCTTTGTTTTCCTGCCATAGGACAGTCTACACAGCCAACCCAGTGAAATCCCATTTCGTAAAGAGGGTTCATGGGTATTTTCTCTGCCTGGATATACTCCCAGACCTGCTGGTCACTCCAGTCAACAATGGGATTGCATACGTGTTTGCCCCTTGACAGGCATGATTCAAAGAGTCGCCTGGTATCATCATTATCATTATTTAAAATAATGGCACGTTTTTTTCCATTTGGGACAAAGTTTTCATAAATCCCCCTGTTTTTCCTCCGCTTTCGGCTTTCTGCCCACCGGACACCTGTGGTGATAAAACGCCCAGCCCCACCATTTTCTTTTAGAACCTCACAACAATACCGGATAGTCCTGGTAGGAGGGATCATTTTCATGGGGATCAGGCTCCACATAGTTATCCGCTGCCCTTTATAGTAAGGTTTATTGATACTACAAGTTATACCGGCCTGTTCTGCCTTCTGAAACTGTTCCCTCACATAATAAATAGTCTGTGGGGCATCTGCAGTAGTCAGGTTGTGCATCAGTTCAACTGGCACGCCGGAACGCCGTACCAGTTCCCTGCATACGGCGCTGTCTTTTCCTCCACTGTCCGTCACTACCAAAGGAAGCCCATAATGTTGCAGGGACATCTGGCTGGCAGTGCGGATACGTTCTATTGCTGTTTTTTCTAAATCCAATTTTTTTCAGGAGGGAAGATATCTTTTACATGGCCAAAACTCCGCCTCCTTTCCTAATTTTATCTGCCGCCCCTTTTTGGCGGCTCATATCCATTTGCTGCATACGCTTCTACGGTCATACCGTATGACTCTGCTTCCTGTCGTATCTCTTCCATAACCTGTTCTTTGTATGATTTATCCGGACAGGCAGTTGCAAAATCCCGGATATCCGGCATACAAGGCAGCTCCTTCCCTGTATTTAATGCAATCCTGCTTTCCCGGATATAGGCAAGCATGGCTTCCTGATATGCTTTTCGTGATGCGTCCCCCTGCGTCAGTAAAGGGACTTTCTTTTCTATTTCCTGTTCTTCCAGAACCGCTGTTTCCAGTTTTTCCAGGTTGCAGAAATACTGAAGGGTAGGAAGCATCTCCTCCAGTACCCATCTCATTTGCTGTTGTTCATGTTCCCATTCTTCTGTTGTCCTGGCGGTCTGTTTCATAAGCTGCTGCCCTTCTTCTGTATGGAGATAATAATCTGCAAATGCTTTTACATGATCCAGCAGATTTCCTTCCCCGTCACCAAAATCCTGGCGCCCGGTATAAGACATGACTTCCCCCTCTGAGAGAAAACAGATTTCAAAATGTGTTTTGTAATAACCTGCCATATCTTTCTCTTCCACTGCCTGCCGATCCAGCTTTCCGAACAATTCTACCGCTTGATTTAATGGCATGGCTTCTTCCAATGGAATGTCCGGGTGTTCACTGATCCGCACATACACAAAGGGTTTCAAGTCCACCGGCGGAATAAGTTTTACCTGTTCCAGTGTTGTCTTTAGCTTGTCTGCCTGTTCTTTCAACTCTGATTTCTGCTCAAATATCTTGCTTCCCAGCCACCTGCTGTATTCCTCTTTTCCGTCTTGACATAAGGCTTTCCATATAATAGCTTCCTTATGTTCTGCTTCTTTCGGATAAAAGGTATGGTAAAAATCAGGGTCAAGATTTTTTTCCAGTTTAATCATTTCATCTGCAAAAACAGTAGCCTCCAAGGTTTTCTCTGTTAAAAGCCCTTTGGTATCAATGACTTTTGTTTCCGGTAAGATAAGCACTCAGTTCCCTGGCAGCTATAAAAACCTCTGGGTATTGGTTTTGATCATAGATATCTCTCAAAAGATCCACATCCAACTCCCCGTTATAAACCAGGGAAAATTCCAATGGAATACCATCTTCTTCCTCCACATGAAGCCCAATTCCTTTTCCTGCATTCAACCTTTCAGAAGGAATACTCTGATAGATCTTTACTGCCTCTTCTGCACTGTGGATATCCTCCCTGTATTCTCCATAGCGGTTAAATTCCATACATTCTGCCACATAATACGTTGTCAAACGTCCGGTGGCATTCTCGCCCATCTCACCTTTTTCCA
>ENA-OQMY01000359-OQMY01000359.1-human-gut-metagenome-genome-assembly--contig:-NODE-359-length-12884-cov-2.973975_pt1 | contig 12884 bp, 12 predicted proteins | sample MGYA00242623_ERZ504868 | MGnify/ENA primary metagenome ERZ504868 (study PRJEB26092, sample SAMD00036386) | human gut metagenome | host: Homo sapiens | study: EMG produced TPA metagenomics assembly of...
GAAGAGAAAGGGGAATGCATATGGCTTTTAGCATGAAAGTAACAACCGGAAATAGAGAAACTGACAAACATCTGTCTGGATAACTCCAAAATGGATGTTTCGCTGTATGGGCAATACGATGTAAAACGCGGACTGCGCGATGTCAACGGCGTTGGCGTCCTTGCGGGACTGACACAGATTTCAAACGTTGTGTCTTCGGATATCATTGACGGCGTCAAAACGCCGTGTGACGGACGTCTGTACTACCGCGGCATCAACGTGGAAAAACTGACCCAGGGCTTTTTAAGTGAAAACCGTATGGGATTCGAAGAAGTTGCGTATCTGCTCTTATTTGGAAATCTGCCGAATGAAGAGCAGCTCAATCATTTTAAGACAATCTTAAAACAGCAGCAGTCCCTGCCGAAGAACTTTGTGCGTGACGTTGTTATGAAAGCGCCGACCAAGGACATGATGAACACTCTGTCCCGAAGCGTTCTGACCCTGTACGCGTACGACAACCACGCAGATGATACCTCCCTTCCGAATGTGCTTCGCCAGTGCATTAACCTGATTTCTGTTTTCCCGATGCTGTCCGTCTATGGCTATCAGGCGTACAACCATTATATCAAGGGAAAAAGTTTATATATCCACAATCCGTCGAAGAAGCTTTCCACCGCAGAAAACATTCTGCTGATGCTCCGCCCGGATCAGAAATACACCCCGCTGGAGGCGAAGATCCTCGATCTTGCCCTCGTCCTCCACATGGAGCACGGCGGCGGTAACAACTCAACCTTTACAACACATGTTGTTTCTTCTTCCGGAACCGATACGTACTCCGCAATTGCAGCGGCGCTCGGCTCCTTAAAGGGACCGAAGCACGGCGGTGCAAACATCAAGGTTGTGCGGATGTTCGACGATATGAAGTCACACGTCAAAGACTGGACGGATGAGGAAGAAGTATCGAATTACTTAAGAAAGCTGCTGCACAAAGAGGCGTTCGACCAGAAAGGTCTGATTTACGGTATGGGCCATGCGGTTTACTCCATTTCCGACCCGCGTGCGCGCATCTTCAAGACCTTCGTTGAGCAGCTGGCAAAAGAAAAACACAGAGAGAAAGATTACCGGCTGTACGCTATGGTCGAGGAACTGGCTCCGAAGATCATCGGCGAGGAGCGCCATATTTACAAAGGTGTATCCGCAAACGTCGACTTCTACAGCGGCTTCGTTTACAGCATGCTGGATCTTCCGCTGGAGCTCTACACCCCGATGTTCGCCTGCGCGCGTATCGTCGGCTGGAGTGCACACCGGATGGAGGAACTGATCAACACCGACAAGATCATCCGCCCGGCGTACAAGAGTGTCAAAGATGAAGTGGACTATGTTCCGCTGGAAAACAGATAAAACAGGCAGAAGGGCCGGAGCGTGTCGGGATTTTCCGATCTGCTCCGGCATTGCTCTGTGCAGGAAGTAATGTGTCATTGTGAAAAATAGGAGAGTGCAGGAGAATGAATGAGACAAAAAATTACAGCATAACAAAATCCGGAGCAGTCATACTGGAAGGAGGGGCCAATCGCGGCGTCTTTACAGCAGGAGCGCTGGACTTTCTGATGGAGCAGGAGTATTATATCCCTCATGTGATCGGCGTTTCCGCCGGAGCCTGCAATGCGCTGGACTATGTATCGCGCCAGATTGGCAGAACGAGGGACTGTATGATTGTCACGGATGAGAAAAACCGCTACGTCAATAAGAATATCAAGACAATCGTTAGAGAAAAAAAGCAACTGCTCGACATGGATATGGTGTTCGAACGGTATCCGTATGAGATTTTTCCATTTGATTTTGATACGTATTTTGCATCGCCGCAGACGTGTGAGCTGGTTGTGACAAACTGTGAGACGGGACGCGCGGAATATCTGGATGACCGCGAAAATAAAGAACGTCTGCTTGCAATTGGCCGTGCATCATCGAGCATGCCGATCGCCTGCCCGATGGTGGAGATCGACGGAAACGAGTACGTCGACGGCGGTGTTGCCGATTCGATCCCGATTATTCGTTCCTTAAAGACGGGACACCGAAAAAACTGTCATTATTCTGACACGGAATTTCGGTTACCGCAAAAAAGAGGGAACGAGAGGCTGGGAGCTGTATGTGGCGGCATTCCGCAAATACCCGAATCTCGTGCGTGCGCTTGTAAACCGTGCGAAACATTATAACCAGGTACTCGAATGCATCGAAAAATGGGAAGAAGAAGGCTCCGTCTTTGTGATCCGCCCGGAGATACCGGCGGTATCGCGTCTCGAAAAGGCGAGGAGAAGCTGCGGGAATTTTACCAGCACGGCTATGACCAGATGAAAGCAAATTTTGAGGCTCTGCAGGAGTTTCTGAAAGAAGAATAAAGTTACTGTATAAACGAAAAGAGGATTGGAGAAAGAAGATGAGTGGAAAAAACCAGAAGAACCGGGGAACTATACTGATGCGGATGTTTTACCCGGACCGGAGAGAAAAAAGTGCCTATACGATCGATTACGCGGATCTGTACCGGAAAGGATACCGGGGCGTGATTTTTGATATCGATAATACGCTTGTTCCGCACGGTGCGCCGGCAACGAAGGAGGCGGCTGCGTTCTTTGCGTCTCTTCGGGAGACTGGTTTTTCTACCTGTCTGCTTTCCAACAATCAGAAACCGCGTGTGGCTCCGTTTGCCGATGCGGTCGGTTCTATCTATATCGAAAATGCGCACAAGCCTTCGGTGAAAAACTACCAGGAGGCATGCCGGAGAATGGGGATCAAAGAGGAGCAGGCGGTCTTTGTCGGGGATCAGCTTTTCACCGATGTGTACGGTGCAAAACGGACCGGACTTTACAATATTCTGACCGAGCCGATCAATCCGAAAGAGGAAATTCAGATCGTTCTGAAACGGTATCTGGAGCACATTGTACTGTTCTTTTATGAGCGTGATCTGGCCCGCGGCAGGATTACGAAAAAAAACAGTTGAAAAATCGGGAAAAATATTATATTATAAGATAAGCCTATGGTGCGCATTTGGCGCATCGTACTATGTTAAGGAGGAAAAATCAGAATGATTTCAGCAGGAGATTTTAGAAACGGCGTTACCCTCGAGATCGATGGTCAGGTCGTTCAGATTCTTGAATTTCAGCATGTAAAACCTGGTAAAGGAGCTGCATTCGTAAGAACAAAATTAAAAAATGTCATCAACGGTGGTGTGGTAGAGCGTACCTTCCGTCCGACTGAGAAATTCCCGCAGGCTCGTATCGAGCGTGTAGACATGCAGTATCTGTACAGCGATGGTGATTTATTCTACTTCATGAACGTAGAAAACTATGAGCAGATCGCTCTGAACGAAGAGACCATCGGAGATGCTCTGAAATTTGTAAAAGAAAACGAAATGGTTAAAGTATGTTCCTACAACGGAAATGTATTCGCAATCGAACCGCCTCTGTTTGTAGAGCTTGAGATCACCGAGACTGAGCCAGGCTTCAAGGGAGATACCGCACAGGGTGCTTCCAAACCGGCTACCGTTGAGACTGGTGCTACCGTAAGCGTTCCGCTGTTCGTAAACCAGGGAGACAAAATCAAAATTGATACCAGAACAGGTGAATATCTGTCCCGTGTATAAGTAAGACTGTTCCCGCCGTTGTCCGTCACAACTTTCTTTGTGGCGGACACGGTTTTCTAAATAAATAGAATATTCGTCTGAAAAATGGCTGATAAAGGCTGTCGGAAGCAGCCCGGGCCCGTTTTTCTCATCGTTCGAAGTTCCGCGAACCAACGAATCTCTGGCATATACAGATCTGTACAGAGGTTTTTAAGTTGTGTTTTCCGGAGCTTTTTTGTTCCGTAAGGCAAAAATACAAAAGGCAATCAAACAGGAAAGGTGGGAAAAAATGGACTATCAGATGTTCAAAGAGCAGCTTGCCGCGCTGCTGAAAAGAAAAGCCGGCGATGATTTTGAGGTGAAGGTAGAATCGGTGCAGAAGCTGAACGGTATCGAAAAAGAGGCGTTTGTCATCAGCAGAAAGAAGGACTGGATTGCACCGACGATCTACGTGGAGCTTCTGTATGAATGCTGTCTGCAGGGCGTGCCGCTTTCTCAGATTGCAGAAAAGGTACTGGAGCAGTACCGGAAAGTGGAAGCGGAGGCGAGAAGACCGGAGAAAGCTGCCTTTTTTACCAACTGGAAAAATGCTGCGCCGCAGATCTACTGCGAGCTCATTCATGCAGAGAAAAACCGTACGCTGCTCTCCGAAGTTCCGCACAGAAAATTTCTCGATCTCGCGGTCGTGTACTATTACCAGATGCGGGGAAACCGCGTGCCGGATGCGACAATTCTAATCCACGAGACGCACCGGGAGCTGTGGGGAATTTCGGCGGAGGAGCTGGATGCCCGTGCCTGGGAGAACACCCTGCGGGATCTGCCGGTGCGCACAGACAGCCTTATGGTGTATTTGAAAGAGGAGTACGGAGTAACGTTTCCCCGGTTCGAGCTTGGTCCGCTGGCGGAACAGTTTTACCTGGTCAGCAACCGCAGAGGAAAGCTGGGTGCAATCTGCATGTGCTATCCCGGCGTGCTGGAGAGTCTTTCGCAGCGCTTTGAGGCAAGTCTTTATGTGATTCCGAGCAGTATCCACGAGTGCATGGTGATTCCGGATTATGATGTGTTCCCGGAGGAGTGTCTTTCCGACATGGTACGGGACGTGAATGAAAAGACGGTCAAGCCGCAGGAGATTCTGTCGGATCACGTTTATTATTACCACCGGGAAAGCGGGGAACTGACGCTGTGTGAGGAAGAAACGTAAGCTGTGTGGCAGAATAGTCTGCGAATAATTTAAGAAAAAAATGGGCGGCTGGGTGGGAAAAATACTTTACAATTGCAGGAGTCTGTGGTAAACTATCATAGTGTGGTTGAGAAAACAGATCACATCAGCGTCTGTAGCTCAGGGGATAGAGCAACGGTTTCCGGTACCGTGTGTCGGGGTTCGAATCCCTCCAGACGCGTTTTTGCTACATGGCATGCTGCGGCGGGCAGGACCGGCGCAGGATAAGGAAAGCCCCTGCTTCGGTGTGAAGTAGAGGGTTTTTTTGCTTACTGAGCATATCAATAACTGATCCGGCGGATCAGTTTTGATGAAGGAGGAAAAATATGGCAAAACCAATGACAACAAAAGATAAAATCCGGGAATGGATTTCCGATAATCTGCGCTACATGCTTCTGATCGGAGCAATTCTCCTGATTGTGGCAGCGGTTCTTCTCATCGTTCATCTGGTGTCACCAAAAAACGATGGAAAATCGAGCGGCGGAACCGTAACAAGCAGCAGCACCGGAAACAATGTGCCGGATAAAAAGACACAGGTAAAAGCAGACAGCAAAGCAGATTCTGAGGACAGCACAGGCATTTCATCGGACGTTTCGGATTCCGCGAATGATTCCAGTGCAGATGCTTCCAGTACCGATACTGCCAGCGCGCCGGATGCAGAGGCTGAGCCGACAAGTGAGCCGGAAGCGGCAGACGATACCAGTAATACAGAGAATACCGATAATACGGCTGTCTCCTTTGCCGCGGACAATGTCCCGGAAGTAAGCACCGTGCTGGAGCAGTATTACACCGCGCTCGGTGCAAGGAATATCAACGGTCTTTTTGCAGTAACAGATAATCTGACCGCGGAGGAGCAGGCGCAGATTGAGGCAGAAAGCGATGTGGAGTCATACGGAGATGTAAAGGCCTACACGATCAGCGGTCCAAATGACGGAACGTACATCGCGTTTGTCAGCAGCAGATGCAAATATCTGGGAATCAACCAGACCCTGCCGATGCTTTCGGAGTATTATCTCTACACGACAGAAGACGGCAGCCTGAAAATCATGGATGATACCGACAGCGATGCGGCCGTAACCGAGGCTATGAAAGCGGCGCTCGAAAACGAAGAAGTCAAAAATCTGATCGAACAGGTTCAGAACGATTATCAGAATGCACTCGATGCAGATGCTTCCCTGAGAGCATATGTAGAGAGCATTCAGTAGGAACAATAGAATAATACAAAACAAAAAAGCAGTTTCTGGTTTTTATGAAACTGCTTTTTTAGGAAGGATAAAACCATGCGCTTAAACAAATACTTAAGTGATGCGGGCGTCTGCTCGCGGCGGGAGGCGGACCGTCTGACAGAAGCGGGAGAGATTACTATAAACGGAAAACGCGCGGAAACCGGCATGCAGGTGGAGTCTGGCGACGTTGTTGTCGTGAAAGGCAAAACCGTTGTCCCGGAGGAGAAAAAAGTCTATCTCGCCTTCAACAAACCGCGCGGCATCGTCTGTACTGCGGAAAAACGGGAGAAAAACAACGTCATCGATTATCTGTCTTACCCGGTGCGGATTTACCCGGTGGGAAGACTCGATAAAGATTCCGAAGGCCTCCTTCTGATGACGAATGACGGTGCGATTGTAAATGGTATCATGCGTGCCAGAAACCGCCACGAAAAAGAATACCAGGTCGAGGTAAACAAAGAGATTACACCGGAATTTCTGAAAAAAATGGCATCCGGCGTGCCGATTCTCGATACCGTGACGCGCCCGTGCCGGATCCAGAAAACGGGAGAGCGCAGCTTTACGATTATTCTGACGCAAGGGCTGAACCGTCAGATCCGGCGGATGTGCGAAGCATTAGGATATCGTGTCACAAAGCTGAAACGTGTGCGGATCATGAATATTCACTTGAAAGACCTGAAAACAGGGGAGTACCGCCCTTTAACGGAAAAAGAATTAGCAGAACTGAAAAAGCAGATCGGGGAGGAAAAGCGATGAACGAGACAGAACGGATGAAGGAACTGGTCAAAAAGCTGAACGAAGCGGCAAAAGCTTATTACCAGGAAGACCGGGAGATCATGAGCAACCTAGAGTACGACACGCTGTATGACGAACTGCAGGTATTAGAGGAAAAAACAGGCGTAACACTTGCCGGAAGCCCGACCACAAAAGTCGGCTACGAGGCGATGGACGAACTGCCGAAAGAAGCGCACGAGTCGCCGATGCTTTCCCTTGATAAAACGAAAGATGCGGAAGTGCTCCGCAGCTTCATCGGGGATCACAAAACGCTGCTGTCCTGGAAGATGGACGGTCTGACCGTCGTTCTGACGTACCGCGGCGGTACCCTCGCAAAGGCCGTCACCCGTGGAAACGGCGTGATCGGAGAGGTTGTCACGAACAATGCAAAAGTGTTTGAAAATATTCCCTTAAAAATCCCGTACCAGGGAGAGCTGGTTCTGCGCGGCGAGGCGATCATCCGCTATTCCGATTTTGAGAAGATCAACGAGGAGATCGAGGATGTCGATGCGAAATACAAGAATCCGAGGAACCTCTGCAGCGGTTCTGTGCGCCAGCTGAACAATGAGATTACGGCAAAACGCCACGTTCATTTTATGGCATTTGCGCTTGTGAGCGCTCCGGAACAGGATTTCAAAAATTCCAGAATCCGTCAGATGGAGTGGCTGAAAGAGCAGGGCTTCGAGGTGGTGGAATACAAGGTTGTCACCAAAGATAACCTCGATGAGGCGATGCAATATTTCTCCACGAAAATCGAGACAAACGATTTCCCATCCGATGGCCTTGTCGCGTTGTATGACGATATCGCCTATGGAGAATCACTCGGAACAACCGCGAAATTCCCGCGGAACGCTTTCGCCTTCAAATGGGCGGATGAACAGAAGGAGACCACTCTGCTTGAAATTGAGTGGAGCCCGTCGAGAACCGGTCTCATCAATCCGGTTGCGGTTTTTGAGCCGGTCGAGCTGGAAGGAACTTCGGTTTCCCGCGCAAGCGTCCACAACATCAGTATCATGCGTTCGCTGGATCTCGGTGTGGGTGATAAAATCCTTGTCTACAAAGCAAACATGATCATTCCACAGATCGCAGATAATCTGACGAGAAGCGGCGTGCGCGATATTCCGGAAACGTGTCCTGCCTGCGGCGGTGCCACCCGGATTCAGATGATGAACAATGTCGAGACCCTCTACTGTACGAATCCGGAGTGCCCGGCAAAATTCATGAAGGCATTCACCCTGTTTGTAAGCCGCGACGCGATGAATATCGACGGCATGTCGGAGGCAACGCTCGAAAAATTCGTGGGCCACGGCTTCATCCGTGAGTTTGCCGATATTTTCCGTCTCGACCGCTACCGCGACGAGATTGTGGAGATGGACGGTTTCGGTGAAAAATCATACCAGAATCTGATCGATAGCATCGAGCGCGCGAAAAACACAACGCTGCCCCGTCTGATTTTCGGACTTGGCATCTTAAATATTGGTCTTGCAAACGCGAGAATGATCTGCAAAGCCTTCAATTTCGATCTCGACCGGATCCGGAATGCATCGGCGGAGAATTTCGCGCAGATCGACGGTGTCGGAGAAGTGATTGCAAAAAGTATCGTGGATTACTTTGCGGATGAGGAAAATAAAGAACGCCTTGAGCGCCTTCTGTCGTATCTGACGATTGAGAAGCCGCAGGCAAGCCAGGAAGAACAGAAATTAGCCGGTCTTACCTTCGTCATCACCGGAAGTGTGGAACATTTCCCGAACCGGAATGCATTAAAGGCAAGAATCGAGGAGCTTGGCGGAAAAGCCACCGGAAGTGTAACGGGAAAGACGAGCTATCTGATCAACAACGACACGACATCCAGTTCCTCCAAAAACCGGAAAGCGCGCGAACTCGGCGTGCCGGTGATCTCAGAAGAGGAATTTCTGAAGATGACAGAAGAATAACGAAATATCTGCAAAGGCGGTTTGCATCCCGCGCGGGAATCTGCTATAATCGGAAACAGACGGCAGAAATTCCTGCCGGAAAAAGCAAACCGCCTGTCTGCGCAGAGAAAAGCGCGGCAGATCAAGAAGAATAGAAACGAGGAAAAAGAATATGCCGGTTAAAGTTCAGGCAGATTTACCTGTAAAAGAAATACTCGAAAGCGAAAATATATTCGTCATGGACGAGACAAGAGCGGTTCATCAGGACATCCGTCCGCTGAAGATTATGATCCTGAATCTGATGCCGCTCAAAGAAGATACCGAGCTGCAGCTTCTGCGCTCCCTCTCTAACACCTCCCTGCAGGTTGATGTCACCTTTCTGATGGTGGCAAGCCACGAGGCGAAAAATACATCGACCAGCCATCTGAACACGTTCTATGTGAAGTTTGAGGATGTGCGGAAAAATTATTACGACGGTATGATCATCACCGGTGCGCCGGTCGAGCAGATGGAATTTGAAGAAGTTGACTACTGGGATGAACTGACAAAGATCATGGACTGGACGAACACACACGTTACCTCCACGATGTTCCTCTGCTGGGGAGCCCAGGCGAGTCTGTATCATTTCTACGGGCTGAAGAAACGGATGCTTCCGGAGAAGAAATTCGGGCTGTTCTGGCACAAAGTCAACAACCGCAAGATCCCGCTTGTGCGAGGCTTCGATGACGAATTTCTGGCACCGCATTCCCGCCACACAGAAGTACCGATCGACGATATCTGTGCCTGCAAAGATGTCACGATTCTCGCAGAGTCCGACGAAGCCGGATTCTATCTTGGCATGGCGGAAGAGGGAAGAAAGATTTTCGTGATGGGTCATCCGGAGTACGACCGTATGACGCTCGACGGCGAGTACCACCGCGATAAAGACAAAGGACTCCCGATTGAGATTCCGAAGAACTATTATAAAAACGACGATCCAAATACAAAACCAGTGCTTTTATGGCGGTCACATGCGAACAATCTGTACACGAACTGGCTGAACTACTATGTATACCAGGTGACCCCGTATAATCTTGACGGAACTCCGGATTTTTCGGGAAAATAAGAGAGAAAAAGCCCCCCGCACCGGGCGCACACCGGCTGCGGGGGGTTGCTGTAAAAATCTGCTATAAAAAACGGAAAGCTTTCCGGGCTTACCGTTTGAAATCAAATAATGTTTTCAGCGGAATTTCGAGTGCTTCCGCAATATCCATCAGCTTGTTTAGAGACAGAGAGGTATGACTGTTTGGCGCTTCGATGTTGCTCATATGTGTACGGCTGATCTGGACAGCTTCGGCAAGCTCACTTTGCGTTAATCCGCGTGCTCTGCGATAAAAAGCGATGGTAAGACCGAGGAGGCGCATCTCCTCCGTATGACGTTCTCCCATTGCTATGGCTCCTTTCTGAACAGAGTGATACAAAGACTTATATAATATTTATCTTAAACGATTAAATACCAAAAAGAAACAACTTTAAATTTTTATAATGCACATGTAAATTGTGCAAAATATAGAAATTATCCATCAGAATAATAGGAAAACAGGAAAAAGAGTTCTTTTGACAAATGAGAGGTTTTTTGTGTATGCTGTAGAAAACACCAACAAATAAAATCGGAGGTTTTTGCATATGAAAGAGTCGATCCATACCATTCCGCTGATGGATGCATTCAAGGCGGAAGATGAGTGCCCGTTCTGCTATCTGGAGCGGGAAGCAGAGCAGCATGCGATTTCGTTTGCGCTCGGTTCCGGCGCATCCTATATGGAGGATGATGTGCGTGCGGAAACAGACGCGATGGGATTCTGCCGCCACCACTATAAAATGATGTACGATTACGGAAACCGTCTCGGAAGCGGTCTGATTTTATCCACCCATCTGAAAAAAACTGAACCAGGAGCTTGCCGCACAGATGGATCTGTTTGCACCGGGAAAATCCTCGGTGTTCAAGCGGATGCAGAAGACATCCCTCGACAAACAGGGCCGTGAGACTGCGATCGGCCAGTGGATTGATGAGAAGACGCATTCGTGCTACGTCTGCGATCACTTCAAGGCAAACTATAACCGCTATCTTGATACGTTCTTTGATCTCTACAAAAAAGATGAGGAGTTTGCAAGACTGTTCCGCGAGGGAAAAGGCTTCTGTCTGCCGCATTTTGCGGATCTGGTAGAAACGGCGGAGAAAAAGCTGAATGATAAACAGAAAGCGGAATTTTACCCGGTTCTGTTCAAAATCATGAAAGAAAATTACCAGCGGCTGCAGGAAGAGGTAACATGGTTTACTGACAAATTCGATTACCGCAACAAGGATAAGGACTGGGGAAATTCAAAAGATTCCATCCAGCGCTGTATGACAAAAATTAGGCGGCGGCTATCCGGCGGACGAGCCGTTTACGGAAGGATTATAATTCTTGTTTATAAAAGGAGCATAAAGTTTCGATGCAGAAGTTTTATCAGAGATTTAAAAAGAGAATCAAAAAGGAGCGCGCCCGGTGCGCGTTTCTTGTTTTGTATTTCGGCGTGCTGGCGGTGCTGCTGTTTCTGGCGCGCCCGCTGCTGGATACGACGGCGGCAGACCGGGAGTGGAGTATTCACTTTCTGTTCCCGTGCCTGCTGGCGTGTATCATACTGACGACAGTCGTCAGTTTCTGCCGGTTTGCTGCAAAGCCGGACCAGAAACCAAAACCGCGCTATGTGGGATGGAAACAGCCGATTCTGATGCTGGCAAACGCAGCCTATCTGTTTGCCACACTGGAATTTGTCACAAACAGCCAGTTCCGGGAGATGAAATGGTATTATGCGTTGTTGAATATCGGTGTCATTTTCGTACTTTCCATTCTCGTTTCCCTCTTTCTGAACTCCATCCGCCGCGCGATGATTTTCATGAACATCTTTTATTTCTGCATGAGTCTGGTATTCTACTATGTTTATCTGTTCCGCGGAGAAGCGTTCCAGCTCATCGACCTGTACAGCATTGCGACGGCGGCGGACGTAGTCGGCGGCTACAAATTCGAGATCACAGGTGAAATCGTGACTTCGTTTATCACGATGATGCTCGTTGTGCGCCTCTGGCTGCAGAGCCGGGAATACCGTTTTGCACGGAAAACGAGGAATAAAATTCTGCTCCGCGTGGCTGCTGCTGCGCTGACGCTCGGAACATACCTGGCGTACATGAATCTGAACTGGAACGCCGAGTTCGGTGTCATCAGTGACCTCTGGAATCCGGCGAAGACATACCGCCAGTACGGAACGACAGTCGGTTTTACCGCGGTCGCCAAATACATGCGCCTGACACCGCCGGACGGCTATTCGAAAGACGAAGTGACAGCGATTGCCGATACGAGCGAGAAAGAGACGAAAACAGAAGATCTTCGAAAAGATAATGCGGATAGCGTGACACCCGTCAACATCATCGCGATTATGAACGAGTCGTGGTTTGACTACCGTTCCGTCGGCGATCCGCAGACGAGCGAGAGCTACATGCCGTTCCTCGATTCGCTGACCGAAAATATCATCAAAGGGCACACGCTGACGTGTACCAAGGGCGGCGGAACAGCAAAAACGGAGTATGAGTTCCTGACCGGAAACTCCTGCAAGCGGTTCCCGGGCATGGTGCCGTACGTCAGCTACTTTACGCACAGCCAGTATTCCCTTGTCACGACGTTAAAAGACCAGGGTTATCAGGCAATTGCGATGCATCCGAACAAGGCGACAAACTGGAAGCGGAGCACGGCATACCGTTTCCTTGATTTTGATGATTTCATCTCGATTGATCAGTTCTCCGATACGGCCAAGCGGTACCGCGGCATGATCAGCGATCAGGCGAACTATGAGAAGATCGTGGAAACCTACGAGAACAAGGAGCCGGGCAGCCCGTTCTTCCTCTTTGATGTGACGATGCAGAACCACAGCGGCTACACGAACCGTTATTTCCAGGCGGATATCAACTGCAACGGCTACGACAGTGATGAGGCCGATCAGTATTTCTCCCTGTTAAAGCTTTCCGATGAGGCAATTTCCTATCTGATCCGGTATTTCCAGCAGGTAGACGAGCCAACGATGATCATTATGTTCGGCGATCATTCCCCGAAGCTGCCGGATGCGTTTGAAACATGGATTGCCGG
>ENA-OQMY01000360-OQMY01000360.1-human-gut-metagenome-genome-assembly--contig:-NODE-360-length-12882-cov-3.490553_pt1 | contig 12882 bp, 14 predicted proteins | sample MGYA00242623_ERZ504868 | MGnify/ENA primary metagenome ERZ504868 (study PRJEB26092, sample SAMD00036386) | human gut metagenome | host: Homo sapiens | study: EMG produced TPA metagenomics assembly of...
CCGAGTATAGATTTGGACAGAGGAACACTGACTTATCTGGAGCACACAATGGACAGCCTACATATTATTGAAATGGAATTTGACGGGGATTTTACCTCTTTTATAATGCGTGCTTAGATGGGTAGCGAGGAAGAATATGGGAAAAATTAACAGAGAAGATATGCTGGAACTGACTAGACGTATGACAATCAAGAGAAACTGTTTCAGCAGGATTGCCGGAGCATACATGGATGAGGAAGGATTTGTGGATGGAACATTCAATACACATTTCCTGAAATTATCTGCTTCAGATCAGACGAGAAATCTGGCAATCGCAATGGCGAGTGATAAAGCAGAGCTGTGGGAATCGGAGGAAGTCTATCCGTTCCTTATGTGCGCCATCTGTCCGGTTTCAGGAGGTTATGAGCCGGGGAAACCGGAATATGGGTTCCTGTTTCCGGCGTTTAAAGACCGGAGTGGGGATGAGCACCGGATCAACATTTATCATGCAGATGCGCTGCATCCGCATAGAGAGTTGTTCTTTGGTAAGCAGGCAGGAGAATAGGAACTATAATCTATCATCGTAGGAACTGTCACATCGTTTTCAGAAAAGCAGATATTTGCTATGCTTTATTTATGCCAACGGCAAATGAAAAAGCAAAGAGAGGTATCTGAAAAATGAATGAAGAGATGATGGAACTTTTGATGCAGAGTGCAATGGAACTGATGGAGCCGACCAGAACAAGGCTGCGGGAGCAGAATCCGGTGTTTGAGGAAGGCAGAAGTGTATGCGGCGAACTGGAAAAGAAGTTTGATGAGGCAGTGGAAGCACTCCGGAATGTGAATGCTGAAATGGCAGATCTGTTTGAGGAGCATTATAATGCCTACGAGCATTGGGGATATCAGACGGAGCTTTTTCAGTTATGTGCAGGGATATCTTGACTGTATGCAGCTATTATCCGGGCTTGGTGTACTAAATGGGGTGAATCAGAAGTGGATTGATACATTCCTGAAAAGGTATCCGATGCAGAGATTAAAATAAAAGGGGGACTTTGATTTCTCAAATCCCCCAGTGTATAATGAACTCAAGAAAGGTATTCAGATGCAAAATCTGATGCCCTCAGTTAAATTTTATATTCTATGTATAAGACATAGCATCCAAAACTTTCCTAGGGTCGTGGATGCTATTTCTTATTATGTCGATCTATATAAGTCAAAGCCGCAAAAATTACCAATAGTAAAGTCAATACTTCCATTGTATTCATGGGCATCACCCTCCTTTGTTACTAGAGGGCAAGATCGAAATGCATCCGTCTTTCCAGTTCAATAATACCGAATCAGTATACCACGTTCCTTTTTATGGAACAACCTATAATTTTAAATGGTCTGCTTGATGATGCGGGTGATGATGCCGAGGGCAACGTTCCGTTCCTCATCAATATGCGTCACCACAAAGGATACCTGATCCTTTTTCCCGACTGTCCGGCTGTCATAGCAGGAGTGGGCAATGGCATTGACACCGATGGAGAGCCGGACAAAGACGGTGCCTTTATGGATGTCTTCCACAGTTCCGGCGTAGTTTTCCCTGAATCTTACAGTTTTTTCATGTTCTCCTTGCTGGTGTTGCCTTCCACACTTTTGACATCTGCGTGGACAATGACCTGCTCCGGTGAGTCTGCCCGCACATCCAGGATGCGTACCAGGATGTGATCGCCTACCTGGAAGCGTTCTCTGGCATCACCCATCCAGTCGAAGGACAGGTCTCTGGCAAGAATGGAGGTTTCCACACCGAAAATTTCTGCCCGGACTACCTTTTCCGCAACAGCAATGACTCTTGCCTGCACGATACGGTCTTCATAAACTTTCGGCATTCCGGAAGCATCTTTATCCAGATAGAAGATCTGGCGTTTCTTCAGCATCGCTTCTTTCCGGCTGGCGACAATGCTGCGTGTCTTCGGATCTAATCCCTTAATCAGAAAATCAATCTCACATCCAAGCATATTGTTGAGGATTTTGTTCTGCCGCAGAGCAAGCTCCCCATAATCGTGTGCTTCATCCTGCATGAGATGGATCATCATCTCAGTTACTGGGATGACAGTACGGAAATCCTTGTAGTAAACCACGGCAATGAGGCTGCCGTTTTCTGTTTTCTCGATACCGCCAAGCATTCCGGTTAAGATCCGGCGGGTACGGTAGGCATTCTGGATCTCATGCCAGGTAAGGTCTGAAATGGACTGGGCTGTTTCCAGCTTCGCATCGGAATCCAGAGTTAAAATAGGTGTGTTGGTTGTTTCGTTTGGCATCATAGTGTCTCCTTTCAAATTATGACATGATAGAATCTTTATCTAAAGGAACCATGTCTGTGTGATCCGAATAGTTATCTGCTGAGAAGTCATCCGGGAAATCGTGATAGCCAGGTTCCTGATAAACGCTTTGCTGGTCAAAGTGCGGTTTAGTTTTTTTCTTTTTCTGTTTTCCATAAGAAGCGGTTTTTTTCGGGTGGGAAGCAGGAATAGTTGGAGTGTACGTATATTCTTCACTACATGCTCCTTTTCTCCATTCCGGAATATGTTCGGAAGCCTTCCGGGGAATGAGTTTTTGGGCATCCGGGTGCAGGGTGTAATCGTATTTTTCTACCTGCAGTACCTTCTGACCACGCAGGATAATCAGTGCAGTATCCAGCGGGAGCCGCAGGATCTCATCCGGAGTTAAGAGCTTTCGTTTCCCGATGGATCTGGTCTGGCGGTATTCCGGTGTATAATCGGATACCCTCCAGCTATTTAATTGTTTGGCTTCGCTGCTGACACCAACGGTCACATCACCGGAGCGGTTAGAGATAAATGTAGCAGTTACCTCATCCGTACAGCCTAAAAATAGCTGAGTGTCGCAGTTCCCGATGATTTCCTGCCATTGGTTTAAGGGATACCGGTTCTGCATCTGAGGCAGGTTTTGGAAAATGCAGGAAATACTGAGGTTTCGACTTCGGATCACGGAAATCTTTTTGTTGAGCGATAGGATTGCTCCCGTATTCGCCAGCTCATCAGCCAGGATATGTACCGGAACCGGCAGTTTTCCATCTTCCCCATAGGTGTCTGCATAACGGACCAGTTTGATAAATACGAAGGTCATAAACAGGGAAGAAAGAAAATCAAAAGTGCTGTCTTGATCCGAAGTGATGCAGAAGTATGCACATTTTTCTTTTCCCGGCAGCGTCAGGTTGATCTCATCATAGGAAGTGATCTGGCGGATCAGCTTGTTCTGGAATACCTGAAGTCTGGAACCGAGTCCGATGATGACGCCGGAACGTACCGTGTCACTTGCCTGCTTATAGATGCAGTAGGGGACTTTTGCCGGATGGGAGACCGGAAGCAGGTCAAAGAGGCTGTTCAGTTCTTTTTCCGAACTCATGGTCAGGAGTTTGTATACCTGTCCGATATTCTTTGCCTCCGGTGGGAATCCCTGATCCACATAGAGAATCAGAGCTTTTAATAAGTTCATCTCGGCATTGTCCCAGAAGTGATCGCCTTTGGCAGAACCGGTATTCTGGATGATGACATCAGCAAATACCTGTGCCATGGTTTCCTGTCCGCCAATTTCACCCAGACAATTCCAACTATCCGAGTTTTCCGGGTTTACAAGATTAAAGGATTTCACGATATATCCGGCATTCTCAAGGTAAGTGGCTGTACTTTCGTACAATTCCGATTTTGGATCGGTGATGATGAGGCTTTCCCCGCGGGCAACACACTGGAAGATCATGTTGCGTGCAAAGGCCCGGCTTTTCATGGAACCGCTGGCACCGTAAACGGCAATATTCCGGTTCATGCGGGTATCCTTCGGGAGACAAACGGCTTTTCCGTTCAGTTTTCCAAGAATGGTTCCCTTGTGTTTCTTGACATCATTCGTAAGCTCCAGTACCTGATGCATTTCCTCCAAAGTCATAAAACCGGAAGTCCCATAGGTTCCCTTTGTGGAATAATTCAGGTTCCGGCCCCGGTCTGTTATTTCCCCGTTTCGGTCAAATCCCATACGCATGAGAAGGAAGGTCAGGAGTCCAAAAGCTGCCAGACATAGAAAAATCCCATACAGATTGTACGGGAAAGCAGTCAGGGCATCCAGACAGGCGAGCGGGTGCGGGGAGGGGATCTGCGGGGCAGTTCCGTTTCCAGCAAAATTACCGGCAGATTCCCAGGTCTGATAGTTGCGGATAAATTGAGCAACATAGCCTCCTGCATAGAGGGTGCAGAAGGTGATCGGAAGCATATAAATGAGCTTCCACCATTTACGGTTCATGTAAAAACCCCCTTTTGAATTTGCAAAGGTCAATACTGGAGAAATGGATTGTGGCAGTTAAGTATTTTTTCAGGATCGGAATCTGAAAATCGAAACAGATCAGGTTCCCGGATCTGCCGTATACATTTAAGCCGGTATTGAACCGGTTGATTCGCTGCATGTCAAAATCATAAGCAAGAAGGGTGGGGTTCCCAGAAGCATCCGTGGCATCATGTTCCAGTGGAATTGAATCGCTGCGGCAGCCCAGATCGGACAGCAGGAGGTTGTCCAGCTTTTCCATGATCTCAGGGTGAACCAGCAGTTTTAAAAGCACTTCCCCTTCCGGAGTATTGGGAAGGTAATGGAAATGCTCGAAGGAGGTGTCCAGCATAAACAGGCTCTTTTTGTAGCCTCCGGTACTGGTAAACAGCCGGAAAGCCATTTCCATGTCGGTTCCGGTCATGATTGCCCGGATCTGTGGATGTCCGTTGTAAGGGTAGCCTTGCAGGTAATGCTGCAGGAAGGCGTTTAAGCGGACTTCCGTTCGATATTCCCATTTCAGGACTCCGTTTCCCGTGTTGTAAAGGACATAGACACATTGCGGTGCCATCAGGATGCCCATGCTGCGGGAGTTCCTAATCTTCGTGGTCTCCGGGCCCAATTCCTTAATTTCTCTGGAAGCGTAAAAAAGAGGAAGGCTTCGCATACCGATGGAACCAGCTTCGCGGTGATTACAGAAGATGTCAGGTTTTACATCCGGATAAAAGGGAATCCCGGCATGAAGGAGTGTCAGATACGTTTCGGCTTTCTGATGTAAGCGGATACGTCGGGATACTTCACTTCGGATGAGGTTCGTCTCGGTATTGCCGGTCAGATAGCACTGGAAGCGTAGCGGCGAGACAGATAACAGCATCTCTTTCGCAGCTTTGGTCAGCCGGTAGCCTCTGAGAGCATCCCGGTAGTGGGTACGGATGAGGTGTTCTGCCTTCAAATCCGTAATGAGTTTTTCCGCATAGGAGGCACTGGGGATGAGTCTGTTTAGCTGGTCTGCGGGAAATTCCCCGCACATCCCTATCATTTCCAGTAAGCGGTATTTCGTAGTGTCAGGTCTTATCAAATAAGCATCACCTCAATTCAGTTCTTACCCATGCAAGCCTATACTTGGGTAAATCTCTGGTAGTTTGGAGATAAAAAAAGCAAGAAAACAAAGTTCCCTGCGGTGGTTCTTACCGATGTCGGATTTCTGCCTGAGAAGTCAGGAGATTTTCCGACATGCTTTCGTGATGATTTTTCTGGTTCTGCAGCCATTTCGGAAAGTCAGCTTTTTCCATAACCGATACCAGTGTACAGTCCTTTAAGCCAAGCTGTGTCGTGTAGTAGGAATCACAGAAAAAGCCGCTGTCATCTGTCAGAACATAAGTACAAAGTGTATCCAGAATCTGTTTAAACTCCAGATTGTCATAATCCCGGATACGTCTTTGAGGAAGTTCCCTGTCATATATTTGACTGAAACATATCACGCAGTCACGATAGAGGGGCAGGGCATTTTGTTTTACATACTCCCGAAGCATATAATTAAGCGGTTCATGGAGAAATGCAGTGTTTGTGTGGACTCTTCGTTTCGGAAGCAGTCCGGGAAGCGTAATGGTGAGAATCCCCTGCTGTTCTGCAATCCGCATTCCCTGTGCATCTGCCACTTTGGGAAGATAAGCTGCTTGATTTGGGGAGAGAGCCGGACAGACAAGGTTACGCATCTGGCAGGCAATCCGCTCCGCCCGAAGAGCAGCACTGACGCTCAGTTCCTCAAAATTTTTATCATAATTCTGGATATCAGTGACCTTCAGAGCGTAAACGGTATTCGTCAGTTTTTGCAGCTCCCTTCCAGTTTTTCAAGCCGCTGGTAAACTGGTTGGTGTATTTTGCGTCATAATAACCTACTTTCTCATGTAGTAACTGACAGCACCGGATTCATTTACAAGGCAGTAAGCGGCTACATCATCAATGGTGATTTTGGCAGCCTGGCTTTCGGATTCTAAGACAATCAGGCGCTTGGAACCATTTGATGGGATACTTTCCATCACATGATTAATCAGAGCCTCCTGTTCTTCACCGATATAGATGATTTCGTATTGTTCATCTTGCGAAAAGAAATTGAGCTTGATTGGAAATTCGCCACTGGTGTGGTATACAATACCTTTCTTAAAATCCAGCAGTACCAAAAAGCATGTAATTATAGCATAGTCAGGATTCTCAGCAGACTGCTGGCTGTCACAAAGAAGGTCATGCTCTTTATCGTAAATGATGCGCCCTTGTTTGATGAGGCTGGTAACCAATGACTTGATAGACTGCTCATGTCGGGAGAAAAGTTGTAAAACCTGGTCATACTTCAGAGTATGGTAAGTGGTAATGAACCGTAAGAGCTTGGCTCCCTCTCCTTGATAGATTTCGTTCCTTGTTTTCATGATTGACTCCCTTCTATATATAATAGGAAACTTTATACGTATGGCTGTACGTACAGAATACATTTGGTATTGTAAGTATAGTGTACGTACATAGTACATATGACCTGCTGTCAGCGATTGAATTTACAGGTACAAAAAAAGCACCATCTATGGGTGCTGGAAATAAGGAAAACTATAAGCAATACCTATTGTAGCATGGGTAAATTTACGCTTCAATCGCAGAAGCAGGTCATTTCTGTGCCATTTTATGAGCGATGCTATTCCGGAAAGAACTTGTTGAGCGTATCCAGTGTTTCTTTTGCAGTAAATCCCCAAAGAATGGTACTGAGTGCTTCAATCGCAGCCCTGCGTTTCCGGTAATAGGTGCGGTAGGAAATATTGGTGATGTGGTGAGCCAGCTTATCCAATATCTCATCTGTATTTTTCATTTCCTGTGGAGAGAGAAAAGCGTAGTAGAGAATCCAGTAATACTGTTCTCCATGCTTGTGATTGTTCCGGAGGAGATCGATGGATGATTCCAAAAGCTTCAGCATCTGGTTGCTTCTGGCAATACTTTTTGCCCGTTGTTCGATGTCACTTCCGGTAAGATCAGCACCGGCTGCATAGATGGAGTCCAGAAATTTGTCGATGTCATTGTCATACTGGAGCTTAAATTGGTGTTCCATCTGGTGTACGACTACCTTCAGGCTGTAGGTTGCATCCGGTATCTGCGTAAAACTGGTAGGTGTCATGGAAACGTGGATCTTCTTCCGGGGAAGGAAACCCCGTGTGTGTTACGGTTTAGCCATGCCTATTCACCTCCCGTTCAGGGCAGTGTGGGCTGCCATGGCAGGCTTCTTTTGGACAGACTGTCCCCTGGACTTATGGACAGTTCGAAGCGGTAAGCAGCGTTCCCGTAGGGGCAGATAATATTTAGAGTATATTGATTTAATATATCTTTGCAGGCTGATAAGGGAGATAATATATAGCGGGTTTTGGAACAGTGGCAGCATGGAATCCCTTGTGAATCCAATAGCTCTGCGACTTTTTGCACGATATATTTCATATGCGAATCCGGAACGCAGGAATCATTTTTTGAAACGGTAATTTGTGTATCCATGACAGTTTCTGAAACTGTGGCGGAACCAGATTCTTCCACAGTAATTTCTTCAGGTATATGGATTGGCAGTTGCATCTTCATGGCGATTTCCTCCTTGTCAATCATTACATCGCTGATGTTGAACATTACGGACAGGTAATTGTTGAGATAAATTACGCTTCCGTGTTTTCCTGTAAATGAGATGAGTGTGATGTATTCTTTTTCCTCCAGTTTCTTCAGAAGTCGGGAGACCGATGCCTTTGACAGTCCCCAACGGTCGCCCAGTGAATGAAAACTGGTAAGGGGATTGCCAGTATTGTTCCGGTAATATACAACCGGACCGGAATCCGAACCCTGTACGGTGGCATCGTTGTAGACAGCATGAATCCAAAGATCTAAAAGAATATCCATCTCCGAGCATTTCCCTATGCCAATTAGTTCGTGAACTTTGGCAATCGGGAAAAAGAAAAACCCTGTATCTTTTTTACAGGGATAGTTATATTCCAATATGGTGTTGTCTTTAGGCCAGTCGGTTATTTTGAATTTGACCAGCTTGTTTTTGCCAAGGAGAGAATAGGTAATATAATTCTGTTCTTCAAAAAACTTGAGGATAGATAATACCTGATGCTGGAAGCGGCAGCGGAACCAATTCTGAAGATCTGTGACGGAGCAGATCCATTCTCCGGGACCGACTGTGTAGGTGATGTGTTCCATCCGGCGATAGGATGTCCGATAATTTGCATAGGAGCATAAAACCAGATAGTAAAAAAGAAAAGAGCCTCCGGTGGTTCGGATGCTCTTCGTTGTGATTAGTGTTTGTATGAAGTCACGGTAAATGCGACAGCGTGGAAATTCCACGATTTGTTTGAGTTCTAATTGGTAATTCATATTGATAATTCCTTTCGTATAACACAGTTTTTATTTAGGTATCAAGTTAGAAGCTATCTAAAATTATCGGAGAATAGAGATAGGCTTCATTGCATTTTTATTGCATTTTAAAAATTTCTTTTATTTGTTTATAGCGCTTCAAATTGTTCCAAAACGCCTAAAATTCAGCAATCTTTGTTAATACCCCGTACTGTCAGTCTGGAGTTTGAATAATCCATACTATCACAGGGCACACCCTATTATCCTGTAAAAGGCAAAAATGATTATCCTATCAGCAACAGAGAGTAATACCGCAGCGTAGCTCTGTTGCTGTCTTTTTTGTCATTTCTGCCCCGGTTAATCCGTTGTTGTCCACCTGTGATTTGGGTGCATAAATCGAGGACGTCCACAGCGATGATATATCGTAAGCGCTTAGTTTTTGGGTAACTAGATATTCGCCCTTTTCTAACTCATAATAATAGAAGATAGATTTTTACTCCACTTCTTTGATAGAAAGTAGAAATTTACTACATTTGGAGGTTTCATTATGAGTGATAAACGTGCACCAAGGCGTTCCTTGGATGATTGGATGGAGCTGGTAACTGAATGCAGGCAAAGTGGATTAACAGACGCTGCATGGTGTGAAGCACAAGGTATTTCTCCAAGTTGCTTCTATAATGCCGTTTCCCGTCTGCGCAAAAGAGCCTGTCAGATACCAGATCCGATTGGCAAAGCCAGCACTCTTGATCTTACATCCCACAAACAGGATGTCGTTCAGATTGCTATAGAACCGGAACTTTCTCCGGCAGAACTGTTTCAAGATGAAAGAAGCAGTTCTATGTACCTTGACAATTCACATACGATTGAGATTGAAGCAAAAGGATTAACAATCCGTATGAGCAATACTGTTCAGCCTATGCTTCTAAAAATTTTAATGGATGCATTAAAGGAGCCATTATGTTAGCGGACATTTCCAATGTCGATGCAATCTATATCGTTTGTGGCAGAACGGATATGCGTAAATCTATCGATGGATTATGCGCAATTATTCAGGAGCAGTTCTCTATGGAAATCGACCATTCGCTCTATCTATTCTGTGGACGCAAATGTGACAGGATTAAAGCTATCTTAAAAGAACCTGACGGGATTGTTATGATCTACAAAAGACTCACCGCCCAAGGCTCTTACCGGTGGCCCCGGGATAAATCAGAGGTCCGGAATCTCACTTGGAGAGAGTTCGACTGGCTGATGTCAGGCATCGATATCGAGCAGCCAAAAGCTATTAAAACCACTTAAACTATACGGCAAAAAGTGCACATAAAAGCACTGGATTTCCTTGAAAATTCAGCATTTTTCAAGGTCATGATTGTCCTGTTTATCTAGGAGTTCTCCATGATTTCTGGTATAATAGAAGTATCAAAAATCGGGAGGAAAACGCAGTGGCAGACAGTTCTAAAGACCTTCAACTCCGTGAGTTGAAAGATATGATCAACGATCTGAAAAAAATGATAAAAACACTTCAGGCAACTGTAGATGCCGCTAACAAACGGGAAGAGGCTCTTACTCAGGAACGGGATAATCTGAAGGAAGAAGTGGATCTGCTTCGCAAAAAACTTTTCGGTTCTTCCAGTGAAAAACGTTCTATGGAGATTCCTGGACAGCTAAATTTATTTAATGAAGCTGAACTGGAACAGGATCCAACTATTACAAAACCGGAAGCTTTCGAAAGTCTTTTCCCAGAGAAAGAGACAAAAAAGCGGAAATCCCTTGCAACTAACGCAGAACGGTTCAAAGGGATTCCGGTAGTCAAAAAATATCTGGATCTTCCGGATGAAGAAAAAGTCTGCCCTGTTTGTAATGCTCCTCTGGTAAAAATCGGTGAAGAATTCGTACGCCGCGAACTTTCCTTCGTACCAGCAAAGTTAAAAGTGATCGAAATATACAGCTTAAATTATATTTGCCCGGAATGTAATAAAGATGACGTTGCAGTTATCAAAAAAGGGAAAGACGGTCATGCACATATGCTTCACGGCATGGCTGCTGCAGATACTATCGCATGGGTTATGTATCAGAAATTTTGTAACAGTCTTCCTTATACCCGGCAGGAAAAAGACTGGGCACAGTACGGTGTTGCTATCACAAGAGCAACGATGGCAAATTGGGTAATCCGCAATACATTGGATTATTTCACCCCAATGTATGATTACTTCCACCGACAACTCTTAAAAAGGGAATTCGCAATGGCAGATGAAACACCACTTCAGGTATTACACGAACCCGGCAGACGTGCACAGACAAAATCTTACATGTGGTTATTCCGCAGTGGGGAAGATGGAGGATTACCAATCATCCTTTATAAATATTCAGAAACCCGTGCCGGGAATAACGCAGTAGAATTCCTTAAGGGATTCAAGGGATATCTGATGTGTGATGGCTACAGTGGTTACAACAAAGTGCCTGATGCCAAACGAACAGCCTGCTGGGCGCACATCCGCAGATATCTGACAGATGCAATTCCGAAAGGGAAGCAGCTGGATTATACACAGCCGTCTGTTCAGGGTATGATGTATATCAACCAGCTTTTCCATTTGGAAGATGTAATTAAAGCGAAGTACTCATCCTTCGATGCTATCAAGAAAGCTCGTCTTGAGAAAGAAAAGCCGATAGTAGAAGGCTTTTTGTCGTGGCTTGATAAACAGAATCCAGTCCGTGGATCAAGGATGGATAAGGCAGTTACCTATATTCAGAATCGCCAATCCTATCTTATGACCTATCTGGAAGATGGTCGCTGCAGTTTTTCTAATAATCTCAGCGAAAACGCTATCCGTCCGTTTACAGTAGGCCGAAAAAACTGGCTGTTCTGTGATACTCCAAACGGAGCCCAGGCCAGTGCTATCGTCTATACAATGGTAGAAATGGCAAAGGCAAATGGAGTAAACGTCTATCACTATCTAACCTATCTTCTGGAAAAGCTCCCGAATGATAGGATGAGCGATGAAGAGTTAGATAGGCTTGCCCCATGGAACGAAGATGTCAAAGCTGAAATCGAACGTCGTTCAAACGACTCGAATCAATAATCAATCATATGTGAATTATCAAGGTGCTCCGGTTGCAGAAATGTAGCCGGGGATTTTTAGTATCCATGTCTAAAATTTAAGCGCTTACGATATATCGGCAACGGCCATGCCACTGTGTATGTTTAAGGACTGTAAATTTAAAGGCTGAAAATACTGCTAAACGCTGATATTTACTGGTGTTGCGTAGGGTGTTGTATAAGTGATGCTGTGTGAGTAATACTGCGATATGATGCTGTGGAATGATGTTTTGACGATGTTGGGGTGGATGTTATATAGATTGTCACTGTGACATGCAACTGCGATATTACGCTGTAATATCGGGTGGGTTGCAGTAGAGTTTTACAGTAGGATGGGCAGCAGCGGTGGTGCAGGATGACAGGATACTGGATTTTGCCCTTTGAGAATAATGAGGTGTGCCCCGTGACACATACTATTAATTAGCACACTTCATTATTCACAAATTAGTAAAAATGATTATCCTTTAAAAGAATGATAATAGGAGAGTTCTAAACATATTTAAGGTATGTTTAGGGCTCTTTTTTGTGCATTGAAGAGTTCTTTTTAAACAAATATGTAGTGGTTTTGCGTCAAAAAAGCCAAGGAAAGAGGTGATGTTGGATTTGCAGAGTGGCAATACACATTCTTATATTTCTTATCTGAAGGATATTGTGGACGAAGAATGCGACCTGTCTGTTCGTGCAGGCGTATTGATGGAAAGACTGAAAGCCTATGAACCGGAGCTTCCAAAAGAAATGGAACCGATGGTGTATGTGAATTATTGTGAGAAAAGTGAGCTGGGGAATCCAAGATGTCAAAAGTTATCTGATCTGGATTCAAAAAACGTAGAACAGGACAAAGCCTGGTATGCTGATCGTGATCCCAACACCAACGAACCAAAAACGACAGCACAGATGTTTTTTTACAGTATATTATGCTGAGAAGGGCGACAAGATGCTGCATCATTTTCAAGGTAAGATAGATATGGAACAATCTGAGTACAAATGAGCAGGAAACAGTAATGTCAATGCTGCGTGGACTTCGGAAGTAGGAGAACAGTTCGAGTATATGTATCGGCTTGTTCTTTTTTTAGCTTTTACTACTAAAAACCGGTTAATGTTTTTACTTGTGTACAGCAGAGCACTATAGT
>ENA-OQMY01000361-OQMY01000361.1-human-gut-metagenome-genome-assembly--contig:-NODE-361-length-12866-cov-2.194285_pt1 | contig 12866 bp, 10 predicted proteins | sample MGYA00242623_ERZ504868 | MGnify/ENA primary metagenome ERZ504868 (study PRJEB26092, sample SAMD00036386) | human gut metagenome | host: Homo sapiens | study: EMG produced TPA metagenomics assembly of...
ATGGACAACGGCGGTAGTAAGAGAGTGATTATTTCGTAGAAAGGACGGATATGTGATGAATGATGTGAAGAAAAGAGGGCACGGAAGAAGTAATTTTACAGAACGATCAGTTGGGGAGATGGAGTAAGTTTTAAGATGAGATAATATATAGATGGTGATATGGGCTATGCGGCGGAAGATAATTCTGCCGTCTTTTTTTTACGAAAATTAATCTTGTAATCATATGAACAATATGCTATTCTGAATGCACTTCAAAGAGTGACTTCTACAAACTCTTAAGTATTTCTAGGCCAAAAGGCATCAAGTTTCGACCGTTTCACACCTAAAAATGTCTGAAACATATTTCCGACTTGAGAGAACACGAAAATTTTATAATCTATTCAGGAGGACGTGCCTATGACAAACAAACTTCAACAGTATTTCCCGATGATTCGGACAAGGGAGGAGGTGTTGAATGAGATTGAAAGTAAAAGCAGATTAAAAAATTTAGTTTTATGAGTGGACAGAGGAAAATCAAAATGAATTTTTAGATTTTTGTACCGGGGTGAAAGGCATAAAAATCATGTATGATTTCATGATAAAAGAAATTCTGAATCCGGAGAATACACCGGAGAGAGTAAATGAATTACTCACGTTACTTCTCGGACAAAGAGTGAGAATCGTAGATGTATTACCAAATGACGGGACAAGATTAGCGGATGAATCTACGCTTCTTATTACAGATATGGTAGTGCAACTGGAAGATGGAAGTATTGCGAATCTGGAAATTCAGAAAATCGGATACTATTTTCCGGGAGAAAGAAGTCTGTCTCTTGCACGGTGTTACTTCCAGTGGAAAGACGGAAGTCTATGTGTGGCTGATCGATGAGGTGCTGAAGATGGGACGCCAGGTTTTGTATATGCTGCCTGAGATTGCCATCACCACCCAGATCACGGAACGGCTGGCCAAGTTGTTCGGCGACAAGTTGCTGGTTTATCATTCCAAATTTCTGATAACGAACGGTGGAAGTCTGGAACCGTTTGCTGCATACGGGCGAGCCGATGCTAGTGTTAGGCGTTCGTTCCTCTTTGTTTTTGCCATTCAAGGATCTAGGTCTGATTATTATAGACGAGGAGCATGAGAATACCTATAAGCAGCAGGACCCGGCTCCGCGTTATCATGCTCGCAATGCAGCCTTGGTGTTAGCCGGTATGCATGGGGCGAAAACATTGTTGGGCTCCGCTACCCCTTCCATTGATTCTTATTTTAATGCCACTATCGGCAAATATGGCCTGGTGGAACTGACTACCCGTTATGGCGACCGGCTGATGCCGGAAATACTGACGGTCGATATCAAGGAGTTGAGGCGTAAGAAGATAATGAAAGACACGCTTTTTTCGCCGGTCTTGGTAGAAAAGTTGAGCGAGGCGTTAGGAAAGGGAGAGCAAGTGATCCTGTTCCAGAACCGCCGGGGATTCGCTCCGGTGATCGAGTGCAAGGAGTGCGGTTGGGTTCCCCATTGTGTCAATTGCGATGTCAGCCTGACATACCATAAGTTTCGTAATGAGTTGGTATGCCACTATTGCGGATATAAAATCCAGTTGCCTCATCACTGCCCGGAATGCCAGAGCCCGGAACTTCGTACGATGGGGTTCGGGACTGAGATGGTGGAGGAAGAGATTGCTACTCTCTTCCCTTCCGCCAAGGTCGAGCGTCTGGATTTCGATACCGCCCGCACCCGTGCGGCCTATGAGCGGATCATCGCGGACTTTGAGAAAGGTAAGACACAGATATTGATCGGAACTCAGATGCTCTCGAAAGGTCTGGATTTCGGGAACGTCAGTGTGGTCGGTATCCTGAATGCCGATAGCCTGATGAACTTCCCGGATTTCCGTGCCCATGAGCGCGCCTTCCAGTTGATGGTACAGGTGAGCGGCCGTGCCGGAAGACGGGATAAGCGGGGAACGGTTGTCCTGCAAACTTCTCAGCCTGACCATCCGCTAATCAGGATGGTAGAACGTTTCGCCTATAAGGAAATGGTACGTCTTCAATTGGGTGAGCGGAGCATGTTCCGTTATCCGCCTTACTATCGTTTGATAGTGATAGTCTTGCGTAGCCGGAATGATTCGATCCTGCAGGAACTATCTGTTTTGTATGCCGAGAACCTGCGCCGTCGTTTGGGCGAACGCGTGCTGGGTCCGGTCACTCCGCCGATAACCCGTGTGCAAACTCTCCATATCCGGAAAATCGTTTTAAAGATAGAGATTGCCGCCGCGATTGCTCCGGTACGTGAGATACTGGAATCGGTACACACTGAAATGCAACGCTACTTGCCGTTTAAGCAGTTGATCGTGCACTATGATGTAGATCCGGCTTGAGAGTCGGTTGTCAGGAGAAATTAATCCCGAGTCAATAGCCGGGGGATTAATCCCCCGGTGTAAATTGTAAATTAAGAATGATGGAAGAGAAGAAAGGAGAATATAAGATATTGTTTGTGTGTCTGGGAAATATTTGCCGGTCACCGTCGGCTGAGGCCGTGATGAAGAAGTTGGTTCAGGATGCGGGACTGGATGGCCGGATCAAGATCGATTCTGCCGGTATTATTGGGTATCACGCAGGAGAAAAAGCCGATCCGCGTATGCGCTCGCATGCGGCCCGTAGGGGATATAAGTTAGATTCGGTCTCCCGTCCGGTATGTACGGAAGACGTTTTTCGACTTCGACCTGATTATCGGAATGGACAACCGTAACATAGACGATCTGAAACGGAAAGCCCCGGATTTGGAATCCGTGGAAAAGATACATCAGATGACGGAATATTCCCAGAACAAGCTGTATGACCATGTCCCCGATCCGTACTATAGTGGAGCGGAAGGTTTCGAGCTGGTCCTTGATCTGCTGGAGGATGCTTGCGCTGGGCTACTGGATGAGCTTGTACAGTTTATTTCTTCAAATCCGGATAACTGATTCGTGTATGGTACATGATCTTCAGTTTTTCCACAAAGACATTCTTAACCGTTTCCACATCCTTGAACGTCAGCGGGGCATTACGCATCAGTCCGTCGGCAATCTGTCCGTCTATGATCTTGTCGACTAAGGCACGAATGTTTTCTTCCGTGTGTTCTTTCAGGCTACGGGAGGCCGCTTCTACGGAATCAGCCATCATCAGGACGGCAGTCTCTTTCGAGAACGGGTTCGGCCCCGGATAGGTGAAAGCCTCTTCGTCTATTTCGCGGTCGGGATACTGGTTTTTGAAAGAGTTATAGAAGTATTTGGCTTTTCCGCGTCCGTGATGGGTACGGATAAAATCGATGATGGCTTTTGGCAACATTGCTTTTTCTGCGATCTTGACACCGTCGTTCACATGATTGATAATGATTTTCGCGCTTTGGTCGAACGATAGCTGGCTGTGCGGATTGATACTGCTTTGGTTTTCGGTAAAGAATGCCGGATTCGCCATCTTACCGATATCATGATACATGGCTCCTGTACGTACGAGCTGCGCGTTTGCTCCGATAGCGGCAGCCGCTTCCGACGCTAAGATCGACATCTGCAAAGAATGTTGGAAGGTTCCCGGAGATATTTCGGACAGCTTTTTTAGGATCGGCGTATTGATGTTGGAGAGTTCGACCAACGTAATGCTGGACACATAACCGAATGTCTTTTCCAGCATATAGACTAATATGTAAGTAAACATCAGCAGGATAAAATTGATGCCGAAATAGAGCATCATCATCCAGTTGATCTTCTTGAAGTCCGCTTCCTGGTAGATGGACAGGCTGATGTAGCAGAGCGCATAGGACATGAAGATGAAGAAAGCGCAGCGGATCAGTTGGGAACGTTCGTATAAATCCCTCAAGCTGAATGTCACGACCATGCCGGCAATCACCTGTAGCAACAGGAATTCGTGTGGGAAAGGCACCATTAGTGAGCAGATCAGCACGATGATCAGGTGTGTGAACAGCGCCGTGCGCGAGTCGAAGAACGTGCGCACGACAATCGGCACGATAGCGAACGGGAGGATATAGACATTGAACAACCCGTACGTCACGCAAAGCTCTGTTAGTATGCAGCTCACGAATACGCATAGTACGAGGAAAAGCGCATTCCTCCTGTTATGCAGGATTTTCAACCGGAAAGACCACAGGTACAGCCAGAAGCAGAAGAGAATACCGAATACCAGCACGAACTGGCCTCCCATGATGATACCTTGCCGTTGGGCTCCTCCGGACTTGGTCTCGTGTACGATCTTAAGGGAACGGAGCACATTGTAAGTATGGTTGTCGATGATTTCGCCCCGGTCGACGATACGTTCTCCTGCCTGTATCATGCCGTTGGCCAGCGGGATGCTGTTCAGGATATCTTCCCTGACTTTTTCCGACATCGTCTTGTCGTATGTGATATTTTCCACCAAATAATTGTTGATATCGCAAGATTGCAATACCGACTTGTCCAGATAAGAGGGGCAATTGTTGATGATAAACTCATACGCCGTCTTGACTGTAAAAAAATCGCTACTGTAATGGGGGTGCGCTACGCTGCTCGCGAGCAGGTTGATGCGGGGATATTCCTCCTTCTTGAGTTCATCCATGTCCTGGGTAGAAATGATACCATCCCGGTATAGCTTTTGCAAGCTGTTTTCGATATACTGCATATAGGCCGGAGTCGCCCGGTTCCTCAGCGTGCCCTGATAGTCGGCGCGTAGTTTGTCTATCTCTTCAGATTCGATTGTGGTATCCAGTCGGTAATAAGGCTCGAACTTTTTGAGAGCGCTGTCGCGTTCGGCCTGTACTTCCGCATCAGTCTTGTAGATCGGGAAGTCGCTCGGAGCGGTAAGCAACCCGTACCGCCAAGGTTTTCCTTCATAGAATTGGTAACGGAATTTTCCTTCCCTCGGAAAGAAGTAAGCGATCAACAAGGCCGCCACAATAAAATAGACACTCGGATGTATGCTATAGTTATTTGCTTTCATAATGTTCTGTTTTATGTATTGAAAGGCGAAATGTACATAAAAAAGTTTACTAAGAGAAAAAAAACGGGCTACTTTTGCCGCAGTAAACGGAATTATGATTTATGAATTGTGATTTATGCGTCGTTATAAATCACAATTCATAAATCACAAATCATAAATCACATAGAAAGATTATGACTCAAAGGAAAGTTAGAGTCCGGTTTGCACCGAGTCCCACTGGGGCCTTGCATATCGGAGGTGTTCGTACAGCTTTATACAATTATCTATTTGCCAAACAGAATGGTGGAGATCTGATTCTCCGTATTGAAGATACCGACTCGCAGCGTTTTGTTCCCGGAGCGGAAGCCTATATTATAGAAGCGCTTACCTGGTTGGGGATCAAGTTTGACGAAGGTGTCGGCTTCGGAGGCGAATACGGGCCTTACCGTCAGAGCGAACGCAGGGATATTTACAAGAAGTATGTCGATCAGTTGTTGGACGCCGGTTGTGCTTATATCGCATTCGATACCCCCGAAGAGCTGGATGCCAAACGGAAGGAAATCCCCAATTTCCAGTATGATGCGTCTACCCGTATGCAGATGCGCAACTCGCTGACTCTTTCCGAAGAAGAAGTGAAGTCCTTGATCGATGCCGGCAACCAGTATGTGGTCCGCGTCAAGATCGAACCGGATGAAGATATCCATGTAAACGACCTGATCCGTGGCGAAGTGATTATCAACTCTTCTATCCTGGACGATAAAGTCTTATATAAATCAGCCGACCAGTTGCCTACTTACCATCTGGCCAATATCGTGGACGATCATTTGATGGAAGTGACGCATGTGATCCGTGGTGAAGAATGGTTGCCGAGTGCCCCGCTTCACGTACTGTTGTACCGTTATTTCGGATGGGAAGACACGATGCCCCGGTTTGCACACCTGGCTTTGCTTTTGAAACCGGAAGGCAACGGCAAGTTGAGCAAGCGTGACGGTGACCGCCTGGGCTTCCCGGTGTTCCCGTTGGAATGGCATGACCCGAAGAGCGGTGAGGTTTCTTCTGGTTATCGCGAGAGCGGTTACCTGCCCGAAGCGGTTGTCAACTTTCTGGCCTTGTTGGGATGGAATCCTGGTAATGATCAGGAAGTAATGAGCATGGACGAACTGATCCATAGCTTCGATCTGAGCCGTTGCAGCAAGAGCGGAGCCAAATTTGATTATGAAAAGGGAAAATGGTTCAACCATCATTATATCCAGGCTATGGACAATAAGGAAGCAGCCGCCCTCTTTATGCCGATCCTCGAAAGCCACGGTGTGAAAGCAGACCCAGCCTATGTGGAGAAGGTCGTAGCCATGATGAAAGACCGTGCCACCTTTATCAAGGACTTGTGGGATCTTTGCTCGTTCTTCTTCATCGCTCCGACGGAATATGATGAAAAGACACGCAAAAAACGCTGGAAGGAAGACAGTGCCGCCCAGCTTGCCGAACTGATCGAAGTGCTTCGCGCACGTGAACCGTTCGATATCGAAGGTACGGAAGAAGAGGTAAAAGCCTGGATCGAAAGCAAAGGCTACCATTTGGGAAATATAATGAATGCGACTCGTCTGGCCCTTGTCGGTGAAGGCAAAGGTCCGCATATCTTCGACATAACGGAAGCCTTGGGTAAGGAAGAGTCTATCCGCCGCATCCAGAGAGCGATAGATAAATTGTCAATTGACAATTGATAATTGACAATTCTTTTATCATGTACAGCTTACTCATACATTTCTATGCCTTTATTGTCGCTATGATTTCTCCTTTCCACCGGAAGGCACGCCTGATGCGTTTCGGCCAGTGGAAGACGAATAGCATTTTGCGTGAGAAGATAGACCGGAATGCGAAGTACATCTGGTTTCATGCTTCTTCGTTGGGAGAGTTTGAGCAAGGGCGTCCTATGATCGAAAAGGTCAAGGCGCAATATCCGGAATATAAGATATTGCTTACATTCTTTTCTCCCTCAGGCTATGAAGTGCGGAAAAACTATAACGGGGCGGATATCGTTTGCTATCTGCCTTTCGATACGCCTTACCGGGTAAAGAAGTTCCTGAATCTGGCGAATCCTGCTGTGGCTGTTTTCATCAAGTATGAGTTTTGGGGAAACTATTTGCGTGAGTTGAAGAAGCGGGGAATCCCGGTTTATATCATTTCAGCGATCTTCCGTCCCGACCAGTTGTTCTTTCAATGGTTCGGAGTTCCTTATCGAAAGATGCTGTACTGCTTTACGCATTTGTTTGTGCAGGACGAACGTTCGAAGGAACTGCTTGGGCAATATGGCATCCGTAACGTGACGGTCTACGGCGATACCCGTTTCGACCGTGTGTTGGACGTGCGTAATCAGGCGCGTGAGTTGCCAGAATTCGAACGGTTTGTAGGGGTAAAGATGTCAGACGCTGATCGCCGGGAGTTCCTGGCCGCAGGATGAGGAGATACTGATCCCTTATTTCAACGAGCATCCGGAGATGAAGCTGATCATCGCCCCGCACGAGATTCACCGGGAACATCTGATGTATATCGAGTCGTTGTTGAAACGCCCGTCTGTCCGCTTGTCCGATGTGATGCAGGACAAGAGCCTGCTCGAAGGGAAAGATTGTTTGATCGTGGATAGTTTCGGGCTGTTGTCTTCCATCTATCGGTATGGGACGATCGCCTATATCGGCGGCGGTTTCGGAGCCGGCATCCATAATACGTTGGAGGCGGCGGTTTACGGTATTCCGGTGTTGTTCGGTCCCCGGTTTCAGAAGTTCAAGGAGGCCCGTGACTTGATCAAAGTGGGCGGAGGATTCTCGGTCGCATCAAAAGATGAGTTCGTGGCCAAGATGGATGAGCTGTTGACCTATGCAGAGGTCTTGAAGGCTGCCGGCGAGAGTGCCGGCCAGTTTGTGAAAGGCAATGCGGGTGCGACGGATGGGATATTGAAGGAATTGGCTTTATAAGCTTTGTAGAACGAGGCGGCATCAAAAGTGTTCTGTCATGGCGGACTTGATCCGGGGATGACGGATGACGACTTTTGATGCCGCCGTTTTTTTAATCTGGTAATAATGAATATTAGACATTCTTTGTTGGGGCTATTCTTGCCCCTTTCTTTGTTTTCCTGCCATACGGTGGAGAAGGAAGCAGTCGGGCGTCCTTTGTCCTCTTATGTAAATCCGTTTGTAGGAGCTTCAACGAATACAGAACTGGCGGGCGCGAGTCATGGACTTGGAAAAACGTTTCCCGGGGCGACAGCTCCTTTCGGTATGGTGCAGGTCAGCCCCAACACGATTACCGGAGGCGACAACGGTCCCGGCTATAGTTATGAGCATACGACTATCGAAGGATTCGCATTTACGCAAATGTCCGGTATCGGCTGGTACGGCGATTTGGGGAACTTCTTGGTGATGCCTACAATCGGGGATTTGCATACATTCGCCGGCACGGAAGACAAGCCGGAAGAAGGATATCGTTCCCGGTATGACAAGTCGACCGAAAAAGCCTCGGCAGGCTATTACTCTGTTTTTCTTTCCGATTATAAGATTCAGGCGGAAGCGACCGCTTTGCCTCATAGCGGAATGCTTCGTTTCACTTTCCCGGAAAGCAAGGAGGCCCGCATACAAGTCGATCTGGCCCGGCGGGTAGGAGGAACATCGACACTTCAGAGCGTAGAGGTGGTGGACGACCATACCATCAAGGGCTGGATGCAATGTACGCCTGATGGAGGCGGTTGGGGAAACGGTGACGGTAAGGCCGACTATACGGTCTATTTCTATGCCCAATTTTCCAAACCTTTTTCCGGACATGGCGTTTGGTCTGCCGATATTCCGGACGATTGGGGACGTAAACGTGAAGATGTTTGTAGCGAGCGCTATCGCGAAGCAATCCGCCAAGCAGCCATCCATCCTTCCGTTTCGGCATTTGAAGGCAAGCACTTAGGCTTTTATGCCAATTTTGAAACCAAACCAGATGAAGTGATCTTGCTAAAGAGTGGTATCTCTTATACCAGTTTGAAGAATGCGGAGGAGAATTTGGCGGCGGAGATGAAAGACTTCGATTTTGACCGGACGCATGCCGAGTGTGTCCGTCTTTGGAATGACGAGTTGGCGAAAGTCTCCGTCGAGGGAGGAACCGACGAGGAAAAGAGGGTTTTCTACACGGCTCTTTATCATACGTTGATTGATCCGCGCCTTTGCAGCGACATCAACGGTGAGTACACCGGGGCGGATAAAAAGATCCATCAGACTGGCAAGTTCCGTAAACGGACGATCTTCAGCGGATGGGATGTCTTCCGTAGCCAGATGCCTCTTCAGACCATCATCAACCCGGAGATGGTGAACGATCTTGTCAACTCGCTTGTGGAGATAGCCGACCAGAGTGGTAACGAATATCTCGAACGGTGGGAGCTCTTGAATGCTTACTCCGGCTGCATGGTGGGCAATCCCGCCATTTCGGTTTTGTGTGATGCTTACCGGAAAGGTATTCGGGATTATGACGTGGAGAAAGCATACCGCTATGCTCTGAACACCTCCCGGCGCTTTAGCAATAATGACGACGGCTATACGCCCGGCAATATATCCTGCACGCTGGAATACGATTATACGGATTGGTGCATGGCCCGTTTGGCCGAGTGGTTGGGGAAAGAGGGCGACCGGGCTCATTTTGACAAGCGTGCCCTGTCGTATGCAACTATCTTCGATCCTGAATCGGGATGGTTCCGTCCGCGTAATGAGAAAGGCGTCTTTTCTTCTTTGCCTGAAAAAGGACGTTTGCAAGAGGGCTATGGCTGCGTGGAATCCAATCCTTACCAGCAAGGATGGTTCGTGCCGCACGATGTCGAGGGGATGATCCGCCTGATGGGAGGCCGTGAAAAGGTTTTGGCCGACCTGACGGATATGTTTGAGAAAACACCGGGCGACTATCTCTGGAATGACTATTATAACCATGCCAATGAACCGGTCCATCATGTGCCTTTCCTGTTCAACAGGTTAGGGATGCCTTCGCTTACCCAAAAATGGACACGCGACATTTGCCGAAACGCTTATCACGACAAAGTGACCGGCTTGGTAGGAAACGAAGATGTCGGGCAGATGTCGGCTTGGTATGTGTTGGCGGCTGCCGGCATACATCCGATATGTCCGGGCGATGGCCGCTATGAGATCACCAGTCCGGTATTCGACCGGGTGGAGTTCCGTCTGGACCCGGCTTATGCTGCCGGTGGCTCTTTTGTGATCGAAGCCCGTGACAACAGTCCGGAGAATATCTATATCCAAAGTGCGACGCTCAACGGGAAGAAGTATGATAAATGTTACCTGACGCACGATGATCTGGCGGCCGGTGGAACGCTTGTCCTCCAAATGGGTGTCAAACCTTCGGATTGGGGAAAAGATTGATCGGATGATACCTTTCGGCGGAGAGGCGTTTTCTGGCTTCACCCTGTCTCGTCCTGAAATAGGTTGACTGTGTATTAAAAAATCCTGTTATAGGTTATTCATAAATGTAAACAACAGACAAACTGTCCCGTCCTAAAGTGGTATTTGATATTGTATAATATGCAATGATATGGATATTTATGTCGTTTTTGCTAACTTCTTTAGTTTTCGGCCTTGGTCGAAAAGGTTTTTGACTAAGGTCGAAAGCCCTTTTGACTAAGGTCAAAAACGTATTCGACAAAGGTCAAATGTTTATAGGTTGCATGGTTTTTGCAATAGTAATATGATTGCTATCCTCTAAATATAGCCTGTTCGTAAGAAAAACCGAGAAATACTTACTTTTGTTTGCCTGTATAGTTTCTTCTCTCTATATTTGTGTCCGTACACTTGCATGGCGTTGCAGGTCCCTGCATTTTATTGATTACAAGAAGCGTTTTAAAAACGATATTATCCGGATATTGAAACTTCGACACTTTCAGACCAGAGGATAATAGGCAACTGAACGCTCACGTACCTTCCTTGTTATATATATTCATGCCTGGCATGGGTATGTCTTCAAGAATAGAAGGGCGTGGGCTGTTGTTTATATCACTGGTCGGGCAGTCGAAGGCCTCAATATCAGGTATATCAACAGTTCCCACGCCTCTTTTTATGAAAAAATCATCCGGTTCGGGAATTGCCGGATAATTTAATTCTTTATTATTATGAACAAAACGAAAACGTTTAAAAGGCTGCATCTGCCCATGTTAGTCTTTTTGTTTTTTGTGTGCACGACCACGCTTTCCTATGCCCAGCATATGGTTTCCGGCGTAGTCAAGGATGTGACCGGTGAGCCTATCATCGGGGCGAACGTAGTCGAGAAAGGGACTACGAATGGTTCCATTACCGACATCGACGGTAAATTCTCTTTTTCCATCTCTAAACCGGTTGTTACGTTGTCTGTTTCCTACATCGGGTATCAGCCGCAAGACTATGCTTACAAAGGACAAGGGAGTGTGATTATCATCTTGAAAGAGGACCTGCAAAATCTGGACGAAGTCGTGGTTGTCGGCTACGGTGTGGCCAAGAAGCGGGACTTGACCGGTTCGGTTGCCTCCGTGAAGGGAGAGAAGTTGCAGGAGACGGCTTCTTTCAGTGCGGCACAGGCGTTGCAAGGAAGGGCTGCCGGTGTGACGATTTTGTCAACGAGTGCAAAACCGGGCGAGGATGTGCAGGTTCGTGTGCGTGGTAACCGTTCTTTAAAAGCGACAAACGATCCGTTATATGTCGTGGACGGTATTCCTATCGTGGTGGCATTGAGCGAATTGAGTCCATCCGATATTGAATCGGTCGAAGTGTTGAAAGATGCTTCTGCCACGGCTATCTATGGGTCGCGTGGTGCGAATGGTGTTATTCTGGTAACAACAAAGAAGGGGAAAGAGGGTAAGGTGCAGGTCGATTATAACGGCTATGTAGGTGTACAGCAAGCTGCCCGTAAGATTGAAATGTTTGATGGCGGAGAGTGGGTCGAAATGGTACGCGAGGCGAATCGTGCCACAAACAAGACTACTCCGTATCCGCTTGTCCCGACATTGGATTGGGATCGTAAGATCGGTTATTTCAATGCAGATCCGAGTATAATGAACAAGATCGAACAGGGATATGACGAAAACGGTGTCTGGCATTCTGACCGTGTCCCTTACACCGACTGGACAGAGGAGGCCTTGCGTGTTGCTCCGATCCACAATCATGAAGTCAGTGTTCGAGGTGGTACGGAGAAGCTGAAGATGCTCGCTTCCGCAACTTATTTCGGACAAGATGGTGTCGTGAAGGGACAAGATTATCGGCGCTATTCGGTTCGCGTCAATTTCGACTGGACTTTGAATAAATATGTGAAGGTCGGCGGTTCAACCTCTTTCTCTCATCTTGATCGTAACAACGGGGGGAATCTTTATGATGGAGTGAAACTGACATATCCATTGGCTGACATTTATGATGCAAATGGAAACATTATTGAAGCCCGTCCCGGTAATGATCCGCAGCTGTGGAATAAATTCCTGAATATAGAACATGAGAAGAAGGAGATAAAGAAAGACCGTTTCCTGGGAAGTTATTATCTGGATGTTACGCTTCCGTTCGATATTAAATACCGTTCGAATGTCGGTATCGACATAGGTCCCTGGTACGGCAACGAGTTCTACGGAGCGTTGAGTTCGGACCGTTCCGGCAGTCCGGCGCGTGCTGTCAATGCCCGTGACAACCGCCGTATGTACACGTGGGAAAACCTGTTGTTCTATAACAAGACCTTCAAAAAAGATCATACCCTGGGCTTGACTTTCCTGCAATCCATCCAGCAGGAAACATACGAGAAGTCGGAAATCAAAGTGAAAGACCTGCCTTACGAGAACCAGACTTGGAACAATGTCGGTTCGGCCCAGACGATCGAGTCCGTATCGAGCGATTATCAGCGTTGGAATCTGGCTTCTTTCATGGGACGTGTGAATTATAACTATAAGGAC
>ENA-OQMY01000362-OQMY01000362.1-human-gut-metagenome-genome-assembly--contig:-NODE-362-length-12862-cov-6.208559_pt1 | contig 12862 bp, 14 predicted proteins | sample MGYA00242623_ERZ504868 | MGnify/ENA primary metagenome ERZ504868 (study PRJEB26092, sample SAMD00036386) | human gut metagenome | host: Homo sapiens | study: EMG produced TPA metagenomics assembly of...
AAACGTATTCGGTAAAGAGAAACTTATCGATGCTATGGAGCATCCGGAAAAAGAGGAGTATGCAAACTTCACGATCCGTGTTTCCGGATACGCTGTTAAGTTCATCGACCTTACAAGAGAGCAGCAGCTTGACGTTATCGCAAGAACCTGCCACGAAAGGATGTAATAAAAAATATGGACGACCAGAAAAAAATCACTGGCTACGTCCACTCACTGGAGAGCTTCGGCTCTGTTGACGGACCAGGAGTCCGGTATGTGATCTTTTTGAGCGGCTGCGCCATGCGCTGTCAGTTCTGCCACAATCCGGACACCTGGCAAATGAAAACAGGGACGGAGTACACAGCAGATGAGCTGCTTGAAAAAGCCTGTCGATACCGCTCTTACTGGGGAAGTAAGGGCGGTATTACTGTGAGTGGAGGCGAGCCACTGTTACAGATCGATTTCCTCACTGAGCTGTTCAGAAAAGCAAAAAAACTTGGGATCCACACAACACTTGATACCAGCGGCAACCCTTACACAGAAGAGGGTCCGTGGTATGAAAAATGGGAAGAGCTGATGAAGTACACAGATCTTGTCATGCTGGATATCAAGCACATTGATGAGGAACAGCATAAGATCCTCACAGGATGTACCAATAAAAATATTCTTGCCATGGCCCGGAAGCTTTCCGATATGGGCGTATCCATGTGGATCCGTCACGTACTGGTTCCGGAACGCAATGACCGGGATGACTATCTCCACCGGCTGGCTGACTTTATTGCAACACTGAAGACAGTTGAGAGAGTGGAGGTTCTTCCATATCACACACTCGGAACCTTTAAATGGGAAAATCTGCATATTGATTATCCACTGAAAGGAATCAATCCGCCAACGAAAGAACGGATCGAAAATGCGGAAAAAATCCTGGGAGCAGGTACACAGTAATAAAAAAACCATATCTTATGTCGAAAAACAGACATAGATATGGTTTTTTTGATGTTCATACCAGTTCTTTATTTTTGATCAGCATTTCTTTGATGATATCCTGTGTATAGGAACCTAAGCGGCGCTGAGTATCCCGGTCAAGCTCTGAAGGAATGATAGGCTTGCCATATTCGATCACTACGTGTGTAGGTGTCATCTTCGGGAAATTGGCCTCCCAGATATTGGCAGAGTTGCTGATCGCAATAGGAATGATCGGGCTTTTGGCTCTGGCTGCGATCTTGAAGCTGCCGTCATGGAAAGGCAGCATTTCTGTTTCATCAGCATTCTTATTTCTGGTTCCTTCCGGGAAGATACATACGGAAATGCCGGATTTCACATAGTCTGCGGCCTGAAGGATCGTTTTCAGACCCTGCTTGATATCCTCTCTGTCGAGAAAGAGACAGTAGAGATTGCGCATCCAGTTGGAGAGCAGCGGATAATGCTCCATTTCCTTCTTGGCAACATAGCCGGTGCGGATCGGACAGCGGCTGTAGGTGAGCAGGATGTCGAAATAGCTCCGGTGGTTTGCTACATAGAGAACAGCCTGATCCTTTGGAACGTTTTCTTCGCCGATGACGGTGACTTTGGCGCCTGTGATCCACAGGATGAATTTGAATATGGCCTGTACCATGCGCAGAGAGCTGATATCCTTAGTCATGGGAGAAAATTTCCCGATGATCCATTCTACAAGGAGAACCGGAATGGTCAGCACCAGATAGGCGATCACCACGATACAGACAAGTATGAATCGAATCATGTCTTTTGTCCTTTCTGTTATAGATACTTGCGGAGAGTTCCGCAGTAAGATGGTATTTTATATTATACGAAGAAAATCCGATAGTTGCAATAAATCTTTCCCTGCTCACATAGAATAAATACTGAATAATGGTTACTGTTTACTGGTGATCTTTCGCAAAGCGTGTTACTGAGAACGGAGTGAACAGTAACGAATCATGCAGGTGGCTTATATTATGAAAAAAGCAGTATTTCTGCGGATCGTGCTGACAGCTGCCGTGCTGGCACTGCTGCTTTCCGGGTGTCGATTTGTCCGGGTGGAGGAAGAAGAACGAAAACCGGTAGATTACATCGTTGTGGAACGCCGGGATATCCCGGAGGAGCTTTCCAGGCTTATGGAAGAAAAAAAGGAAAAGGAATTTCAGCTGAGTTATGAAACCGGAGAGGATCTTTACCTGGCCAAAGGGTACGGGCGGCAGATGAGTGGCGGATACAGCATCCAGGTAGAGGAGCTTGGAGAATCCTCGAATGGGATATTTTTTGTTACAAAACTTCTTGGACCGGAGGATCTTAAGGAGGCAGGAGTTCCGTCCTATCCCTGCATTGTGATAAAAACCCGGAAACAGGAAAAGCCGGTAACGTTCCGGGAAAGCAGCAGTCCGGTGAAAAAAGAGTCGGAGAAAGGGGAATAGACTGTGGAATTAAAAAAGAAAGCATGCAGATATTAAAGGAAAAAAGCAGGGCAAAAAGTCAGATCACTTTTGATGAGGATTTTAATGTACCGGATGCAAAACCGGATGCAGGAAGACTGATCCAGAATAAGGGCAGGATCATTATGGATGATGTCCGTCTTACTGACGGGAAAGGTATTCTTACGGGAAATCTGCAGGTAGATATCCTTTATGTGGGGGAAGAAAGAGGGATCGTCAGCAGTCTTACTGCAAAACTTCCATTTGAGGAAACCTTGAACCTGAAGAATATCATAAACGGGGATAAAATGTGTCTGAAGTGGGAAATTGAAGATCTTACGATCCGCCTGATCCATTCCAGAAAGCTTAATATCAAAGCTTTGGTAACTTTTTGTGCGACTGTGGATGAAACAGAACAGATCCGCCTGCCGGTGTCGCTGGATGCAGAAGAGGTATCCGTCAGAAAAAAAACAGTCCGTTTTCTGGGACTTACCGTACATAAAAAAGATACACTCCGGATCAAGGATGAGTATACCATTGCCTCCAATCGTCCGGATATCGCCAGCCTGATCTGGTATACTATGGATATACGGGGGCTGGATCTGAAACCGGAGGAAAATGTGGTAAAGGCAAGAGGAGAGCTGTCCGTTTTTGTGCTGTACGGAGCTGAAGATACAGAAGCCCCGGTGCAGTGGCTGGAATATTCGCTGCCTTTTTCCGGAGAAGTGGAATGTCCGGACTGCACGGAGGAACTGATCCCGCTGATCGAAGCTTCGGTGATGCATCAGAGTCTGGAGGCCAAACCGGATGTCGATGGGGAAGAACGGATCCTTGTTTCGGATGTTGTGCTGGAGCTGGATATGAAATTTTTCAGGGAAGAGGAATATGATCTCATTACCGATGTGTATACACCGATCCGTGAATGTGTTCCGGAAGGAAAGAATGAGGTACTGGAACGGCTTCTGGTACGTAATTTTTCCAGATGCAGGATCAGTGACAGGATCCAGGTAAAGGAGACTCAGGGAAAAGTCCTCCAGCTGTGTCACAGTCAGGGAAAAGTGAAGATTGATAAGACCAGGATCGTAGAGAACGGTGTGCAGGCAGATGGCGTGGTCATGCTGAAGATCCTGTACATTATTGGAAATGATGATATGCCGTTTTATTCCATGGAGGCAATGATACCGTTTTCCCATATGGTGGAAGCAAGAGGGATCCGACAGGACAGCTGTTATCAGTTAAAAGCAAAGCTGGAGCAGCTTTCCGCAGCCATGGCAGATGGAAATGAGATCGAGATCCGGGCAACTGTAGGACTGGAGCTTCTGGCAGTTGCCAGAGAGCCGGTATTTATCATTGAGAAAGTAGAGGAAAAACCACTGGATATGAAAAAACTCCAGGCTATGCCGGGAATCCTGGTTTATATGGTAAAACCGGGAGATGAATTGTGGGATATCGCAAGGAAATATCACACATCTATCCAGGAGATCCGGACGATCAATGCTCTCAAGGAAAATCAGGAACCCTCTCCGGGAACTCCGCTTCTTGTTGTGAAAAAAGTGGAAGGTCAGATCAAATAAAAAGTGAAATATTTTGCTGTTGAAAAGAATGTAAAAATCATATAAAATACATGTATAAATACTGTATACAAAGTACAAATGGAGGGGCTTATGCGTTTAAAAGCAATGGCAAAGATCAATCTCGGACTTGATGTTCTGGGAAAGAGAGAGGACGGTTATCATGAGGTACGCATGATCATGCAGACCATCCGTATGTATGATATCCTGGATATCAGAAAGACCAGACGGCCGGGGATCGTACTGACGACCAATCTTCCGTTTATTCCTACAGACCAGAGAAATCTTGTATATAAGGCAGCACAGATGCTGATGGAGGAGTTCGATGTTGAAGAGGGACTTTCCATCAAGCTTCGTAAATTTATCCCGGTGGCAGCAGGCATGGCAGGAGGCAGCTCCGATGCAGCGGCCGCATTTGTGGGTGTGAACCGGATGTTCCATTTAGGGCTTACCGAAGAACAGCTGATGGAACGTGCAGTAAAGGTCGGAGCAGATGTTCCGTATTGTATCATGCGGGGAACAGCTCTTGCGGAGGGAATCGGAGAGAAGCTGACCAGACTTCCGGAAGTTCCGAAATGTTATGTTCTGATAGGAAAACCGGGAATCAATGTTTCCACAAAAACAGCCTATGAGAATCTGAATCTGGAAGGGATCGGAAAACATCCGGACATCGATGGACTCATCGGAGCTATCAGAAATAATGATCTGTATGCCATGGCATCCAGAATGGAGAATGTATTTGAACCGGGGATCATCCGACAGTATCCTGTGATCGGCAATATCAAGAACCTTATGGAAGAAAAAGGTGCGCTGAAAGCCGTGATGAGTGGAAGCGGTCCTACTGTGTTTGGAATCTTTAATAACAGGGATAAGATGGCCGCGGCAGCCAGAAGCCTCAGAAAGAGCGGGCTTGCAAAGACTGTATTTGCCACGGATATTTACAATAGAGATGGAGGAGTTACAAATGACAAGTGATTTTTCTGTGGATATGAATGAATATCTGCCGCTTCGGGATGTTGTTTTTAACACCTTGCGGCAGGCAATCCTAAAGGGAGAGCTGAAGCCGGGCGAAAGACTTCTGGAGATCGCCCTTGCAGAGCGTCTTGGCGTGAGCAGAACACCGGTGCGTGAGGCTATGCGCAAACTGGAGCAGGAAGGTCTTGTAGTGATGATCCCACGCAGAGGTGCACAGGTAGCCAGCATCACAGAAAAGGATCTGAACGATGTTCTGGAGGTGCGTATCGCCCTCGAAAATGTTGCCATAGAAAAAGCGTGCAAGCTGATCACAGAGGATGAGCTGGGAAGGCTCTGGGTGGCAGCCAAGGAATTTGAAAAAACAAAAGCAGAGGGAAATCTGGTCCGTCTGGCGGAAACCGATGTGGCTTTCCACGAGATCATATATCAGGCTTCTGATAATAAGCGTCTGAATCAGGTCCTGAATAATCTCCGTGAGCAGATGTATCGCTATCGTGTAGAGTATCTGAAGGAGGAGCAGACAAGAAATCTTCTGGTCAGTGAGCATGAAGAGCTGGTAAAAGCCATCCGTGAAGGAGATGTGCAAAAGGCGCAGGATATTTCTTTCCATCATCTGGAGAATCAACGAAAAGCGATCATCCGTACTATCCGCGCGGAGAATGAGGCCAAAGAGGCCGAGAAAAAAGAATAAGAACCGGATATGCGGGAATATTAAGAGAGATGTCATTGGGGCATCTCTTTTTTTAACCGAATCAAGTAAGTCCCCTGTTTCAATTGCGAAAAGCAATAAGCAGTGGGGGAACTTGCTATAAAGGATGGTGGCTTTATGGAAACAAAGAAGATATCGATATCTCTTCATGAAAATGAATCGTATATCCGGAAACGGTGTGAAAACTGCGATGATATCCTGATCAGGCCCATGCGCCTTGGTGAGGGACATAAGGCGGACTGTCTGATGGTCTATATTGAGGTTGCGGTTTCAAACATGATGCTGGATGATTCTGCTATCGGAAAAATGATCAATCATTTCTGGGAGATCCCGGAGGAAAAGATCCGGGAATTTATCCGCCGAAACAGTCTTGGAATTGCAGATGTGAAGGAGCTGTCTTCCATGGAGGAGGTATTTGGTGCCATTCTTTCGGGAAATGCAGTTTTCTTTCTGGATGGATACGACAAAGCAATGAAAATTTCCAGTAAAGGATATCCGGGGCTGGCTGTATCAGAGGTGAAAACGGAAAAGGTCCTCAGAGGCTCCAAGGAGGGGTTCTGTGACAGTGTAAAAACCAATGCGGCCCTTGTGAGAAAGCGGATCCGGGATACCAGGTTGAAGGTGGAGCAGAGCAGCATCGGTGTACGCTCCAATACGGTGGTACAGCTTCTTTATGTGGAGGATCTGGTCCATGAGGAGCTTCTGACTGCTGTGAAAGAGCGCCTGGAATCTTTTGCAGTGGACGGGATCCTGGACAGCGGGATGCTGGAACAGCTGACAGAAGAAGCATGGTATTCTCCCTTTCCTCAGTTTCAGACAACGGAGCGGCCGGACCGGGCTGCCCAGGAGCTGCTGAATGGAAAAGCAGTTCTGCTCTGCGACAATTCGCCGGTGGCACTGGTGGTTCCCGGAGCATTCAACAGTTTTATGGAAAGCAGTGAAGACTGGTACAACCGTTTTGAGATGGCATCCTTCCTGCGGGTGCTCCGGTATCTGGCCATGGCTGTGGCAACGCTGCTCCCCGGACTTTATCTGGCTGTGATCCGGTTTCATACACAGATCCTTCCGGCGAATCTGATCCTTTCCTTTGCACAGGCAAGAGAGGGCGTTCCATTTTCCAGTGTAGTGGAGCTGGTGTTCCTGGAACTGTCTTTTGAGTTGATACGGGAGGCTGGTGTGCGGATCCCGGGAGCTCTTGGAAATGCCATTGGGATCGTAGGAGGACTGATCATCGGACAGGCTGCGGTGGAGGCCAATCTTGTCAGCCCGGTGGTAGTGATCATCGTGGCACTGACAGCACTGGGATCACTGGCTATACCTAATGAGGAATTTGCTTCTGCATTCCGGCTTCTGAAGTACGCTTTTCTGTTTCTGGGAGGATTTCTAGGTATATTCGGAATCGTGTTGGGACTGTATCTCACCATGGCGCATCTGGCAGGACTTTTAAGCTTCGGTGTTCCATATCTGGTACCTTTTGTAGAGAAGAACAGTGAGGCGGAAACCGGTGGAAGGATTTTGCGACAGCCCTTCCGGAAGCGGAAATTCCGGCCGCTGTATGCCAGAAATGCCCAGAAACGCAGGCTTCGGACAAGGCCATGGAGCCGGAAAGGATAAAGGTTATGAGATTTGCGGAGAATAACAGGATTTCCCACAGACAGCTTTTTCGGCAGATCATACTGGTGTTTCCGGCGCCGTTTCTGCTGTGCCTGTTTAAGAATGGAGCGATGTTGGGCATCAGTGCCATGGCAGGGACAGCTGCTGCGGCCGTAGTGCTCTCTTTTTATGTAATCTGGCTGATACGTCTGACACCTGCATATGGGGAGCTTTCCAAAAGGACAGGAAGTTTTACTGTACGATTTATTGGCCTGTTCTTTTTGGTATATGTGATCGCAAGTTCGGCATTTCTTTCGGGCCTTCTGGGGGAGGTGATCCCGGAAAGTCTGATCAGCGGGATTTCCGGAAAATGGCTGTCTCTTCTTGCAGTTGCAGCCTGTAGTCTGGGAACGCATCGCGGAATGCAGAGAAGAGGGCGGATCGCTGAGGTGTCCGGAAGGATTTTTCTGGCAGGGATCCTACTTCTGATGCTTTTATGTGCAGGGCAGGGAAAAACAGAGTACTTTATGGAAGTGATGAAAGATCCGGAAACAGGATTTACAGGAGAGCGATGGCTCCGTGATCTGTATACACTTTTGTGTGCTTTTTCAGGAGCAGGACTTCTTCCCTTCGGGCTGGAGTATGCAAAAAAACAGGGAAGTGCCAGAAAACCTGTGATCCTGGCTTTTCTTACAGTTTGCGGGCTCATTTTTGGAATGCAGCTTCTTCTTCCGGCAGTCTTTGGAGGTGCACGCCTTAAAAACGAGATCTGTCCGGTACTGCCTCTTCTGGAGGGTGCAGATCTTCCGGGAAACGTACTGGCGAGATTTGATGTGATATGGATGGGGTTTCTGGTATTCGGACTTCTGTTTTCTCTGGGAAGTTTGTTTCATTACGGAAATCAGATCGCGGAAAAAACCGGATTCGGGACCGGCCGGTACTGGATCCCGGCAGCAGGCTGGCTGATTTCCCTGTATGAGAGAAACGGGATGGGGATACAGGAGTATTATGGCTGGTATCTGGGGTACATCTTTGTGCCGTTTCTGCTTGTGATACAGCGTTTTTCTCAGTACGGAAAACCGGGGAAGACGGAAGAAAAAAGTAACTGTGGCAGGACTTGTCCTAGTCATCACTTTGACGGGATCAGGCTGTGCGGCAGTAGAACCGGAAAAAAGAGCTTATCCGCTGGCACTGGGGGCCGGTGTTTCAGAGAATGGCTTTGTGCTGAAATATGCAATGCCGGATATGAGTACAGCTACCGGACAGGAAAAACCGGACGAAGATCCGATTTCTGTGCTGACTCTTTCCGGCCGGGACTTTCAGGAGATCGAGGCAGTCTACAACCGGTCTCAGGAAAAATTTCTGGATCTGGGTCATCTTGAAGTGCTGATCCTGGATGAACAGATCCTGGAAGAGGGATCCCGGGAAGCACTGATCGGATATCTGAAGCAGGAAGAGCATATCGGAGAGGATGTCTACGTGTTCCGGACGGATATGCTGGGAGATGTTTTTCGCTGGAAAGGAGCCCGGGAAAGCTCCATAGGGGAATACCTTCAGGGAATCCAGGAGAACCGCACATCCGGGCAGCAGAAGAAGGGTGTGACTCTGCGGGAGGTATATCATCAGTTCTGTCAGGATGGAACGCTGCCCTGGCTTCCGGAGATATGGGTGGAAGGTGAGCTTCTGGAAGTGGATTACGGCAGTAATGAATAGATGGGAGCCGGACTGTTAATAATACAGATGATGATCAGTACGATAAATCGTACAGTATATCTCTGGATAAGATCATCAGAAGATTTTTGACAGGAGGGCTTGCTCATGGAGCATATAAAAATGAAGAAGCATGTATTAAAAAAAGCAGGAGGGTTCCTTTTGCTCACGGCAGTGATCCTTGCAGGGAGTACCTGGGAGAGAAGAACTGCCGGTGATCGGCAGCCACAGTTTTATGCCTGGTGGGGAACGATCTACCCGGAATTCTGCTTTGAAAAAGCAGAGGACAACGGGGAAAATAAGCCGGTGAAGATATCCTTCTGGCTTGCGCAAGCCCTGGATTGGTGATACAATATTCCAACGGACCAATCACGTTCGATTAATTATTTCAGGAGATAAGATCAATGAATATAGACAGAAACGCACCGGTGGGTGTGTTTGATTCCGGTATCGGAGGACTGACAGTAGCCCGGGAGATCATGCGCAATCTCCCATCGGAAAAAATCGTATATTTCGGAGACACAGCCAGAGTTCCTTATGGAAGCAAATCCAGAGAAACGGTGATCCGTTATTCCCGCCAGATCATTCATTTTCTGCAGGAACAGAAGGTGAAGGCCATTGTGGTGGCCTGTAATACAGCCAGTGCATTTGCTCTGGATGCGGTGAAGGATGAACTGGATATCCCGATCCTTGGAGTGATCGAGGCCGGTGCCAAAGTTGCTGCCCAGGAAACCAGAAATAAACGGGTAGGCATTATCGGAACGGTGGGCACGGTAGGAAGCGGTATCCATGCCTCTTATCTGAAGGAACTGGATCCGGAGATCACCGTGATCGGAAAAGCGTGCCCGCTGTTTGTTCCGCTGGTAGAAGAGGGCTGGTATCATGATCCGGTCACCGAGGAGGTTGCCAGAAGATATCTGAAGGAGCTGCAGGAGCAGGAGATCGATACACTGATCCTCGGATGTACGCACTATCCTCTTTTAAGATCTACCATCCGCAAGATCATGGGTGAGGAGGTCTGCCTTGTGAATCCTGCATATGAGACGGCGCTAGAGCTTAAAAAGTTACTTTCCAGACTGGATCTTGCCAGCAATGAGGTAGCACAGGAGGAATTCCCGTATCGCTTTTATGTAAGTGATCTTGCAGAGAAGTTTAAGGATTTTGCCAATTCCATCCTGCCGTATAACGTAGAAAAAACACAGAAGATCGATATCGAAAAATATTAAACAGATCTGTACATAAATGATAGGAGAAAAGAATGCAGAAAGAAGTTTTGATCCATGTAAGAGGGCTTCAGATGATGGATGCACAGGGGGATCAGGAACCTATAGAGATCATTGTTCCGGGACAGTATTATTTCCGCAATGGTTCTCATTATCTCAGATATGAGGAACTGCTGGATGAAACAGCAGAACCCACCATCAATTACATAAAAGTATCCGGAAAGGGTCTGGAAGTCAGCAAGAAGGGACTGGTCAATGTACACATGGTATTTGAACAGGGCAAAAAAAACATGACCTATTATACTACCCCTTACGGAACACTTCAGATGGGAATCTCAGCTACGAATCTGGAGCTGACGGAAAGCGAAGAGAACCTTCAGATCAAAGCAGATTATGCGCTGGATATGAATGAAGAACATGTGGCAGACTGCTATCTGGCGATCCAGGTACAGCCAAGAGACTGCAAGGATTTTGTTTTATAGATCCTGCAGAAAATAAAAGATATATAATTACACTACATAAGAACAGCCGCCATGCATCAGGGGAATTCCTGAAAGCATGGCGGCTGTTTTGGATTCTGATCATTTACGGAATCTTGCGAGGAAGCCTTTTTTCTTCTTCTGTGGTGCTTCGAGAGAACCACGGATTCCTTTTACGCCAACGATGTAAAGGCCGCTGACTTCAGCTTTGATCTCTTTTTTGACCGGGATCAGATCAAAAACTTTTTCATCTGCAATAAGGATGTTGATCTTCGGACCGACTTTGGCTTTTACGATCGGAAGCTTGGACCGGCGCATAAGCTTAGGTGTCTGGTCGATGACCATCTGTGGAAGTCCGGAATCTTTCAGCGGCATCCGCTTTTTATCGATGACCAGCATGGAAACTGTCTGCTTGTTAGCCTGGATCTGAGCCTGCTGTTCGTCCTGTTTTTTCTGAGCTTTTTTTCCGAAGAAATAGAGTGCGATCACTGCTGCGATCAGAATAACGAGGATGACCAGAAGAACGATGGTAACTGTACTCATTTGAGAATCCCCCTGTATATATATTTGTTTCGCAATCGGTTACATTACGCAAACAACATTTTAGCATTGTTTCATCAAAAAGGCAATTAAAAAAGTGAAAAAGACAGGTGGAACGGTGGAAATTTCAGCAGTTACCAGTTATAATGATTACGATGCAGTTCATCTGTGTATGCTGCAGAGAATACAGGACATAACTATCTTTGAGCTAACATATGTAATGGATAAACCAGAGATGGAGGAAATATTATATGAAAGAGAAAACGCCCCGGGGGAACCCGACCGGAAATGGGAACTCCTGAGTACGAAGAATGGCGGAAAGAGGTATTGAAACGTCGCAGAAAGCGCCAGCTGAAGGAACGCAGAAAACGTCTGGCCATCATAACAGCGGCAATGATCGTCGCAGTCGGGGCATCAGTAGGGGTCGGTGCGCTGAAGGGCAGAAGTGAGAAGGCTTCAAAAGAGAAGATGGTTTCTTCTGACAAACAGAAAGAACAGACTGTTTCCGGAGAAAAAGCTTTAGAAGCAGGTACTAAAAATACAGAGACCGCTTCCAAAGATACTCTCGCAGAGGCAGAGCTTCTGGCCAGTCAGTATAACTATGACAAAGCTATCGATCTTCTGAAAAAGGCTCCGTCCTATGATTCGGATAAGAAGATGCAGGCAGCTGCAAAAAAATACGAAGACATAAAAGCAACCTGTACGGCATGGCCCCTTGAAAAGGTGACACATGTCTTTTATCATATTCTGATCAAGGATCCATCCAAAGCGTTTGACGGAGACTACAAAGAAGCAGATTATAATCAGGTCATGACAACCATTGATGAGTTTAACAAGATCACGCAGACCATGTATGACAAGGGCTATGTGATGGTAAGCATCAAGGACATGGCAAAGGCAGACGACAACGGGAATATCACAGAGGGAGAGATCCTTCTTCCGCCTGGGAAAACGCCGTTTGTCCTCTCACAGGATGATGTATGCTATTATCATTACATGGACGGTGACGGCTATGCCACGAAGCTGATCGTGGATGATAAAGGAAAGATCCGCAATGAATATGTGGAAGATGACGGAAGTGTCTCCGTGGGAGATTATGACATGGTTCCGTTGATCGACCGTTTTGTGGAAAAGCATCCGGATTTCTCATACCGCGGTGCAAAAGGAATCCTGGCACTTACCGGATACAACGGGATCCTGGGATACCGGACCGACGAAAGCTATGAGACCCGTCCGGCAGATCTGGATGAAAATAAAGTACAGTGGCTGGATGCACATCCGGATTTCAGCCTGGAAAAAGAACGGGCAGCCGCAAAAAAGGTTGCCGATGCCATGAAGGCAGAAGGCTGGGAATTTGCGAGCCATACCTGGGGACATCAGAATGTGGGACAGGTCACACTGGAGAAGCTTCAGGCAGATACCGAACGTTTCAAGAAAAATGTAGATCCGCTGATCGGGGGAACGGATGTTATCATTTTTGCTTTTGGAACCGACATTACCAATGACCAGGAGTATTCCGGGGATAAATTCGAATATCTGAAGGGGCAGTCCGAAGGAGTGATTTTGATTACCACTAAAGGAGCCGGAGCCGGACAAAGCAAAGCCCAACCGGTAGAAATTACATACGATGGTTACTACGGTATCCGAAAAGTAGCCCGCATGCCCAAATTCATGG